>Ga0207655_1001407_pt1 | contig 22404 bp, 16 predicted proteins | sample KBSM44metaG_FD_184398 | JGI IMG/M metagenome (GOLD analysis project Ga0207655, IMG submission 184398) | Miscanthus rhizosphere microbial communities from Kellogg Biological Station, Michigan, USA - KBS M4-4 metaG (SPAdes) (version 2) | ecosystem: Host-associated > Plants > Roots > Rhizosphere >... | reverse complement strand
AATTGAACATTTTTTGAATTTTAATTGATTGAAATTAAATTAAAAATTAGAACGTATTAAGGTTAAGCTTATGGCATTTATAGACAGTAAAAATCAGACCGCAGGGTCAAATACACAGCAACAACCAACTGCTAAAGAGACCAAGCCAGCGGTAGAGTTGGCAGTATTTAATTTGGCCAGCCTGACGCACACAGAAGACCATAAATTTATCGCGCATCAAATCCAAAACTATTTACAGGCTTGCGGAAATACCAGCCTAGAACAGATCAAAGCAAGCGCCAATGTAGCGACAGTCGCCAATATCTTTGCATTATCTGGCAGTGTTTTGGATTTAATTCTATTTGCTACAGAACCCAAGCAAGCTGAGGCAGGCGTACAACAATCGGCATTGTTAAGCATGAACTTAATCGGTTTATTTTTACAACCGAATACAGAAGCACATGTGCGTATGGCTTTACGTCCAATGCTGGGTTTAATGGCAGAAAGTTTATACCCAGCCAATGGCAAAATCAAAGAAGCTGATTTACGTCGTATGCAGCTACACTTAAATGCACAGATGGCAGGCGATTTAGAAAAATTCCTACAAGAAACACAAGGTAAATTATCAGGTTTATTGTCTAGTGCTACGACATTAGGGACTTCAATTCTCCAAGCTTTTAGTAGCAGTGCTGTAGCTGGATTACCCAGCGTTGCTGCAGCGGGAGCCACAGCTGAAAAACGTGATCCCAGCAAACAGTTTAGCAACTGGGCACAGCCATTGATTGATTTGTTGGGTACACCTGCACAAGCTGATATGACCGCAAAGATGACTCCGAATATCGCAACACGATTAACAGAAGAAGTGCTTAAGGCGACACCACAACTTGCTACAGTGATTCAACAACAAAGCAATACAGGAACTCAATATAGCCTTGCTTGGTTGATTCAAGAAACCCTAAAAGCCATCCAAACTCAAGGTAAAAAAGCCACAGCCAGTGTGCCGTTAAACCAAACAGGCGAACATGAGCAGCATATCAATGGTGATATTTTAGAGTTTGTCACCTTACAACCTGATGCTTTAAATGATCCGATTTGTGCTACCAAACTAGCTGATTCAATGCCAAGTGACTCAGCAACGACAAATAGTATCAGTTATGCGATTGGTGCTGAACGGGTTAATCATTCAGATTTTTACTTGCCTAAAGTTGGTTTTGCCTTTAGTCGTCAATATAACTCTCAAATGAATGAGTTTGACCACAGTATGATCGGCGCACGTTGGATGATGCCATTTTCCAATGTGATCATACAAAACCAAAATGGGTATTTATTTATCGATAGCAATGGACGCAAACACCAATTGCCTGCTTCGATCGTGTATGAAACATATCAGGTACCCTTTGAAGGCTTTAGTGTCGCACCACATGACGATGGGGATTTATTGCTGAATTTTGGTTCAGACTGGAATTTCCATTTTCATAGTTTTAATGCTGGAAAACATTATCAACTCGTTCAACAATTTAATGATCAGACTGATGAAAAAGTAGTACTGACCTATTTATTGTTTGAACAATTTGCCTATTTACAGGCGATTGATTTCCAATTGAAGCGTGCTAAACACTTAGTCAAGTTTGCTTTTAATGAACAAGCCAAAGTCATTGCCGCATTTGTCGATGAACAAGCGGAAGCATTAGCACGTTATGAATACGATCAACAAGGCAATCTGATCAAAGCCATTGATCAAAATGGACATACACGCAGTTATGAATATAACCATGCCCATCAATTGACCCGTTATACAGATCGTACTGGACGTGGGCAAAATATTCGATATGAATCTACCGCACCCAAAGCCAAGGCGATTGAGGAATGGGCAGATGATGGCAGTTTTAAAACTCGTTTAGAATGGCATCCACGTTTGCGTCAAGTGGCCGTCTATGACGCTTATAATGTTCCGACCTATTATTATTTTGATTTAGACGGTTTTACCTATCGTACTCGTTTAGCCGACGGTCGTGAAAAGTGGATATCTCGAGATAGTCAAAAACGGATTACGCGTCAAATTGATTTTGCAGGCTTAGAAACAGAGCAAGTCTATAACGATCAAGATCAATTGGTGAAAATTGTACAGCCAAATGGTGGTATTATCCTGTTTGCCTATGATGAAAATGGTAATCTGACTGAAACCAAAGACCCAGAAGGCAATATCTGGAAAAAACAATATGATGCTGATGGCAATGTCAGCAAAGACATTAATCCTTTAGGACATATCACCCAGTATAAATATAATAATGATAATCAATTGGTTGAAGTGATTGATACCAAAGGCGGCTCAAAGAAAATTCAATATAATGATCTTGGACAGATGGTGTCGTATACCGATTGTTCAGGGAAAAGTAGTGCTTGGGAATATGATGAAGACGGTACACTGACCGCACAAGCTGCTGCAGATGCACAACAGGTTCAGTATCTCTACAGTACTCAAGGTAAAGACCGAGGGCAGTTACAAGCAATCATTTATCCTGATGGATTAAAAGAACAATTTGAACATGATGAAGAAGGGCGTTTACTTAAGCATACCAATAGCAAAGGTTTAATCACCCAATATAAATACAATCAAGTCGGGCTATTAGAACAACGTATTGATGCAAATAGACACCAAATCGGCTACCAGTGGGATAAACAAGGTCGAATTCAAAAACTAAGCAATCAAAACCATACCGAATATCTATTTGACTATAATCGTTTTGGGCAATTGGTGCGTGAACAAGCCTTTGATGGTGAAGAAAAGCACTTTACATATCATGACAATGGATTCTTATTTCAAATCCGCCAACCAAATATTCTGACCCAATTTGGCTATCATACGGATGGTTCGATCGCGTCAAAAACCTATACCCATTTACAAACTCGACATCGTCAAGTTGAAGAATTTGAATACAACTTAAATAACCAACTCAGCAAAGCGACCAATATAGAAAGCCAAATTGATTTTTATCGCAATCAACTTGGACAATTGGTACGTGAGCATCAACACTATAAAGTACCAAATCTAAACCCACTCACAGCAGTATTACGTTATGAATACGATGAATTGGGGAATTTGACTCAAACCATTCGTCCTGATGGACAAGTACAAGCCAATCTAAGTTATGGATCAGGGCATATTTATGGTATTGCTTTTAACCAACAAGATATGGTGGCATTCCAACGTGATGATTTACATCGTGAAACCACACGACTGCTGGCCAATGGTTTAGTGCAAACTAAAAATTATAATGATGTGGGCTTACTTAGCTCACAAATCATTCGCCCAGAGCAAGAAACAACGGATAGGGTACAATTTCAAACAGAACGTCATTATCACTATGATAACAACTATTTGCTGACTCAAGTCGATGATAGTCGTCTAGGAAAGTTAAATTACCAATATGATCCAATCGGACGTTTAATCAAAAGCCAAAACCCATATAAGACTGAAAGCTTTAGTTTTGATCCTGCGGGGAACTTAATTGATCCGATTGCCACTCAAGCTGCGCAAGTGAAAAATAACTTGATTAGCCAGTATCAAGGCAAACATTATAAATATGATGCACAGGGCAATGTGATTGAAACCACTCAAGCAGGTCAGACTTTAAAACTCACTTGGGATAACTTAAATCGTCTGATTCAAAGTGACAACAATGGTCAAATTACTGATTATGGTTATGATGTGTTTGGTCGCCGATTATTTAAGAATAACCAAACAGACCACAGCCTAACCTTATTTGGTTGGGATGGTGATCAGATGGTCTGGGAGTCATATCAAGCAAACCAAACTCAATCAAAACAGCAAGACTATACCAAACACTATGTTTATGAACCGAATAGCTTTGTACCGTTATTACAGACTGGTTATGCTGGCTTTATTCAGCTGATTGAAACACCTGACTATCGCCAATTCCAAAACGTACCTTATTCGATTTATAAAGATCCTGTATGGAAAACAGAAACCAGAAAGAACAAAGTTGAATTAGAACGTGTTGCCTTTTATCACTGTGACCAAGTGGGTACACCGCAAATTTTAAGTAATGAGTTAGGCGAGTGTGTTTGGGAAATCAAACAAGATACATGGGGCACAGCTTTAGAAATTAATACAAGTGATAATCTGCTTGAGCAAACCAATTTAAGATTTCAAGGGCAATATTACGATAAGGAAACAGGTTTACACTATAATCGTTATCGTTATTATGAACCGTATAGTGCAAGGTATGTGAGTAAAGATCCGATAGGATTATTTGGGGGATTAAATAATTCTGCTTATGTAAGTGATCCAAATCAGTGGGTGGATCCGATGGGGTTAAATGAATCACTCGGAAGTGCGATGAAAGATGCTTTTGTAGATAGGATACCTGGTTCACAAGTACCGAGTAGATTAAAAAATAAACCGGCTGCAGTTCAAATGACAGATCGAGTTTTAACTGGTATGAATGCAAATGTTACTGCTGCTGCTTTAGTTGGAGTTAGTGCTTCAGCATCATATGATGGAAATGGAAAGTATAGTGTGAAAGGTGGGAATACATATGGGATAGCATTGGAAGCAACAACAACTAGAGAAGTATTAAATGCTGGCAATTTAAAAGATGGGAAATATTATGAAGGATGTGCAAGTGCAGGCGCAGGATTGGCAGTGAGTGTTTGTGGAGGTTATTCAATGAATGGTGGTTTTTATGGAAATATTGCCTTGGGTGTTGGGTTAGGGGCATCTTTAAGTGGAGTTAGCGGAGAAAAAAGATCATATGATCCTTTAGCCCCAAAAACAGTAATCGATCATGAGCAATTAAAAAGAAATCAACAAATGCTTCCACGGGCTCCCTTAAATTTTGGGGGATTAAGATAAATGTCAGATGGGTTTATTTTATTTTTATTTTTATCATCACTGCTTCTGTATGTTATTTTATTTTGTATAGTTCGATTTTATTTGTTTAAATATTTTATTAGTAAAAATATTGCAAAAGATTATTTGGATTTCAACTTGAAAAGTTTTCAACATACTAAGTATCTTTATAAAATAGTTTTTAAAAATTTTGATAATCGTGATTTTTATGCAAAAAGGCTAAAATTTTTATATTTCATACAGATTTGTTTTTTATTGATTTTTGTTTTTTCATTTTTTTTAATGCTGAGTTGATTTATGAGATTATATGTTATTTTGTTTTTTTTAATGTGGTCTAATATTCTATATGCTAAATGTATTAAAGTTGATGATTTGAATGAAAAGAAAATAATTATAATGAGTTTATATTCTTTGCAGGGAAATCAAAATAAAATTGATGAAGATATTCAAAAGATGAAAGATGGTTATTATGTGGATTATTATTATGGATACTCATATTTGATTGGAAAAGATAGATTGAAAAATTATGAGCTTGCTGAGTTTTATTTAAATAAATCCGCTAATTATTGTTTTTCACCAGCCCACTATTCACTAGGTTATTTGTATTATTTACAAGGGGATTTAATAAGTGCTAAAAAATGGTTTATTTCGGCGAAGGAACTTGGGGATAATTTAGCTGCGCATCTGTTAGGCACTATCTATAAAAATGAAAAAGAAACAGAAAAAATGATGGAAAATTTATTGTTTGCTGAAAGTAATGGTTTTACACCCTCTATTACAGAATTAGGAGTTATTTATTATGATGGTACTTTAGTTGAAAAAGATTTACAAAAAGCATTTGAATATTTTAAAAGATCTGCTTTAAAAAATGATCCATTAGCTCAAAATAATTTAGGATGGATGTATGAACATGGTGAAGGTACAGAAAGAAATATAGAAAAAGCTGAATATTGGTATCGAATAGCATCTGAGAATGGTTTTGAATTAGCAACTAAAAATTTAAATAAACTAAATAATACTAGTGAAAATAAGATTTTATTTTAATGTAAATGTTGTTTTATGATAGTGTTTTTTAGAATTAATTAAATGAGGATAATATTGTCCTCATTTATACTATGGAAATTGTAGGTGGGTACAGTTTAGTTGCAAAATACTATAAGCGTTGAAATATCATTAACTAATGGAAAGGGAGTTGACATTACTAGAAATAATTCTATTCCATTAGAAGAAATTGTTAATAAAGTAAAAAATAGACCTGGTTTAGGTGATTGAAATGTTAAAATATTTATTAATAATTTTTTCTTTAGTATACATTAGTGGTTGTACAGTTAAAAATAATAAAAGTGATAGAGTAAATTTTGAAGAGTTATCGAAAGAATTGTTTTTATCTTTTGGTTATACAACTAAAGTAATTTTTCATAAAGAGGAATTGGATTTAATAAATATTTATATTAGTAAATCTAAAATGACAAAAAATTATTTTAAAAAAAATATTGAAAGTGTTTTGTTGAAGAAGGGGTGGGTTGAAATACCATCAGATTTTGATGATCAATTTATATATTGTTTTGATAAAAAAAATGCATTGGAAGTTTTATATCCAACAAAAGAATACTATGGTGATGATAATGGGAATAGTATTGATGTTGATAAGGATAGTTTGGACAAATGGATTGTGACTTTTAATTATAATATGTATGGAATGACAAGTTGTAGTGATTTTAAAAAATAATTTAACATGAAGGTGTGTATTTTAAAGTGATTGCTTTTTTAATTCAGTAGAATTTAATTTGAAATTATTAGGCTGTGATAGTTGTTTTAAGATTAGAGAGGCATATGGATAAGATCTATTATTTTTTCTTAAATTGCAATTTATAGTACACTTAAATAAATTTAGTGAGATTTTATATGTTTAGAAAATTAACAATATTAGTCATTTCAATAGGTATAAGTGCCTGTGCTAATTCTAATACAGAGCAAAAAAGTCTAACTATGTCTTGTGAGGTTCAGAATGAATATGGTTCAATTGGGTGTGGCATAGTTCCTTTAAGTATTAATAAAGAAATAAGTAAAAAATTTAAAGATGAATGTCCATTTGAAAATAAAAGTGTTGATGATAATTATATAAATTGCCTACGAAACCATAAAGAGAAACCGTTAGAGGCATTCAAGTTAGGAAATATAGAGTTTTATGGTAATCATGTAAATCAGGATATAAAAAATGGTCTAGATCTAATTAAATTTTCTTCAGATCAAAAATATTCTGAGGCTATGGTCTGGTTAGCTAAGTTTTATGATTCTTTAGGAGAGACGGATAAAAGTTTTAAATTAATTAAAGAAGCAGCTCAATTAGAAAATCCATTAGCTATGTACAGTTTAGGGTTTCGGTATAGTAAGGGAATTGGTGTTAATGCTGATATGGAAACTGCATTTAAATGGTTAAATGAATCTAAGGAATATGTCCCTGCGGCATATTCAGAAATGGCAACAATATATTTAAATGATGGTGATGTTAACACGTTTATTGAATATAATAATAAAGCTTTAGATGAGAAATATTGGTTTGCGAATGTTGAGTTGGCTGTTTTATATTTGGGAGGTGTTCCCGGTTATGAAGGATATCGGGACTTAGAAAAGTCTAAAAAATATGCGCAAGAATTAATTAATAAAAAAATTTCAGTTGGTTATTTTATTGATGCTAAAATTCTGGAAATTGAATCCAATAAAATACCTAATTCAAAAATATGTGAACTTTACAAACAGGCATATGATGGTGGATTTATGTTAGCAGGTATAAATTTATCGAGTGAGTATTTGTTGGGTAATAATTGTTCTAAAAATTATGAAAGTGCTTTAAAAATATTTAGAAATATATTTTTAAATACAATTGGTGAGACTAAAATTATGTCAGCAACAAATCTTGGTTATATGTATTTAAATGGGCTGGGTGTTCCAGTCGATTTAAATAAGTCGAAAGAGTATTTACAATATGCCTCAAATTTAGGATATCAACCTGCTATTGATATGTTGAGCCAAATACAATAATTTTTTATCCTTCTATTGTTTGAATTTTTTAATTCAAACAATAGAAACTTAATTTGTCTAATTAACAAATAAGTTTAATATAGAATTTGAATAATAAGATTTTAATTTTTGCAGAGCAAGAATGTGTTATATAGGACGTTTATGAAAGTTTTTTTATTAATTACGCTAGTTGTAATATTAGGAATTTTAAATGGATGTATAAATTATAATACTGAATCTAATCATGTGGAGTTCATACAAGTTCCATGTCAAATATCTAATGCCAATGGAACGATTGGTTGTGGAAAAATACCGATTAGTATCAGAGATGATGTAAACAAAAAACTGTTTCCAAATTGTCAAATAGACTTTGAAAATTTTAATGATAGTAGTAAAAAGTGCTTAGAACAGAATGATAAAAGACCTGCTGATGCCTATATCTTAGGAAATTTAAAATATTATGGAGAGTTTTATGATAAAAATGAGGCAGAAGGATTAAAATATATCGAATATGCTGCAGAGCATCAGAATCCTCAAGCAAAATTCTGGTTAGCTAAAAAATATGAAGCAGAAGGTAATATTAATTCTGCAACTATATTAATAAAAGAAGCAGCTAATCTAGGAAATCCTCTGGCAATACATAGTTTAGGTGCAAGATATAGCAGAGGGATTGGTGTAGATAAAAATTTACATCAAGCATTATTATTATTGAATCAATCGAAAGAATATATTCCTGCTTCTTTTTCAGAGATAGCTTTGATTGAACTCCAAAAAGGTAATGTTGAGGGGTTTGTTAAATATAATAATATTGCAATTGATAAAAAGTATTGGTTTTCTTATGCTGATTTAGCTGTTTTGTACTTGGGAGAAATGCCCAATCTTGAAGGTTATCGTGATTTGGATAAGGTTATTGACTTTTCGAATAAATTAATAGAAAATAATGTTGCTGTAGGGTATGCATTGAAGGCTAGAGTATTACAATATAAATCAGATGGAGTTGCTAATCCTGAGATTTGTGATTTATATAAATTATCCTTTGATAAAGGTTATTTATCTGCTGGTTTAAGCGTTGGTTCTGAATATTTGTTAGGTAATAATTGTTCTAAAAATTATAAATTAGCATTAACTATTTTTAATTCACTATATAGTCATTCAGATCAAGACGTAAAAGTTGTAGCAGCCTCAAATTTAGGTTATATGTATCTAAATGGGTTGGGAGTTAATCGTGATTTAAATAAGTCAAAAGAATATCTAGAATATGCTAAAAACTATGGATTTCAGCCTGCTATGGATATGTTGAATAAAATCCAATAAATATTTAAAAACAGCATGTAGCCTCTAAATTACTTTATAAAGTAACAAATTCTATGAGCCAATGAATGAACCTGTATATATAATAAAGATATAAACATTAGGACAACGATAATGCTAAAGAAAACGCTCTTTATATTGTTAAGCAGTACAATTTTTTCAGTACATGCAACTCCTGATTTTTTAAGCTATAAAAATTGCAGTCCGCTAAATTTAAGTGATGCAAATTTTAGTCTTTCATCGAAAGAAGTCTTTCCTGAATATTCATACATTACTAAAAAATATAACTTTTTGACGTTACCGATTTCAGATCAAGATCAACATTATTGTTTAATTATCAATAATAAAAATAAAGTGATTGTGGATGCTACTCCGACAATGTTAAGTGGTATGTGTGCTGGAAAGTGGGATAAGCAAAAAGATCTACCTATTTGGGAGGCTGATGTAGGTGGGGGAAGAGGCGCAGTTGTTTATATGAATTATTCAACAAGCCAAAATTTAAAAAAAATGAAAAAGTCTGAAAGATTAGAAATAGATGAAATAATCAAAAGCATAAATTGCCAATTGCCTGTATATAGCAAAAATGATATTCAAGAGCTTAATGATTCTGCATTTTATTTATATAAATTAGGTTATTATAATGAATCTTTAAAAATTTTAAACCATGTTATAAAGCTAGATCCAAGTAGAGCAGTAGCTTACTTAAATATTGCCGATATATATGTCGCACAAAAAAATGAACTGCTTGCTAGGAAAAACTACGCTATATATTATGCCGAGATGAAAAAATTAGGTCTTTTAAGCAAAGTGCCAAATAGAATTAAAAAATACTTATAATTAGGTTTTTTAGGATCGTTATGAAAAAATTATTAAGTCTATTCTAACCTCATTTCTAGTGTTTTGGCTGGCTGCATGTTCAAATACAGATAAAGCAGAAATTATTCCTGATCGATTTAAGAATTTTATGAATATATATTTTCATGGCTATATTTATGAATATAAGGATATTAATGCTCGTGGTAATCATAATTATGGTGAGCAATATGCATTAATTAAGATTAAAAAAGCAGATTTAAATCGCGATGAAATGAAAAATATTTATAAAAAACTTGAAGATGGAGGGGGGAAATTAGTCGAGACTAATCATGATAATTACGTTAATTTTTGCTATGGAGAAGATTTTTCTCTAATTATTTTATATCCATTAGGAAAATTCGCAAAGACTCCAGCAGGTATTCCATTAAGCTATGATGACATTAATGTCTGGCAGATTTCTGTTTATAAAAGTACATCAAAGTTAGCTGCATGTAATCAAAATTCAAACGATTTTATTGATTTTAAGAAGCTTTGATTTGAATCGTTGCCATAAGTTTGGTTTTTCAATAAAACCTAAAAATCACAGTTTTTTTTACCTCCTTATCGTGATTGAATCAATCCGCATTAAACACAGTCTGTAAATTCCGACTTTATAGTTTGCCCATTGTTTGTTGTACATAAATTCTTCATTTTTATATGAGGTTAAACAAGGATGTACAACAATGAAGAAGTTATTTCTATTTATAGGTTCAATGGGGCTTTTGGTCAGCATGCCTAGTTTTGCAGCAGATTTAAGTATAGGTGACCCTAAAACAGAATCAGGTGAACTTAAACTTTCCGGCGCAATTCGTACCCGATATATGTACAAAGATTATATCGTTGAGGCAAATGAAGGTTCTAAAAATAAGGACTGGCAGCTTGCAGATATTAAAACAGTATTGAGTTATGAAAATCCAAATTGGATTGCCTCATTAGATCTACGCTGTTACCAATACAGCCGTTTATGTGATGGATTATTTCTAAAAGATGCTTGGGCTGGATATAAAATTTCAGACCAACAACGCTTTACCGTGGGCTTTCAGTCAGTTGATTTTGGATTTGGTCGACTGTGGGGCAACAGCTATTATGAAACCTTGCTAAATACGGTTGGCTTAGAAGATATTCAAAATCTAGGTGCCAAGTATCAGTTTAAAAATGATCAATACAATTTTATTTTAGGTTTTTACCCAACAGATGGTGGTAATTATACAGGGACATCCAAAGACGCAAGTCGCTATAGTGGTAACTTTGTTCAAGCCGATGATTTAAGCCAAGGCACAGATATCGATGAAAAAAATATGTGGGTGACTCGCTTCTCTAGAAAATTTGAGTTGGACCCAGCGCAAAAGTTTTCAACTGAGATTGGTGGTTCATTCTGGTACTCAGATCTGGAAAATAATCGCACGCAGCAAGATGGTCATCGAAGTACGTGGAGTGTATTTAGCACAACCAATTATCAAGCATGGCAATGGCTCTTCCTTGCAGGTGAACAGAACATTAAAAATGCCGATAATCTTTTGCCAAATAGCTCAACCATCGGAGCATTTGATTATCCCTACCAAGTGGCCAATAAAGGCAAATTTATGGCCAATGAAATTAATTACACTTTGGCTCAACCCTTTTATCAGTTAGAAAATATTAAACCTTATCTGTCCTATAGCCGTTTCTTTAAAGATCAAAAGGGCTATCAAGATTCAGATCGTTTAATTGCTGGGGTGTATTTTAATTATAAAGCAGTAGGGATTCAGGGCGAATATATTTGGAGTCGTAATGATCCAATGACAGGCGGTAGTGCCAATGGTCTTGCACAAGGCGACAGTAATCAGTGGAATAAATTATTTTACTTATCAATTGGTTATTACTTCTAAAATTAACATTGAAGATCAACCAGTCTATTTAAAATAGGCTGGTTTTTTCGATTATGCCTACGCCAGCCATTCTTAGGAATAGTTGGCACTTAGGAATAAACGGCTGTTAGGGTTAGGCAGCTCTTAGGATCAATGCCCCGATTAAAATAATACATGACGAGACAATACGTATCACATTAACTTGCTCTTTAAGAATAAAGATCGAAATTAGCGTAGCAAATAAAATCGAGGTTTCACGCAGTGCGGCAACAATAGCAACTGGTGCAAGTGTCATCGCCCACAATGCGAGTCCATAAGAGAAAAATGAGCCAATCCCACCAATTAAACCGAAATGCCAATTATGACGAAAATAATTACCCATCTGGTGATATTGCATTTTCAAGGCAAACATAAAAAAGATCAGACCTGAGAGCACAAAGCTCCATAAGATATAAGAAATGGGTGATCCTGAGAGACGAATCCCATGACCATCCACCAAGGTATAGCCAGCAATTAAAACTGCATTGAGCAAGGCTAAGCCAATCCCTTTTCTTCCTGTTTGAGAGGTCGCGAAGATCATAGATAAAATGCCGATGGAAATGGTAATGATCCCAAGCCAAGCATTAAGTTCTAATGTTTCATGCAGCAAGAATGTCCCTAAAACTGCCACAATAAGTGGTGCAGTACCACGCATCAGTGGATAACTTAGTCCCATGTCAGCGACACGATAGATTTTGGCAACCATGCCAAAATAGAGAATCTGTATTCCCGTTGAGGCCAAAATATAAGGCCAACTAGCGCGATGTGGTATCGGGAAAAAGGGCAGCAGTAGCGCTGCTAAAACTGCTGCTGATGCAGTCACCAATACAGTGGTTAAAAATTTATTTGAGCCTGCTTTGACAATAGCATTCCATGTAGCGTGAAATGCCGCTGCGATTAAAATAAGGCCAAATATTGCCGTGCTCATATGCTGCCTGCATGTTCATGATTGAATTAATGTGCATGATGTTGTTAAAAAAAGAAAGCAGGCAGCTGATCTCGATTATAAAAATACCTTTTCAGCGTGCTGTGTTACCGATTCTACCGGTTGAATCAGTTGTCCACGTGATAGGTTCTGAACATGCTGCAATCGATTCTGTAATTCATTTTGGATAAACAGGATACAGGTCTGTAATTTAGACGAGCTTTTTAAACGTGACGGATAGACTGCCCATACATCGGCATCTTGCCAGTATTCAGGCAAAATATGCTGTAACTGACCGCTAATCAACTCATCTGCAACATCCCAAATTGAACGTAAGATAATGCCATGACCTTCGACTGCCAATTGGTGAATAATTTCACCATTATTGGAGATAAAACGTGGGGTGACATGTACCGACATATCTTCTGAAGCGTGGCGTAATTTCCATAATACCGAAGATTGGTCACGTTCACTGATGGTTAAACAATCATGACTACGCAAATCGTCTAAACTTTCAGGCATTCCATTTTTTAATAAATAGCTTGGTGCAGCACAAAAAATTCGGAAATTAGAAACCATTTTTTTGGCAATCATATTGGGTGCAATTTCATTACCAATCCGAATATCCAGATCAATACTGTGTTGAATTAAATCTTTCGTATTATCAATTGTATCAAACTGAATTTCTAATTTTGGATACATGGTCAGCAGTTTAGACAGGATCGGTGCAACATGTTTCCGCCCAAAACCAAAGCTGCTGACAATATCAAGATGCCCTGTGGGGGTACTTAATGGGTTATTGACCAACTCACTGATTTCATCAAATTCATCCAAAATATGAGCGACTCGCTCCAAAATCAGTTTGCCATCTTCAGTCAAACTGACATGACGGGTACTGCGATGAAACAATTTACAGTTTAAATTGTTTTCTAAAATATTGATGCGCTTACTAATAAACGCAGGCGAAACACCCAGTTCCTCAGCAGAATCAACAAAACTTTTACGTTTTGCGACTGTGCAAAAAACCTTTAAATCCGATAGGTTAGGTAGATTATTCACGATCCGTGTCCATTGGGGTGATAGTTTTATTATTGATCATTTTTGCTGAAAATAGCATGTTTACAGCTAAGGATATTAACCAAAGGTGTAAGGGAGCGTTATGGCAAAAAAGTATAAAGTTGCGACGATTGCAGGCGATGGAATCGGGTTAGAAGTTCTACCAGAAGGGATCAAGGTTGTAAAGGCAGCTGCAGACAAATATGGCATAGCGCTACAGTTCGATGCGTTTGAGTGGGCAAGTTGTGATTACTATCTTGAACACGGAAAAATGATGCCCGACAACTGGTTTGAAATTTTACAGCAATACGATGCGATTTTCTTTGGTGCAGTGGGTTGGCCTGAAAAAGTGCCAGATCATATTTCTCTTTGGGGGTCATTGCTACAGTTCCGTCGTCGTTTTGATCAATATGTAAATTTACGTCCAGTACGTTTAATGCCAGGGGTGAAATGCCCACTTGCAGGTAAAAAACCGGGGGATATTGATTTCTACGTGGTACGTGAAAATAGCGAAGGTGAATACTCTGCGATTGGTGGTAAGGCATTTGAAGGTACTGAGCGTGAGTTTGTTTTACAAGAAGCTGTGTTTACCCGTCATGGTGTAGACCGCATTTTGAAATATGCCTTTGAGTTTGCCAATCAACGCGATGCTAAAAAAGTTACCGCTGCAACCAAATCAAATGGTATTGCAGTCAGTATGCCGTACTGGGATGAACGTGTTGATGAGATGGCAAAACAATATCCGCAAATCAAGGCAGACAAACAGCATGTCGATATTTTGGCCGCGCGTTTTGTGTTACAGCCTGAACGTTTTGATGTCGTGGTTGCTTCAAACTTATTTGGTGATATTTTGTCGGATTTGGGACCTGCATGTACAGGAACGATTGGTTTAGCTGCTTCTGCAAACTTAAATCCAGAACGTAATTTCCCATCGTTGTTTGAACCTGTACATGGTTCTGCACCCGATATTTATGGTCAAAAAATTGCCAATCCAATTGCTGCAATCTGGTCTGGCGCAATGATGTTGGATTTCTTGGCAGATGGCGACGAACAGGTGGTTCAAGCAGGCCAAGAGATTATGCAGGCAATTGAACATGTATTGCTACATGGCCCAAAAACACCAGATGTGGGTGGAACAGCCAAAACGGACGATGTTGGAGATGCGATTGCAGCATTTGTAACACATCAAAAAATGGACTTATTCGCGATGGAGTAATCGCCCTTAGGGAATAAACAATCAGGATCCAAGATGGATTGAATGGATATGGATAATCAAAATACAAAACTTTATACAGATAAGACACTTGCAATAACCAGTCTTGCCGTTGTGTTTATTTCGGTGGCTGGTTTGGCAATTTACTCGACTGAATCTATACAGCTTGCTGCTCAATGGATGAAGTGGACAACATCTGTTTTTACTACACCAGTGCTTTTATTTGCATTTTTATCAATTATTTTTACCTTTGCTTTGGCGTTCAGTAAATATGGAAAAATCAAATTAGGTGAAGGCAAACCACAATACAGTACCATGTCATGGATTTTCATGTTCATTTTATCGGGTATTGGTTCTTCGACCTTATATTGGGGCTTTTTAGACTGGGCTTATTATTATCAAACACCGGGTTTAAATTTAACTCCTGAATCTGCGGAAGCACTGAAATATAGCGTTGCTTACTCATTCTTTCATTCGGGATTGAGTGCTTGGTCGATCTATGCGCTGGCTTCAATTTCACTGTGTTATAGCTATCACGTCAGAAAGAATAAAGGCTTAAGTTTGGCGTCAATGATTGAAGCGGTCACTGGTTTTAAGGCAACTGGACCTGTTGGGCGCCTTGTCGATCTGATGTTCTTGTTGTGTATGTTCGGTGCTTTAACAATTTCTTTGGTGCTGACTGCGGTGACTTTTACCAATATTTTGTCGCAGCTGACAGGTATCCCGAATACCTTTATGACCAAAGTGGTGATTATTTTTGCAGTATCGATTTTATTCGCCCTGAGTTCTTATGTGGGGATGGATAAGGGCATGCAACGTCTCAGCCATATGGTGTGTTTAGGTGTGGTGTTGTTTGCGATTTACGTGCTGTGCTTTGGGCCGACCCAATTCATTATGAATAACTCGCTGATGAGCTTTGGCTTAATGGCAACCAATTTTGTCGATATGAGTTTATTTACCGACCCAATGGGCGATGGAAAGTTCACCCGTGAATGGACCGTATTTTATTGGTTATGGTGGATTTCTTATGCACCGGGTGTGGCCTTATTTGTAACGCGTGTTTCAAAGGGACGTACCATCAAAGAAGTGATTCTTGCCATGGTCATCGGTGGTAGCGTTGGTTTATGGTTCATCTTTGGGGTGTTTGAAAACTACAGTGTCTATAACTTTATTCACGGTATGGTCAATGTGCCACAAGTTTTAAGCCAACAAGGTGGTGAAGTTGCGATTAGCCAACTGCTTGGTTTATTGCCTGCTGGCAAGCTGATGATGTGGATTTTCCTTGGGATTATGGTGATTTTTCTTGCAGCACATATGGATGCTGTGGGCTATGCAGTGTCGGCAACTTGTACCCGTGGTTTACGTGAGGGGCAAGACCCATCACCAAATGCACGTTTGTTCTGGTGTGTGATGCTAACCCTTGTCCCGATTGCGATGATTTTCTCTAAAGCACCTTTGGACACCATGAAGACCGCGACCATTGTGACTGCTTTGCCATTCATTGTGATTATTTTGATACAGACCTATGGCTTGGTGAAATGGTTGATTGAGGATTATTCAAAGGTTCCATCCCATCTGATAGAGCAAATGAGTTTTAGTGAGTTGGAATCTTTAGATCAAACAGACGCAACTAAACATATGCACATTGATGTTGCAATTGAACCCACTGCGGATAAAACCAGTCAAAAGGAATTGTCATGACACAACAACCGAGCATGCACTATAGATTGAGTGAAGAAATGCAAAGTCTGGTGTACTGGAGCAGCATTTATTCACCTGCGGATGATGATATCGATTCTATTCGGGCTGCGTATGATGCGATGTGCTTACATTACACCTTACCACGTGATGGTACGGTCAATATTGAAGATAAAACTGTGTCGCAGCTCAATCATCCAGTCAATGTTCGGTTGTATTCACCATTGGGTGAAGCACCAGCGACAGGTTGGCCATGTATTTTGTATCTTCATGGTGGCGGTTGGATGGTGGGGAATCTTGATTCACATGAATTTATCACCCGCTATTTATGTCGTGATTTAAATGTTGCTGTGCTGAGTGTGGATTATCGCTTAACACCAGAACACCATTTTCCAGCTGCATATGAAGACTGTGAAACGGTATATCACTGGCTCTATCAACATGGTCTGCAATGGAAGATTAATCCAAATCAAATTGTTTTGATGGGGGACAGTGCGGGCGGTAATTTAGCGGCTGCACTTGCAGTGCAATTACAACATACAGGTGCTCAAGCCTGTGGTCTTGCAATGATTTATCCATGTTTGAGTAGTGGTTTTGATACGGCATCTTGTCAGCAGCAAGCAGATGCACCGTTACTGTCGCTAGCGGATATGCATGATTACTTGCAAGCCTATGCGCCAAATACAAGCGACTGGCAGGACTTACGTTTATCACCACTGTTGGCACAGGATTTTTCTGATATGCCCCGTAGTTTTATTGCTGTGGCTGAGTATGACCCACTCAGTGATGATGGGCGTATTTTTGCTGACAAGTTAAAACAGGCCAATATTGCAACCGAATTTTATCTCGGTAAAGGATTACTACATGGCAGTTTGCGTTTAGTACGTGACTGTCCTGTGGTGCAAGATTTATATCAGCGCATGCTGAGTTCGTTAAAGCCAATGTTCAATTGATTTGAACATCAGCCAATTTTAAACAAACGGTCGTTAGGACAAAAAAGAGTTTAATGGAGTAAAAACATGAATGCAGTTGAAAAATTACCAGAAGATTTCTGTTCAAACCCAGACGTTGCTTGGACATTTCCCAAAGTGTTCTATACCTCGTCTCAGGTTTTCGAGCGTGAAAAAGAAGAAATTTTTGCAAAAAGCTGGATTTGCGTTGCACACGGCAGTGAGGTGGCACAAGCCAATGACTATATTACCCGTAAGGTCATTGGTGAAAATATTATTGTGATTCGCGGTAAAGACAGCGTATTACGGGCTTTTTATAATGTCTGTCCGCATCGTGGGCATGAGTTGTTAAGTGGCAGTGGTAAAGCGAAGAATGTGATTACCTGTCCTTATCATGCATGGACATTTAAGCTAGACGGAAGTTTGGCGCTGGCACGTAACTGTGATCATGTTGAATCCTTTGATAAACAAAACTCAAGTATGGTGCCTGTAAAAGTTGAAGAGTATGCCGGTTTTATCTTTATCAATATGGATGAAAATGCCACTTGTGTTGAAGATCAATTGCCTGAGTTTGCACAAAAGCTCAATGAAACTTGTGCGGTCATCAAAGATTTAAAACTTGCAGCACGCTTTGTGACGGAAACACCAGCGAACTGGAAAGTGATTGTAGATAACTATATGGAATGTTATCACTGCGGGCCTGCGCATCCGGGCTTTGCTGATTCTGTTCAGGTGGATAAATATTGGCATACCACACATCAAAACTGGACCTTGCAATATGGTTATGCACGTTCTTCAGAAAAATCCTTCAAGCTGGATCCATCGGTACAAGATCCAACCTTTAGTGGTTTTTGGACATGGCCTTGCACCATGTTTAATGTGCCACCAGGCGGTAATTTTATGACCGTAATTTATGAGTTTCCTGTAGATGCTGAAACGACATTACAACATTATGATATTTACTTTACCAATGAAGAACTGACTCAAGACCAAAAAGATTTGATTGAATGGTATCGTAATGTCTTCCGCCCAGAAGATTTAAATCTGGTTGAAAGTGTGCAACGTGGCTTAAAGTCACGTGGTTATCGCGGTCAAGGGCGAATCATGACGGATAAGCAACGTTCGGGGATTAGTGAACACGGCATTGCTTATTTCCAAAACCTCGTTGCGCAATATCACAAATAATCATTTAAGGGAGCCTCTCAAAACATCACTGGGGCGAACAGCTCGATCATGTGTTTTTTTGAGAAGCGCTCAAGTTAAAGGTGCGGCAAATAAAGTCGTACCTTGCTTTCAAACCATAGGATCATGACATGTCAAGTTTGCAAGGTAGTCCGCTATTTCAACAACGCGGATGGGTAAATGGTCAGTGGATCAATGCACAATCCAATGCCACTGTACCCGTCACCAACCCAGCAACAGGTGAAGAGATTGGGCTTATTCCCAATATGGGGGCGGCAGAAGCAAGCCTCGCTGTTGATGCTGCATATCAAGCGTTAGCAACATGGAAAGCCTTAACTGCACAAAAACGCGCAGATTTATTATTAGCTTGGTATCAGTTGGTATTGGCACATGCTGACGAACTGGCTCGTATCATGACCATTGAACAAGGCAAGCCTTTGGCTGAAGCTTTAGGTGAAGTGAAATATGCTGCTTCATTTATTCAATGGTTCGCAGAAGAGGGCAAGCGAGTTTATGGTGATGTGATTCCTACCACCAATAATCAACAGCGTTTTATCATTACCAAGGAACCTATAGGAGTGGTTGCAGCGATCACGCCTTGGAATTTCCCAATTGCCATGATAACCCGTAAGGCTGCGCCAGCTTTAGCTGCGGGTTGTACGATTGTGATTAAACCTGCCAATGAAACGCCTTATTGCGCCTTGGCCATTGCCAAACTTGCAGAAATGGCAGGGATTCCTGCTGGGGTGATCAATGTTGTAACAGGTCAGTCACAAGAAATCGGTGCAGTATTTACCAGTCATGAAAAAGTCAAAAAACTGACTTTTACTGGTTCAACGCCTGTTGGCCGTTTATTGATGCAGCAATGTTCAGACACGATTAAAAAACTTGCGCTCGAACTCGGTGGAAATGCGCCATTGATTATTTTTGATGATGCAGATTTAGATAAAGCAGTACAAGGTGCAATTTTTGCCAAATTCCGCAATGCAGGGCAAACCTGTGTTTGTGCCAACCGTATTTATGTACATGACAAGGTTTATCAGGCATTTACTGAGAAATTTGTGCAAGAAGTTGAAAAGTTTAAGATTGGCAATGGCCTTGAAGAAAATGTACAGATAGGGCCTTTAATCAATGAAAAAGCTGTCCTTAAAGCACAACAGTTGATCGATGATGCACGAAAAAAAGGTGCACAAGTGGCATGTGGTGGTAAACAGCATGCACTTGGACAGACTTTTTTTGAACCAACCGTGCTTACTGATGTGGATCAAAGCATGGAAATTGTCAAAGAAGAAATCTTTGGGCCAGTGGCACCACTGATTCGATTTAGTGATGAAGCAGATGTGGTTGCCCAAGCCAATGACACCATCTTTGGTTTGGCAGCCTATGTGTATAGCGAAAGCATTTCACGGATCTGGCGTGTCGCAGAACAACTCGAATATGGCATGGTGGGGATGAACTCAACTGCAATTTCAAATGAAGTGGTCCCGTTTGGTGGCGTGAAGCAATCAGGGGTAGGCCGTGAAGGTTCTAAGTATGGCTTAGAAGAATTCATGACCATTAAATATATGTGTTTAGGGCTATAGGATTAAGGCGTGTTGGACATTCATTGATGATCATCCAACACGCTGCCCTCCAATGAGAAAGCGCTTGAATAAGTACTTAAAAAAGCAACATGTGGTAAAGAGGATTTAGACATGGCAAGTCATTATGAAATGTTTGCATCAGTGGTCACAGGGGTAGAGCAACTTACACCATTGATCAAACGGTTTACATTTAAACGTCAGGATGGACAAAATTTTCCTCAGTTTAATGGGGGCAGTCATATCATTGTTAAAATGAATGATCAGCTTTCCAATGCCTATTCACTGATGAGCTGTGCTCAGGATCTTAGCACTTACCAAGTATGCGTACGCAAAGATGTAGAAGGTAAAGGTGGCTCGGTCTATATGCATGAGCAATGCAATGAAGGCTGTGAAATTCTGATTTCAGAACCTAAAAATTTATTTCCACTGGCTGAAAATGGTGCAAAACATATTTTAATTGCGGGTGGGATTGGGATAACGCCTTTTGTGCCGCAAATGGATGAGTTGGCTGCACGAGGAGCAGATTACGAATTGCATTATGCCTATCGTTCGCCAGAGCATGCTGCACTGTTGCAAGAGCTTAAACAAAAACATGCTGAACATATTTTTAGTTATGTCGATTCAGAAGGGAAATGCCTTGACCTCGATCAATTAATTTCCGCACAGCCAAAGGGCACACACGTTTATGTCTGTGGGCCAAAGCCAATGATTGATGCGGTGATTGATCGTTGTAATTTTCATCGTTATCGAGATGAATATATTCATTGGGAACAATTTGCTTCAACCGTACCTGAAGATGGTGAAGCGTTTACTGTAGTTTTAGCGAAATCCAATCAGCAAGTTGAAGTTCAAGGCAACCAGACTATTTTACAGGCGATTGAAGCACTGAATATTGATGTTGAGTGTTTATGTCGTGAAGGGGTGTGTGGTACCTGTGAAACTGCAATCCTAGACGGTGAGGCAGAGCACTTTGATCAGTATTTGAGTGATGATGAAAAGGCATCACAGCAATCGATGATGATCTGTGTATCTCGTGCCAAAGGCAAAAAATTGGTATTAGATTTATAAATAATCATTGGCGTAAACCGAAGTGATTTATGTTGATATATTGCAGCTTTACTTTAACCCGAATTGACGGTTTCTAAATTAACGCCGAATGAGTTTCATTCGGCGTTAATGACTGGTTAAGAGTATGATTTAGCGACTACAATTGAGCATCTGCGCAAAAAACCAAATATTGCTGAGTGCAAAGCATAGCCACTAAAAAGCCCAAACAAATTTTAATACACTCGTATGGCCTTCAGGGCGATTTTCAACATGAGTTTCTTTTAAATACTTTGCTTCAATTGACCAGTTTTTATCTTGATATTGTATGGCAGGACCAATTGCCAAAACTTGTCCTCGCATCGCAATATTTTCACCCTGTTGCTTATCTGACTTGGTTTGCTTAAAAGCGTAGCCTTCAACAGCCACTTTAACCTGATCAGTAAGTTTATATCCAAGACTATAATCACCAGCAAAATATTCGCCAGATTTGTATTGGGTATCATCATTTTCAGTGTTAAAGCTATAAGAAATTTTAGTTGAAATATCTAAACCATTTTTTGGCGCATAGCTGTAGGCAAAAATCGGTCGAACAGTATTATAGTTTTTGCCAATATTGGCGACCAAAGGCTGCTGTGCTGTGGCCTTATCATATTGACCTGTAGCGAGTACTGTTTCTATCGCAGCAATCCAGTGGTGATCTCCTTGATGCCAACCTAACATTGACCCCAACATTAAATCACCTAAGCCACTGTTATGATCTGACATCCCCGCTGCAGATAATCTGAGATCAACCATAGGCTGTATGGCATAGAAACCCAGTTGACC
>Ga0207655_1001405_pt1 | contig 22434 bp, 29 predicted proteins | sample KBSM44metaG_FD_184398 | JGI IMG/M metagenome (GOLD analysis project Ga0207655, IMG submission 184398) | Miscanthus rhizosphere microbial communities from Kellogg Biological Station, Michigan, USA - KBS M4-4 metaG (SPAdes) (version 2) | ecosystem: Host-associated > Plants > Roots > Rhizosphere >... | reverse complement strand
GGCGTTCTCCACGGGAGGTGCGGCACTCACCCGCGATCTGCGCGCCGGCAGCGGCTGGGGTGGATCGAGCTACACCAGCCAGCGCGTGTCCGGGCCGTTCGCCGTGATGGACACGATCTACACCGCGATGCAGAAGGTGCTGTCGGTGGCGCCGGCGACGGCGTTTCCGTCGCTGAAGGTGTTCTGGAGCGTCAACAACACGAACCACAGCGGAAGCATCGCGCTGGGACAGATCGGCACCACGTTCTTCGTCGGCAGGAGTTCGGGGGCGGAAATCTATGTGCTCGGCAAGGAGGATGTGGACACCGACGAATTCGATGCGCCGGTGATCGCGCACGAGTGGGGGCACTACTACCAGGCCTCCTTCAGCCGGGATGATTCGACGGGCGGCGCCCATTCCACGAGCGAGCTCATCGATCGTCGGCTTGCCTTCTCCGAAGGATGGGGCAATGGCTGGTCGGGCATCGCGCTGGGGCGGAGCAACTATGTCGATTCGGGTGGGCCCGGCCAAGCCCAGGGCGGCAGTCTCGACCTCACGAGGGGGCCGGCATCCAACCCGGGCTGGTTCCGCGAATCCTCGATCCAATCGATCTTCTGGAATCTCAACCAGCAGGTCGGGTTCAAGCCGATCCACGACACGATGACGGGGTTCCAGTTCCGCAGTGGTGCGCCGGTCACGTCGATCCATCCGTTCTCGGCGGCATTCAATGCGACGGCGCCGGGCAGTGCGCAGGCGCTGGCTGCGCTGCTGGCGGGGCAGAACATAGCGGGCAGCAGCGATGCCTATGGCTCATCGGAAAGCAATGATGGCGGCTTGCCGATCGTGCTGCCGATGTACAAGCCGGCAGCGATCGGCGGCTCGATTACACAAGCTTGTGTGACGAATGCCGCCGATCCGCAGCGCGATGGCAACAAGCTGGGCAGCTTTGCGTACTTGAGGTTTACGGCTCCGGCCAGCCGCAGTTACCAGTTCGTGGTCTCCCCGCCGGTGGGTGCCAGCGCCAATTTCGCGATCTACAAAGGTGGTGTGGTGAGCCGCAATACCAGTTCGGTCAACCTTTCGGCCGGCGACTATGTCCTGGTTGTCAACGATCTCAATAACTCCGCTGCTAGCACGTGTTTCAACGTAACCATTCAATAGCAGTGAGGAAGGCCACCATGAACCCCCGTTCCAGCTCGATGATTGCCGCTGCGGCATGGCTGACGCTCGCTGCCATGTCGGCGCCGGTTTTCGCGGACGGCGTGCCCACGCCCCGAGCGGCCAAGCACGCTGCTTCTTCGCGCCATGCGGCCATGACGGTCGCGGCGCGCAAGCCCAATGATTCCGGTGTCGTGATCCAGTACAGGGTCGACGGCAGGGCCCAGATCGGCCGGCCGGTTTCTGTCGTTCTGCAGTTCGACGGCGTGAGCGATCCGGCCGGGGCCACCGCGCGCCTGACGACGGATGCCGGCCTGACCCTGACGACGAGCAGCAGCCTGGCTCTCCCGGCCGGCCAGCGTACGACCGCCACCGCCACGGTGACGAGCGACCGCGAGGGCCTTGCCTACCTGAACGTCTTTGTCACGCAGAACGGCGCCATGAGCATCGTCGCGATCCCTGTGCAGACCGGATCGGCGGTGCCGGCCATGAAGGGTGCCGGCGAGGTGAAATCGTCCGACGAGGGTGAAAAGATCATCTCCTTGCCCGCCAAAGAGCCAAAAGAGCCCAAATAGGGCACCAAACAGGCGCAACAATCGCCCTTGCAATGGGCCCGTGCCGCGGGCTATAATCGCTGGCTCTGCCCTTGGTGCGTCCATGCGGGTGTAGTTCGGGCAGAGATTTATCAACCTTCTTTCGCGGGCCGGGAACCTTGGGGAATCGGCCAAACGCTGTCGCCAATTGAAGTGGCAGCGGCGAAGGAAGTCTTCCATTTTTGGAGAAAACAAATGAGTCTGAGCAACTCCCTCGGGTTGCTGGGCCGCAAGGTGGGGATGATGCGTCTCTTCACCGATGACGGGGACGCAGTTCCTGTCACGGTGGTGGATGTGTCCAACAACCGTGTGACCCAGATCAAGTCCCAAGAGACCGATGGCTACGTCGCCCTGCAGGTGACGTTCGGTTCGCGCAAAGCATCGCGCGTGACCAAGCCCGAAGCCGGCCACCTCGCCAAGGCGGGTGTCGAAGCTGGCGAAATCATCCAGGAATTCCGCGTTACCGCAGAAACCGCAGGTCAGCACAAGGCTGGTGGCGTGATTGCGGCGGCCAGCGTGTTTTCCGTGGGCCAGAAGGTGGACGTGCAAGGCACCTCCATCGGTAAGGGCTACGCTGGCACGATCAAGCGCCACAACATGAGCTCGCAACGCGCGTCGCACGGTAACAGCCGTTCGCACAACGTTCCCGGCTCGATCGGCATGGCACAAGACCCCGGTCGCGTGTTTCCCGGCAAGCGCATGACGGGCCACCTCGGCGACGTCACGCGCACGACGCAAAACCTCGACGTGTTCCGCATCGACGAAGCACGTCAACTGCTGCTCATCAAGGGCGCGATTCCGGGTTCGAAGGGTGGCTTCGTCACCGTGCGTCCCGCCATCAAGGCCAAGCCGCAAGCGGCTGAAGGAGCGAAGTAATGGAACTCGAACTCCTGAACGAACAAGGCCAGGCCGCGTCGAAGTACGACGCCCCCGAGACCGTGTTCGGCCGTGACTACAACGAAGACCTGGTCCACCAGATCGTCGTTGCGTTCCAGGCCAACGCCCGCCAAGGCACGCGCGCCCAGAAGGACCGCGAGCAGGTCAAGCACTCGACCAAGAAGCCTTTCAAGCAAAAGGGAACGGGCCGCGCCCGTGCCGGTATGACGTCCTCGCCGCTGTGGCGCGGGGGTGGCCGGATCTTCCCGAACATGCCTGACGAAAACTTCTCGCAGAAGATCAACAAGAAGATGTACCGCGCCGGCATGGCCGCCATCTTCTCGCAGCTCGCTCGCGAAGGCCGTCTGGCCGTGGTGGATTCGCTGACCGTGGATTCGCCCAAGACGAAGCCGCTGGCAGCCCGTTTCAAGGCAATGAATCTCGAGTCCGTGCTCGTGATCGCCGAAGAAGTCGACGAAAACCTGTACCTTGCCTCGCGCAATCTGGTGAACGTTCTCGTGGTCGAACCCCGCTACGCCGATCCGGTGTCGTTGGTTCACTACAAGAAGGTGCTGGTCACCAAGGGTGCCGTCGACAAGCTCAAGGAGATGTTCGCATGAGCCGCGTGAACCCTACCGCCGCTGAACGTACGTTCGAAGAAGGCCGCCTGATGGCGGTGCTGGTCGCCCCGATCGTGTCCGAAAAGGCCACGATGGTCGGCGAGAAGTCGAACGCTGTCACTTTCAAGGTGCTGCAAGACGCCACCAAGCCCGAGATCAAGGCCGCTGTCGAACTGATGTTCAAGGTCGAAGTCCAGGGCGTGTCGGTGCTCAACACCAAGGGCAAGACCAAGCGCTTTGGCAAGTCCATCGGCCGCCGCGACAACGTTCGCAAGGCCTATGTGACCCTGAAGCCCGGTCAAGAGCTCAACCTCGTCGGGGAAGGCGCTTAATCATGGCCGTCATCAAGATGAAACCCACTTCGCCGGGCCAACGCGGCGCGGTGAAGATCTCGCGTGACCACCTGTTCAAGGGTGCTCCTCACGCTCCCCTGCTGGAACCCCAGTTCCAGAAGGCCGGCCGCAACAACAACGGCCACATCACGATCCGTCATCGTGGCGGCGGTGCCAAGCACCACTACCGCGTTGTCGACTTCGTACGCAACAAGGACGGCATCCCGGCCAAGGTCGAACGCATCGAGTACGACCCGAACCGCACCGCCCACATCGCCCTGGTGTGCTACGCCGACGGCGAGCGCCGCTACATCATCGCCCCGCGCGGTCTGGAAGCTGGTGCAACGCTGCTGTCGGGCGCTGAAGCCCCGATCCGCGCCGGCAACACCCTGCCGATCCGCAACATTCCGGTCGGCTCGACGATCCACTGCATCGAACTGCAACCCGGCAAGGGCGCGCAGATCGCGCGTTCGGCCGGCACGTCGGCCACGCTGCTGGCTCGCGAAGGCGTCTACGCCCAGGTCCGCATGCGTTCGGGTGAGGTGCGCCGCATCCACATCGAATGCCGTGCAACCATCGGCGAAGTGGCCAACGAAGAGCACAGCCTGCGCCAACTCGGCAAGGCCGGTGTGAAGCGTCACATGGGTATCCGCCCGACCGTTCGCGGCGTGGTGATGAACCCGGTCGACCACCCGCACGGTGGTGGCGAAGGCAAGACTGGCGAAGGCCGCCACCCTGTCGACCCATGGGGCAATCTGACCAAGGGCTATCGCACCCGTAACAACAAGCGCACGCAGGTCTTCATCGTGTCGCGTCGCAAGAAGTAAGGGATAGCCAATGACTCGCTCTCTCAAAAAGGGTCCTTTCGTCGACCATCACCTCGTGGCCAAGGCCGACAAGGCCGTGACGACCAAGGACAAGAAGCCGATCAAGACTTGGTCGCGCCGCTCGATGGTTCTGCCCGAGTTCATCGGTCTGACCATCGCTGTGCACAACGGCAAGCAACACGTGCCCGTGTACATCACCGACCAGATGGTCGGCCACAAGCTCGGCGAATTTGCGCTCACGCGCACGTTCAAGGGGCACCCCGCGGACAAAAAAGTCCAGAAGAAGTAAGGAACGACCATGTCTGAAACACGTGCAGTCCTCCGCGGTGTCCGCCTGTCGGTCGACAAGGGCCGTCTGGTCGCGGACCTGATCCGCGGCAAGAAGGTCGATCAAGCGCTCAACGTTCTGCAATTCACGCAGAAAAAGGCCGCTGTGATCATCAAGAAGGTGCTCGAGTCGGCCATCGCCAACGCCGAGCACAACGACGGTGCCGACATCGACGAGCTGAAGGTCAAGACCATCTACGTCGAGCAAGGTGCAACGCTCAAGCGTTTCACCGCTCGGGCCAAGGGTCGCGGCAATCGCATCAGCAAGCCCACGTGCCATGTGTACGTGACGGTCGGCAACTAAGAAGGCCTGGAAGAAATATGGGACAGAAAATCCACCCAACCGGGTTCCGCCTTGCGGTCACCCGTAACTGGTCCAGCCGCTGGTACGCAAGCGACCGCGATTTCGCGGGCATGCTGGCCGAAGACATCAAGGTTCGCGAATACCTGAAGAAGAAGCTGAAGAACGCTTCGGTCTCGCGCGTCATGATCGAACGTCCCGCCAAGAACGCACGCATCACGATCTACTCGGCACGTCCGGGCGTCGTGATCGGCAAGAAGGGCGAAGACATCGAGAACCTCAAGCGCGAACTGGGCAAGCAGCTCGGTGTGCCGGTTGCAGTCAACATCGAAGAAGTGCGCAAGCCCGAAATCGATGCGCAGCTGATCGCCGACAGCATCACGCAGCAGCTCGAAAAGCGGATCATGTTCCGCCGCGCCATGAAGCGCGCCATGCAGAACGCCATGCGTCTGGGTGCCCTGGGCATCAAGATCATGTCGGCTGGCCGCCTGAACGGCATCGAAATCGCGCGTACCGAGTGGTACCGCGAAGGCCGCGTGCCGCTGCACACCCTGCGCGCCGACATCGACTATGGCACCTCGGAAGCCAAGACCACCTACGGCGTCATCGGCGTCAAGGTCTGGGTCTACAAGGGCGACACGCTGGGTCGCAACGACCTGCCGGCCGTCGAAACGCCGCGTCCCGAAGAAGAACGTCGTCCGCGCGGTCCGCGCCGCGATGGCCGCCCGGGTGGCGACCGTCCGGGTTCGGACCGTCGTGGTCCCGGCCCGCGCGCCGGTGCCCGTGGCCCGATCGGTGGCAACACCGCTCCGGCCGATGGCAGCGACAAGCCTGCAGAAGCAACCGGCGGTGCCGGTGACTCGAAACCCGCCGTTAAGCGCGTCCGCAAAGCCGCGCCAGCTGCAGCAGCTGACGGTGCCAAGACCGAGTGATCGGTCTTAGAACTACGGAGTAACAAAACATGCTGCAACCTGCACGCAGAAAGTTCCGCAAGGAACAAAAGGGCCGCAACACCGGCATCGCAACCACGGGTAACTCGGTTGCGTTCGGTGACTTCGGTCTCAAATGCACCGACCGCGGCCGCCTCACGGCGCGCCAGATCGAAGCCGCTCGCCGCGCGATCTCGCGTCACGTGAAGCGCGGTGGCCGTATCTGGATCCGCGTGTTCCCGGACAAGCCGATCTCTACCAAGCCCGCTGAAGTGCGGATGGGTAACGGTAAGGGCAACCCCGAGTACTACGTCGCCGAAATCCAGCCTGGCAAGATCGTGTTCGAGATCGTCGGCGTGCCCGAAGAACTCGCCCGCGAAGCGTTCCGCCTGGCCGCCGCCAAGCTTCCGCTGCGTACGACGTTCGTCGCTCGCCAGCTCGGCGCCTGAGAGGAGAACACTGATGGCAACCCGTAAGAAAAAAGAAACCGCGGCTCCGGCCAAGGTGACGAAGGCCGCAACCCTGCGCACGAAGGACGTCGCAGGCCTGCAAGCCGAAATCAAGGATCTGCAGAAGGCCCATTTCGGTCTGCGCATGCAGAAGGCCACGCAACAGCTGTCGAACACCTCGACGCTGCGCGTGACGCGTCGCGACATCGCTCGCGCAAAGACCATTCTTGCTCAGAAGCAGCAAGAAACCCCCGCCGCCAAGTAAGGAGTGAACATGACGGAACCTAAAAAATCCCTCAAGCGCACCTTGATCGGCAAGGTGGTCAGCGACAAGCGTGCCAAGACCGTGACTGTGCTGGTCGAACGCCGTGTGAAGCACGAGCTGTACGGCAAGATCGTGGCCAAGACGAGCAAGTACCACGCCCATGACGAAAAGGGCGAGTACAAGCTGGGCGACACCATCGAGATCACGGAAAGCCGTCCGATCTCGAAGACCAAGAACTGGGTCGTGACCCGTCTGGTCGAGAAGGCCGTTCTGGTCTGATCTCCCCGGCTCGCTACAGCCCATCCGGAAACGGCCCACAATGTGGGCCGTTTTTCTTTTTCAGGAGCACTTTCAATGATCAAAGTCGGCGACACCCTTCCCTCGGCCACCCTGCAGGAATATTCCGAAGTCGAGGGCGAAGGCTGCAGCATCGGCCCGAACGCCGTGGACGTGGCCAAGGCTTCGGCGGGCAAGACCATCGCGCTGTTCGCGCTGCCCGGCGCCTTCACGCCCACCTGCTCGGCCAAGCACGTGCCGGGCTACGTGCAGCACTTCGACGACTTCAAGGCCGCTGGCGTGGACGAGATCTGGTGCGTGAGCGTGAACGATGCCTTCGTGATGGGCGCCTGGGCGCGCGACCAGAAGACTGGCACCAAGGTGCGCATGCTGGCTGACGGCAGCGCCGACTTCGCCAAGGCCACCGGCCTCACGCTGGACCTGACCGGCCGCGGCATGGGCCTGCGCAGCAACCGCTACTCGATGCTCGTGAAGGATGGCAAGGTCGCGACGCTCAACGTCGAAGGACCGGGCAAGTTCGAAGTCAGCGACGCCGACACGCTGCTGGCCCAAGCCCGCGGTTAAATAAACCCGGATCCTTCGAGGGGCCTCCCCGCCCACCCCCGGCAGGGGCGTAGCGACACGAAGTGCGCGCAGCCTGGGGTCGAGCTAAAGCTCCACTTTCAGGTAGTGGGCCCCGGCGACGGGGTTGTGATAGTAGGGCGGTACCTCTGCGAAGCCCAGGTCTTCATAGAGGGCGCGCGCCGATTCCATGTCGTCGAGTGTGTCGAGCAGCACGCAGCCATATCCCGCGCTGCGTGCGGCATCGAGGATCGCCTCGGCCAGTTGCCGGCCCAGGCCCAGGCCGCGGAAGCCGGGGCGCACATACAGGCGCTTCATCTCGGCGGCGTTCGCGTAGTCCGCGCTGTCGAGCGGGCGCAGCGCGCAGCACCCCGCCACATGCGCCAGCGTGCCGTCGGCGCGCCGCAGGGTCGGCGCCTCGCGCCCGGCGTCTTCCTTCACGTTGGCCGGATCGACCAGCGCCAGCAGCAGCAGGCCGCGCGGTTCGGCGTACTCGCCCGGCAGCTGCGCCAGTTCGCCGTCGAAATCCTGAAAATCCAGGTCGATGTCCAGCGAGGCCGCGTAGTCGCGGAAGATCGCGCGTGTGGCCTCGATCTCGTGAGCTTCTTCGGGCGTGAGCAGCACGACCGCCGGCATGTCCGACAGCGGCAGGGGGCGTGAAACAGAAAAGCTCATACGCGCAGCGAGGAAACCCAGTACGCCACGCCCGCGCACAGTGCGAACAGCACCAGCGCCAGCCAGCGCGACGCCGCGTCGTCGCGGCTCGGCGCCACCTGGGCGTTCTCGGCGGAAACCAGCTTGTCGCCCGTCACCATCGGCCGCACCAGTCGGTGCCGCTTGACCAGCACGTAGAACAGCACCGCCAGCAGGTGCAGGCTCACGAGGGCGATCACGATCCACTTGCCCTGCGCCTTGTGCCAACCGGTGGCCAGGCTCACGAGCTCGCCCGAGACGAAACGCGTGAGCGGCCCCGATGCCGAGATTTCGTCGTCCGCCATCAGCCCGGTGGCCACCTGCAAGGCCAGGATCGCCAGCACCGCGAACACCGACAGTGCGCCCAGAGGCGTGTGCCCGATCAGATGGTCCGGGCGCGCTCGTCCGCGCAGATAGGCCGCCATCGACCCCGGGCCGTAGACGAAGGCTGCAAAGCGTGACCAGCGTCCGCCCACGAAGCCCCAGAGCAGCCGGAACAACAGCAGCGCGAGCACCGCGTACCCCAGGCGGAAGTGCCATTCCATGGCATCGTTCAACCCGGTGCCGATCATGCCGATGACGGCTGCGGCCAGTGCCCAGTGGAAAAGGCGTGTCGGCAGGTCCCAGACCCGCGTGCGGGCGCTGGAGCCTGAGGCCGCCGGGAAGGCAGCCACGGAAGAATCGGTCATCGAGAAGGGCGCGGGGCGCAATGCTGCGGAAGGCGCAGATTAGCAAAGTCCAGGCCCGGCCTGCTTCGGGTTGTTGCTATGCGGCTGTCGCAGGCAGCCCCTACACTCGGCCGCTGCGCCGCGCTCGACGGCGTTTTCCCCACAATGAGGACCCCCGATGACCCGACTTGCTCCGTTCGCCCTTGCAGCCGCCTGCGCTGTCCTGTCCCTGCCCGCTGCAGCGCAGTTCGCCAAGCCCGAGGACGCCATCAAGTACCGCCAGAGCGCGCTGTTCGTGATGAGCCAGCATTTCGGCCGCCTGGGCGCCATGGCCAACGGACGCGCGCCCTACGACGCCTCGGCTGCCGCGGCCAACGCCGAAATGGTCGCCGACATGGCAAAGCTGCCGTGGACGGCCTTCGGCGCCAGCACCGAGGGCGGCAAGGCCAAGCCCGAAATCTGGAAGGAAGACGCCAAGTTCAAGGAGCGCCAGGAGAAGCTGATCGCCGAAACCGCCAAGCTGGTGACTGCCGCCAAGGCTGGCAATCTCGACGCGCTCAAGGCCCAGTTCGGTCCGACCGCAGCGAGCTGCAAGGCCTGCCACGACAGCTTCCGCAACCAGTAAGCCGTCGCCTCGCGAAAAAACAAAGGCGCTCTTTCGGGAGCGCCTTCTTGCGGGAGGAGCGGAAGATCAGGCCTCGGCCAGCAGCTTCTCGATCAGCTTGTGGAGTTCGGCGAAATCGGGCTCGCCCACATAGCGCTTCACGATCTCGCCGCGCTTGTTGACCAGGTAAGTGGTCGGCGTGAGCTTCACATCGCCCCAGGCCTGTGCCACGCTGCCGGTGTTGTCGATCGCCACCTTGAACGGCAGCTTGCGCGTTTGCGCGAAGTTGACGACATAGCTCGGCGGGTCGTAGCTCATGGCCACTGCCAACGTGTCGTAGCCCTGTGCCTTGTACTTGTCGTAGGTCGCGATGACCTTGGGCATTTCGCCGACGCAGGTCACGCAGCTCGTGGCCCAGAAATTGACCAGGGTGACCTTGCCCTTCAGGTCTGCCGTGCTCTTTTGCGTGCCGTCGAGCAGCACGAAGGTCGAGGCTGGTGCGGCCGTGGCGCCGGAGCCGAGGTACACGCCCACGCCGGCGGCCAATGCGAGGACGACGGCGGCAGCGGCGATGTATTTCTTCATGGCAACACGGAAGACAAGGGCGGCGCGATTTTAGTTCCGCCCGCCGGATCGTGCTCGCGGCGCCTGGGCGCGGCTCGATAATCGTTCTCCGATGCCGTTTCCCGTCCTCCATTCCCGGTTCGTGCTGGCAGCGGCAGCCTTGGTCGCCGCCTGCAGCCCGACCTTCAACTGGCGCGAAGTGCCGGTCGCCGAATCCGGCCTGATCGTGCTGCTGCCCTGCAAGGCCGACCGGGCGAACCGCGCGCTGCCGCTGGGTGCCGAATCGGTGCAGGTCGACATGACGGGCTGCGAAGCCGGCGGTGCGACCTTCGCCATCGCGCACGCCTCCGCCAGCGGCCCCGAGCAGGCCGAGGCCTGGCTCCGCGCATGGCACGCCGCCACCCGCGGCCAGCTGGGCGAGGCGCAGGTGGCCGAAACTCCCGCGAGCGTCCAGCGCGCAACCGCCGCGCCGGCGCCGCTGCGGCTCGATGCCCAGCCGCGGCAGCAGCAGCAGGGCGCATCGGCGCCGGTACAGGTGCTCTGGTTTGCCCAGTCGCAGAAAGACGGCACCGTGGCGCTCTACCAGGCCACCGTGCTGGGCAAGCCTTCTTCGCCCGAAGCATCGAAGACCTTCTTCGAGAGCTTGCGGCTTCCCTGAAGGCCGATCTGCTATGGTTCTGATAGCTACCCGGCTGGCGGCACTGTCCGTTTTTCGGGGCTGCTGCGTTGTGTCGTATATCTACTTCCCCTGGGCGCCCCCGCATAATCGATGCGTCGCCCTCCGCCTCGCATGAACAGCATCCTCATCATCGCCCACTCACCGTTCGCGCACGCGCTGCGGCAGTGCGCGCTGCATGTGTTTCCCGATTGCGAGCAGGCCATCGTCGCGCTCGACGTCCTGCCCAACGTGTCGCCCGAAGAAACGCTGGCCGCCGCGCGCATCACGCTCGCGCAGCAGCTGCACACGCCGCGCTCGCAGGTGCTGGTGCTGGCCGACGTGTTCGGCGCCACGCCCTGCAACGTGGCGCAGAAGCTGGTGGACGGCGTCCGTTCGCGGCTGGTGGCGGGGGTCAATCTTCCGATGCTGCTGCGCGCCGTCACCTATCGGCACGAGCCCCTGGATACGCTGGTGCAGCGCGCCCTCGCGGGCGGCACCGCCGGCGTCATGCAGGTGGCGGTGGCGGCTCCCCAGAACCAGGCAAAAAGAAAGCACAGTGATCAAGAAATCCGTGACCATCAGCAATAAGCTGGGCCTGCATGCACGCGCATCGGCCAAGCTGACCAAGCTCGCAGGCAGCTTTCCCTGCGAGGTGTGGCTCTCCCGCGGCGACCGCCGCATCAACGCCAAGAGCATCATGGGTGTCATGATGCTGGCCGCCGGACTGGGCAGCACCGTCGAGCTCGAAACCAACGGCGAGCAGGAAGATGAAGCAATGAACGCCATCGTGCTCCTGATGGACGACAAGTTCGGCGAAGGCGAATAAGGACAGTCCCATGACTTTTGCAGTCCACGGCCTTCCCGTCGCCCGTGGCATTGCCATCGGGCGCGCGGTGCTGGTGGTGTCGAGCCGCATCGACGTGGCCCACTACTTCATCAAGCCTGAAGAAATCGAGACCGAGATCGACCGCGTGCGCACCGCGCGCAACGCGGTGGCCGACGAGCTCACCAAGCTGCAGGCCAACGTTGCGCAGATGGGCCCGAACGACACGCCGCACGAACTCTCGGCGCTGCTCGAGGTGCACCAGATGCTGCTGCAGGACGAGGTCCTCACCGGCGGCGTCAAGCACTGGATCACCGATCGGCTCTACAACGCCGAATGGGCGCTGACCACGCAGCTCGAGATCATCGCGCGCCAGTTCGACGAGATGGAGGACGAGTACCTGCGCGAGCGCAAGGCCGACCTCGAGCAGGTGGTCGAGCGCCTGCTGCACCGCATGAAGGGCACGGCCGCCGTGCTCGCGCCGAGCCCGCCTCGCCGCAAGCGCGCCACCTCCCAGGACGACGACAACGACAACGACGATCCCACCGCGGGCGACGGCATCGACGTGCCGCTGGTGCTCATCGCGCACGATCTCTCGCCGGCCGACATGCTGCAGTTCAAGAAGAGCGTGTTCGCCGGCTTCGTCACCGACGTGGGCGGTCGCACCTCGCACACCGCCATCGTGGCGCGCAGCATGGACATCCCGGCCGTGGTCGGTGCGCGCACCGCGAGCCAGCTGGTGCGCCAGGACGACTGGGTCATCATCGACGGCGACGCCGGCGTGGTGATCGTCGACCCTTCTCCGATCATCCTGGCCGAATACGGCTTCAAGCAGCGCCAGGGCGACCTCGAACGCGGCCGGCTCGCGCGGCTGCGCCACAAGCCCGCCGTCACGCTCGACGGCCAGCGCGTGGAGCTGCTCGCCAACATCGAGATGCCGGAAGACACCGTGGGCGCCGTCAAGGCCGGCGCGGTGGGCGTGGGGCTGTTTCGCAGCGAATTCCTCTTCATGGGCCGCGAGTCGACCACGCGCCAGACCCGCCTGCCCGACGAAGAGGAGCAGTACCAGGCCTACAAGCGCGCGGTCGAGGGCATGCAGGGCATGCCCGTCACCATCCGCACCATCGACGTGGGCGCCGACAAGCCGCTGGACGGCAAATCGGCCAACAAGCAGGAACATTTGAATCCCGCGCTCGGCCTGCGCGCCATCCGCTGGAGCCTGGCCGACCCGGCGATGTTCCTCACGCAGCTGCGAGCCATCCTGCGCGCCGCGGCGCACGGCGAGATCCACCTGCTGATTCCCATGCTCGCGCACGCGAGCGAGATCCGCCAGACGCTGTCGCTGATCGACTTCGCGCGCACCGAGCTCGACAACCGCGGCGCGGTGTACGGCCAGGTGAAGCTCGGCGCCATGATCGAGATTCCCGCGGCCGCGCTCACGCTGCGCATCTTCCTGAAGCACTTCGACTTCCTGTCGATCGGCACCAACGACCTGATCCAGTACACGCTGGCCATCGACCGCGCCGACGAGTCGGTGGCGCACCTCTACGACCCCGCGCACCCGGCGGTGCTGCGCCTCGTGGCCGACACCATCGCCGAGTGCCGGCGGCAGGGCAAGGGCGTGGCCGTGTGCGGCGAGATGGCGGGCGACGTGGCCTTCACGCGGCTGCTGCTGGGCCTGGGCCTGCGCAGCTTCTCGATGCATCCCTCGCGCATCCTCGCGGTCAAGCAGGAGGTGCTGCGCGCCGACACCGGCAAGCTCGAAGCGTGGGCGAAGGGCGTTCTCGAATCGGACGATCCCGCCGCAGCCATGGCGGGTTGAGCGTACTTTTCATCCGCGTCCGGCGGCGGGTGAAAAGAAACGAAACACGCCGAAACCGCGGCGAAAGGACTTTCGGCAGCGCCGCGAGCACGATCAGGTCTTCTCTTCAACCCCGAAAGAAAGACCTGCATCATGAAATCTCTCTCCCTGACCCAGCTCGTTGCCGTCGGCTCCTTTGCCATGCTCGCCGCCGCGGGCGCCAAGGCCGAAAGCTACGAGGGCGTGCAACCCGCCGTGTCGGCCAAGAGCCGCGCCGACGTCAACGCCGAAGCCGTGCGTACCGCATCGGCACCCGACCAGAACGTGGTGCGCGGCTCGCGCGGCGCAGAGGGCATGGCCGTGTCGACCGAGCGCGCACGCGTCGTCGCCGAAGCCGTGCGCGCCGCCGCCGCACCCGACCAGAACGTGACGTCCAGCTCGCGCGTGAACAGCCGGGTCGTCTCGACGATGCAGAACCCTGTCGACGCGCGCGCCGCAGCCGCCAGTGCCAAGAGCAGCCGGCTGTAAGACCTCCCCCCAACGATGCCCTCGGGCGACTCGAGGGCGAGCAAGGAATCATCATGAAGCACTGGATCAAACGCACTCTTTTCGGATTCGCGGGCGCCGCGATGGTCGCCGGCAGCATTGCCGGCTGCGCCGGCCAGCGACATGGCTGGGACGGCGACAGCGCCGACTTCCGCGCGAAGATGGTCGAGCGCGTGGGCAGCAAGCTCGAACTCGACGCCAACCAGAAGCAGAAGCTCACCGTGCTCGCCGAGAAGCTGCAGGCGCAGCGCGAAGCCATGCGCGGCGCCGGCGGCTCGGGCGACCCGCGCTCGCAGTTCAAGGCGCTGTTCGCGGGCAACAAGCTCGACCAGGCCGGCGCCGCGCGCCTGGTCGACGAGAAGACCACCGCCGTGCGCAACGGCAGCCCCGAGATCATTGCCGCCGCCGCCGACTTCTATGACAACCTGAACGCGGCGCAACAGCAGAAGGTGCGCGACTTCATGGAGCGCGGCGGCCGCCGCTGGAGTCACCGTGGCTGAAACCGGCTCACCCCCAGGCTTTGCGCACTTCGTGTCGCTGCGCCACCCCCCTCTCCGGGGGCGACACCAGTGGCCCGGCGAAGCCGGTTCCACGGTGTCTCCCGAAGAGGCCGCGGCGGTAGCCGCGGGCGGCGTGCGCACCCTGCTGCGCCTCGAAGGCGCAGTGGTGCTGGGCGTGGCGCTCGCCGCCTACGCCCGGTTCGGGGCGGGCTGGGGCGTGTTCGCGCTGTGGCTGCTCGCGCCCGATCTCTCGCTGCTGGGCTACCTCGCGGGACCGCGCACGGGAGCGGCGCTCTACAACGCCGCGCACTCGTACGTCGGCCCGGTGCTGCTGCTGGCGCTCGGCGTGTTCGCGGCCATGCCGTGGGCGGTGGCCGGCAGCCTGATCTGGCTGGCCCACATCGGCATGGACCACGCGCTCGGCTACGGGCTCAAATACGCGACCGGCTTCGCCGCCACGCACCTGGGCCGCATCGGCAAGGCTGATCCATGGTGAGCCGCGACGACGGCGCTTCCCATGCCGTGCACGCGCCTGCCGCGCGCGCATGGATGCTGACAGAGGCGCTCGCGCTGGGCATCGCGTCGATGGTGCATGCGGGGTTCCTCGCGCCCGGCTACGCGCATCCGGCAGCCCGCACCGCAGAGGCGGTGATCGCCGCCGTGCTGGTGCTGGCCTCGGTCGAGACCTGGCTGCGGCCCCACCATGCGCGCCGCGCGGCCATCTTCGGCCAGGGCTTCGCGCTGCTGGGCACGCTGGTCGGGCTCGGCACCATCATCGCGGGCATCGGCCCGCGCACGGTGCCCGACGTGGTCTACCACGCGCTGCTGCTTTCCATCCTCGTGACGGGCCTGACCTGGGCGCTGCGATGCCGGCGGGTCTGATGGTCAGCGAGGTCATTCGCCACCTTCTTGTCCGGAGGCACAATCCCGCCATGCCGCGCATCCTGCTGATCGACGACGACGAACATCTCGCCGCGCCGCTGACCACCTACTTCGCACGCTTCGGCTGCACGCTGGAAAGCGCCGTTCGCCCGAGCGAAGGCCTCGCAAAGTTGCGTGCAGGCACCTACGACGCCGCCATCCTCGACGTGATGCTGCCCGAGATGGACGGCTTCGAGCTGTGCCGCGAGATCCGCAAGGAAAGCGACATTCCCATCGTGATGCTCACCGCGCGCGGCGAGGTCATGGACCGCGTGGTCGGCCTCGAACTCGGCGCCGACGACTACGTGCCCAAGCCGTTCGAGCCGCGCGAACTGGTGGCGCGCGTGCAGACCATCCTGCGCCGCCAGCGCAGCGCCGCGCCGCAGGCAGTGGCCAACGGCACGCAGCATCGCGTGTTCGACGGCCTGGCTATCGACCTCGACCGGCGCCAGGTGCTGCGCCACGGCGAGCGCGTGGAGCTCACCGGCACCGAGTTCGAACTGCTGGCGCTGCTGGCGGCCGAGCCCGGCAAGGTGTTCAGCCGCGACGACATCCTCAACCGCCTGCGTGGCCACGAGGCCGAGCTCTACACGCGCGCGGTCGACATCGTGGTGAGCCGGCTGCGCAAGAAGCTCGAGCCACTGGACTGCATCAAGACACTGCGCAACGCCGGCTACGCGCTGGCGGTTGCGCGCAGCGAGCCCGCATGAGATCTCGCCGGGGAGGTTTGCGCAAGGCGTGGCGCGAAATGGCCTGCCGCCGTGACGAGCTGCACAGGCAATGGCATGCCCAGTGGCACGAGAAGGTGCAGGGCAAGCGCCGCTGGCGCCGCTCGCTGCGCATACGGCTGGTGATGATGTTCGTGATGCTCGCGCTGGTGATGGCGGCGGTCTTCATGGTCGGCATGAAGAAGTCTTTTTCCACCGGCTGGGCCGAGGCCGCCAAGCCGATGCTCACGGACTACACCGACCGCCTGGTCGCGGAGATCGGCACGCCGCCCGACGTGGCGCGGGCGCAGGCGCTGGTGGCGCGGCTGCCGATCACCATCCGCATCGTCGGCCCCAAGGTCAACTGGGACTCCAACCCCCGCGGCGCGAGCAGCCCGGGCGGCTGGATGCACGACCGCGAAGAGGCGTTCGGAGGCGACAAGTGGTTCATCCGACCCACTACCGACGGACACCGCGTGATCTTCGGCTGGGCGCCCAAGCTCTGGCAGCTCGCGCCGCGGGTCATCGGCTGGGCCACGCTGGGCGTGCTGCTGTCCTGCGTGCTGCTGGCATATGCCTACGTGAGCCGGCTGCTGCGGCCGCTGATCGACATCCGCGAAGGCGCGCAGCGCTTCGGCCGCGGCGAGTTCACGCAGCCCATTCCGGTGCGCCGCAACGACGACCTGGGCGACCTCGCGCAGCACATCAACACCATGGCCGACGACATTCAGGCGATGCTCGATGCCAAGCGCGGCCTGCTGCTCGCGCTGAGCCACGAACTGCGCTCGCCGCTCACGCGCGCGCGCCTCAATGCCGAGCTGCTGCCGGCCACGCCCGAAGGCCAGGCAGAGCGCGAGGCACTGCTGCGCGACTTGAACGAGATGCGCGACCTCATCAGCGACCTGCTCGAAAGCGAACGCCTCGCGAGCCCGCACGTGGCGCTGCTGCGCGAGCCGGTCGACCTGGCGGCGCTGATCCGCGAGATCGTGGCCGAGATGCCTGGTGCGCAGCACGTGCACCTCGACCTGGCCGATGGCCTGCCGCCGCATGCCGTCGACCGCATGCGCATCCGCCTGCTGGTGCGCAACCTGCTGGACAACGCGCTGCGCTACAGCGCCGACGCACCGCGGCCGCCATGCGTGTCGCTGCGCGCGGTACTCGACGGCAAGAAGCAGGGCATCGAGATCGAGGTGCGCGACCACGGCCCCGGCGTGGACGTCGAACAGCTCGGGCGCCTGACCGAACCCTTCTACCGCACCGACGGCGCGCGGGCGCGCGCCACCGGCGGCGTTGGCCTTGGCATGTACCTGTGCAGGCTGATCGCCGAAGCGCACGGCGGCGAGCTGACCGTGCGCAACGCCGAGCCCGGGCTGCAGATCGTCGTCCGGCTGGCCTGACGCCCGGCGGAGCTGGCGGGCCGGCGGGTGCTGTCGCCTGCGCTACCAGCGCGCCTGTGGCCCGCGGCTACGATGCGCCTCCGTGCCAGCGTCCGGCATTCAAGGTCAAGGAGACACCATGAGCAGCCCCCTCACCAACCACCAGGTCCGCCTCGCCAAACGTCCCGAAGGCGCGGCCACGCGCGAGAACTGGAAATTCACCACCGAACCCGTCGGCGAGCCGGCCGAGGGCGGCGTGCTGGTCAAGACGCTGTCGCTGTCGCTCGACCCGGCCATGCGCGGCTGGCTCAACGACGCCAAGAGCTACATCCCGCCCGTGGGCATCGACGAAGTGATGCGCGCCGGCGGCGTCGGCCGCGTCGTCGCCTCGAAGAACCCGCAGTTCGCGGTGGGCGACACCGTCTACGGCACGCTGGGCGTGCAGGAATACGTCCTGATCCCCGAAGACCAAGTCAAGCGCAACGGCCTGGTGAAGATCGACCTGCGCGTGGGCAGCATCACCCAGTGGCTCAACGTGCTGGGCATGCCCGGCATGACCGGCTACTTCGGCCTGATGGACGTGGGCATGCCCAAGGCGGGCGAGACCGTGGTGGTTTCCGGCGCGGCCGGTGCCGTGGGCCAGACCGTGGGCCAGCTGGCCAAGATCAAGGGCTGCCGTGTGATCGGCATTGCCGGCGGCGCCGCCAAGTGCGACTGGGTGGTGAAGGAGCTGGGCTTCGACGCCTGCATCGACTACAAGGCCGGCGCCGGTGCGGTGCGCGAAGGCCTCAAGACCCACTGCCCGAAGGGCGTGGACATCTACTTCGACAACGTCGGCGGCGAGATCCTCGACATGGTGCTGGCGCGGCTCGCGCGCAAGGCCCGCATCATCATCTGCGGCGCCATCAGCCAGTACAACAACGCCAACAGCATGCCGGCGGCCGGCCCGAAGAATTACCTGAGCCTGCTGGTCAACCGCGCGCGCATGGAAGGCATCGTGGTGTTCGACTACGCCGACCGCTATCACATCGCCGTCGCCGAAATGGCCGGCTACCTGAAAGACGGGCGCATGAAGAGCAAGGAAGACGTGGTGAAGGGCCTGGACACCTTCCCGGAATCGCTCAACAAGCTGTTCGCCGGAGAGAACTTCGGCAAGCTGGTGCTGCAGGTGGCTGACGAATAGCGTCCCGATTTCCGGTAGCGGTGGCTTATTTCACGGTTATTCGAAAGAGACTATTAACTATAGTTAACTCCACTAACTTCACCCATTTTGCGTTTTTGAGTCCCTAGACTGCGGCTGCCTTGCCGAAATGCAGGTAGTTACATAGTCATATCAATACTCAGGGAACGCAAATGCCAAAGACCATCTTCGTCAAACTCGCAACGCTGGCCATGGCCGGCATGCTGTCGCAAGGCGCTTTCGCCGCGGACGGCACCGTCAACTTCACCGGCGAAATCGTCGACGCGCCTTGCTCGATTTCGCCCAACAGCCAGAACATGACCGTGCCGCTGGGCAAGGTTTCGCGCACCGTGTTCGGCACTGTCAGCGGTACGCCGCCCGTGAGCACCGCCACGATCGGCAAGAAGTCCACGCCCGCCCACTTCACGATCGACCTGCTGGGTTGCGGCGCGACCGCCAAGGGTGCGACCGTGACCTTCTCGGGCACCGCCGACCTCGACGACGCCAGCTATCTGCGCGTGGCCAACTCTGGCCAGGTGGGCGTGGGCGCGGCTTTGGGCGTGGCGATCGAGCTTGGCGATTCCGCCGGCACCAAGATCGCGCTGGGTTCGCCGTCCGGCGAATACGTCCTGGGCCTCGGTGACAACTCGCTGAAGTTCCAGGCTGCGTACGTCGCGACCCGCACGGCCGTGACGGTCGGCCCGGCCAACTCGGTCGCGCAGTTCACGGTTGCCTACAAGTAAGTAGCCCCCTTCGCCGGCGCCGAGCCCGGACCCCGCGTCCCCGGCCGGCGCCGGCATTTCCCTCTTTCCCGTTTTCTCGGCGGTGCCGCGATGCGCCGCCGTGCCGGGGTACGTGCGTTGCGCATCTCGCTCGCGCCAAGGACTTTTTCTCATGTGCAGCAACAATCGCTTCCGCTGGGCTCTTGCCGTCCTGCTGATGCTGGGTCTCCAGTGGCCGGCCGGCGCGGGCGTGATGCTCGGCGGCACCCGCGTGATCCTCGGTGAAAAGGACCGCGAAGCTTCCATTCCGGTGAAGAACACCGGCACCACGCCCTACGTGGTCCAGGCCTGGATCGATGCCGGCGAAGGCAGGAACAAGACCCCGCTGCTCGTCACGCCGCCGCTGTCGCGGCTCGACCCCGGCATGGAAAACATCCTGCGCATCATGCGAGTGGGCGGCGAACTGCCGGCCGACCGCGAGTCGGTGTTCTGGCTCAACGTCAAGGAGATTCCCGAGAAGCCGAAGGAAGAAAACGTACTGCAGATTGCGGTGCGCAGCCGCATCAAGCTGTTCTACCGGCCTGCGAAGCTCGCGGGCAAGCCCGAGGAATCGCGCGCCCAGCTCAAGTGGGCGGTCGGCGCCGGTGCGCAGGGGCAGGGCGCCGTGCTCAAGGTCGGCAACCCCACGGCCTATCACGTGACCTTCACCGCGCTGAACGTCAACGACGGCCAGCAGCTGATCAATGCCGACATGGTGCCGCCGTTCGGCGAAATGGCGTATCCGCTGAGCGCCGTGAAGACGCCGCAGGCGGTCCAGGTCAACTTCACCACGCTCAACGACTACGGCGGCGAGTCGCCCGAAGAGTTCGTCAAGGTGCCCGCAGGTGCCGAGCCGGTGGCCGTGCAGGCCGAGCCGGTCCCGCTGCCCGCGCGCAGTGCGAAGCCTTGAGACGCGAAGGATGAACCGCCATGCGTTGCTCACCCGCTTTCCACGCGCTGTTCCGGCTGACGATATGCGCCGCCTTGCTGGGCGCCGTGGGCCTGCCCGGCCATGCGCAGCAGCAGGTGGCCGGCTCCAGCTTCAATGAAGAGTTCCTCGGCATCGGCGGCGACCAGCCGCATGCGGACCTGTCGCTTTTCTCCTTCGGCAACCGCGTGCTGGCCGGCAAGTACATGGTCGACGTGTCGCTCAACGAACGCGGCGCCGGACAAACCGAAATCCGCTTCGACGAGAAGGATGGGAGGAACGACGCCGTGCCCTGCCTCACGCGCCCCATGCTCGACGACTGGGGTGTCAACGTGGCGGTGTTCCCCGCGCTGGCGAACGTTGCGGACGATGCCTGCGTCGACCTGGCTGCGACCATTCCCGATGCGGCGTTCACCTACGACGGCGGCAAGCAGCGCCTGTTCGTCAGCATTCCGCAGGCGGCGCTGAAGCGCTCGGCGCGCGGCGCGGTCGGTCCCGAGAAATGGGACAGGGGCATCACCGCCGGCATGTTCGACTACCAGCTGAATTTCGCGCGCTACAGCGGCAACCGCTACCGCAACGATGCCAACCCCTTTGCGGTGCCGCAGAACGTGTTCGACGGCAACCCCTTTGCCGATCGCAACAGGAACATCCTCCAGCGCAACACCCTGTTCGCGGGCCTGCGCGCCGGCTTCAACCACGGCGACTGGCGCTTGCGGCACTTCTCGACCTACAACCGGGGCATCGATGGCCGTAGCCGCTGGCAGGGCATCAGCACCTACGCGCAACGCGACCTCGCCTCCATCAACGGCCGGCTGCTGATCGGCGACGGCAACACGCCGGGCAACTTCTTCGACAGCCTGCCGTTTCGCGGTGTGCAGCTGTCGTCCGACGATGCGATGCTGCCCGACAGCCAGCAAGGCTATGCGCCCACCATCCGCGGCGTGGCGCAGACCAACGCACGCGTCACGGTGCGCCAGAACGGCTATGTCGTCTACAGCACCTTCGTGGCGCCGGGCCCGTTCGTCATCGACGACCTCTATCCGACCGCGTCGAGCGGCGACCTCGAGGTGACCATCGCCGAGGCCGACGGCAGGCAGACCCGGTACACCCAGGCCTTCTCGGCCGTGCCCACGCTGCTGCGCGAAGGTACCTGGCGCTATTCGGCCACCGCGGGCAAATACCGCAACGGCTATCACGGCGGCACATCGGGCATGCGGCGTTCCCTCTCGCAGCCGTCTTTCATGCAGGCGACGCTGGCGCGCGGCCTGGGCAACGAGTTCTCGCTCTATGGCGGCGCGCTGATGGCGAACATGTACCAGTCGCTGCTCGTGGGCGTGGGCAAGAACCTGCGCGATTTCGGGGCCGTGTCGGTCGACTTGTCGAGCGCGCGCACCACCGACCGCACCCGCGTCCAAGGCGTGAGGACATACGGCGGGCAGTCGCTGCGCTTCCTCTATTCGAAAGCCTTTCTCGATTCGGGCACCAATTTCCGCGTGGCCGGCTACCGCTATTCGACCAGCGGCTACCGCACCTTCCAGGAGGCGGTGCAGATGCAGGACCTGCGACCCTTCGAATCGTTCAACAGCCGCCGCAACGAGGTGCGCTTCGAGCTCTCGCAGCAACTCGGCGACCAGGGCACGGTGTACGCGTCCGCACGCCAGCAGAGCTACTGGGGCACCGCTGCCAAGGACCGGCTGGTGCAGCTGGGCTACTCGGGCAACTACAAGCAGTTCGGCTACAGCGTGTTCTACAACCACACCACCAGCCTGAACCGGCCGGCTAGCCGCCAGATCATGTTCACGCTGACCGTTCCGCTCGGCGACACCCGCGCCAGCGCCCAGTACGCCGTGACCCGCGACGGCAGCAGCCGCGTCAACCAGCAGGCCAGCGTCTATGGCTCGGCCTTCGAAGACAGCCGCCTGACTTACAACGTGACGGCCGGCCATGCGAACCGGGGCGGTAGCGACAGCGGCAGCGCGGGTGCGAGCTACCTGTCGCCGGTCGGGCGTTTCGACGTCGGCCACTCGATGGGCCGCGGCTATGGCCAAAGCACCTTCGGCATGGCCGGTGGGGTGCTGTTCCATGGCGACGGCGTCACGCTGTCGCAGCCGCTCGGCGAAACCGTGGCGCTGGTGCGGGCGCCAGGGGCGAAGGGCGTGGGCTTCGAGTCGCAACCCGGCGTGGCA
>Ga0207655_1001401_pt1 | contig 22489 bp, 21 predicted proteins | sample KBSM44metaG_FD_184398 | JGI IMG/M metagenome (GOLD analysis project Ga0207655, IMG submission 184398) | Miscanthus rhizosphere microbial communities from Kellogg Biological Station, Michigan, USA - KBS M4-4 metaG (SPAdes) (version 2) | ecosystem: Host-associated > Plants > Roots > Rhizosphere >... | reverse complement strand
CATGCCGAGTGGTGGCGCAGTTGCCAACATTACGCTGGCTACTTCCGAATCCTGGCGTGATAAAGCGACCGGTGAGATGAAAGAGCAGACCGAATGGCACCGCGTTGTGCTGTTTGGCAAACTGGCAGAAGTGGCCGGTGAGTATCTGCGTAAAGGTTCTCAGGTTTATATTGAAGGCCAGCTGCGTACCCGCAAATGGACCGATCAGTCCGGCGCTGAGAAATACACCACGGAAGTGGTGGTGAACGTTGGCGGCACCATGCAGATGCTGGGTGGCCGTCAGGGTGGTGGCGCACCGGCAGGTGGCGGCCAGAGCCAGCAGCAGGGCGGTTGGGGTCAGCCTCAGCAGCCGCAGGGCGGCAACCAGTTCAGCGGCGGCGCGCAGTCTCGTCCGCAGCAGCAGTCTGCACCGGCCCCGTCCAATGAACCGCCAATGGACTTCGACGACGATATCCCGTTCTAAGACCTGTCCCGGTAAGCATAAAAAAGCCCCTTTCGGGGCTTTTTGTTTTTCAGCGGCTATAGCGCTGAAGGAATCCGGCGAACTCGCTGAAGCAGAGCGGCTTTGAGAAAAAATATCCCTGCAAGCAGTCAATGTGGTTCGTTCTGAGATACTCGACCTGATAGTCATACTCAACCCCTTCCGCCGTGGTGAGTATGTTCATCCGTCTGGCCATATCAATTACGCAGTCAATCAGCGGCGTTGCCGCCTCCCTTGAGATCTGGCGAATAAACATGCGGTCGATCTTAATGCTGTCAGGGTTCAGATTGGCAATAAAGGCCAGGTTAGAAAAACCGGTCCCAAAATCATCCAGCGCAATCTTGATGCCGCTACGTTTAATGTGCGCAATTTTTTCCACGATATCGTCGTTAATATCGATGTTCTCGCGCTCGGTGATTTCAAAGACCAGGGTAATGCCCAGGGCTTCAAATACCGGTGCCCAGTAATCTATGAACAGATGAAAGCTGCTGTCCACCACGTGCGCATGGCTGATGTTGAGATTGAGCTTAAAACCCGGCGGGAATGCCGCAATACCCTGCTGGAGATCGTCAACAACCTGTTCAAGAAGGCTTTCGGTCAGGTTAATAATCAGCCCGGTGCTCTCGGCGACAGGAATAAAAACGTCGGGCGGAATAAAGCCCAGCTCATCGTGATGCCAGCGCGCCAGCACTTCAGCACCCGAGACGGCATTGCTTTGTGCGCAGATGAGCGGCTGATAGTGAGGATGGATCTGATGCTGACGTATAGCCCGCGCCAGCTGTGAGTAAAGCGAATGCCGCCGGGCAGCCATAAACCATGTGACTAGCGCTGCGACCAGCGGAACCAGCAAAATAAAGCCTACGCTCAACAGGGAAGATAATGCAGAGAGCGCGCTGGCGCTCATGCTTTGGATCTTCCATGCCAGAACGCTGGTCATCACCAGGGCGAGCATAAAGGCAAAAACTGCCGCGCGTACCCGGTTTTTCTTCTTGCGCAGAAGGTGCTTACGATACATATCCGATAAGCCTTATGCGCGCTCTGGCTGCATGTATTGCTGATGGAATGCTTCCTTACTGACGGGGCGTGAAAACAGGAATCCCTGGCCATACTGAACGCCATGGCGCAGCATCGTCGACACGTGGGTGTAGTTTTCGATGCCTTCTATAATGACGTCGACATCCCACTGCTGCAGGTGTTCAAGCATTGCGTAGGTATGTTCAAGCTTATCGGAGGACAGACAGCTTCGATCCAGCTTCACGTAATCAGGCATATAAAGCGTCAGCCTCGACTGCAGTTTTTCCAGACAGTCGATGCTGTCCCAGGCCACATTAATTCCCGCCTCACTCAAGAAGCCGAGGTTTTGGCTCACCGTATCGTTGGGCTGGCCGCTATCCGTTATCTCAAAGACAATATGGCGCGGCGAGAGTTTATATTCAGACAGTAACGCTAACGCGCGGGCCGAGAAGTGAATATCCTGCAGCTGAACCCAGGAAATATTGAGTGTAAAGAGCTGCTTATCGCGTACTTCTGGCGTCTGGCTGGCAATATAGTGAAAAGCCCGGGCCATGATGTAATCGCCCATTGAAACAATGCCGCCGTTTTTTTCCAGCTCGCCGATAAATAAATGAGGCGGAACGACATGACGACGATGAGTTCCACGAACCAGCACTTCGCCGCCAATGCAGACGAATCGTGAGAGATCGAAAATAGGTTGAATGACAAAATCGATGCCCGCATCGAGTTTATTTTTTTCGACACACTGCATCACAAAATGTGTACTTTTTTCCATGCCAGCCTCGGAGCCACAACAATACTACGTAAAACGACACAAACACCGCCGAACTTAAGCCAGCGGTGAATGTCATTTCATCGAAATTAGCTGGCGATGATTTTATTCTTGCCTGTTTTTTTCGCCTGATACAGGAGCTTATCAGCACGCGCAATGACTTCTGGAAGAGAAGCGCCCCCCATTCGTACAAGTCCTGCGCTGAAAGACACTTTTAAATTATTTTCTCTGAAATTGCGGGTGTTAATCGTCATTCGCCACTTTTCGAGATAGCTTTGCGCTTTTTCTTGTGAAAGGCCGTTAAACAGCACGGCAATTTCTTCCCCGCCGTAACGATAGAGCGTGATATTTTCCAGACCCCGCAGGCGCAAACCAACTTCAGCGATAGTTTTAAGCACGACGTCCCCCACGGTATGGCCCCAGGTATCGTTAATCGTTTTGAAATTATCGATATCAATCATGGCAATGTGGGTCTGGAGTTCACTGTTGTAGCGTAAGGCATCGGCATCAAACGCGCGACGATTCTTCAGCCCGGTTAAGCCATCCGTTAATGCCTCGTGGGCAATTTTTTCGTGTCGCTGCTGCGATCGGTGTATTTCATTGAAAATAAGTTCTTCAACGGCGGCAGGCTTGATTGCGCCTCCGCTAATGCTGGTGGCGATGCGCATAAAAATCGTGTTCATTGCCGCGCGGGTTGCCCACCAGCAGAAAAACAGCACGACCAGCGTAAACAGCATTCCCCACAAAATATTGATGCATTGCGCCCAGATCAGGTTGTTAAGTTCATTTTCATCTACCTCATGTACCACCAGCCAGGACTGGGAGGCGATCGCGCGATAGGCGTAGTAGTTTGAATCCAGCGAAAAATCACCGCGATACTCGCGCGCAAGGCGAGCAATCGCCTTTAGCTTATCAGGCGCTATCGGGTAGCCAGGGTTAAGGACCAGCTCGCCATCGCGCGTCATGACAAAGGTTCTGCTTTTCATTGGCGGCAGCGCGTTGTTCAGAATATCGATGCTTTTATCGACGTCCAGATTCAACGCCAGCACGCCGTTGTTTGAACCATCCGAGCCGTTAATGATGGGCAGAGAGATAGTGATGACTCGCTCTTTGGTGGCAAAGGGATCCCTGCTAATGCTGAAATGCGCTTCGTCGGAATCCTCAATTGAGATCGTGAACCAGGGCTCTTTGCGGGGATCCCAGCTGGCGGTGCCACCGGCATTCGGTATGCGAATGAAGTGCCCTTTGCTGTCGGCATGAACGATTGAGATCCCATCCGGCATGATGCGCAGGCGCTCGATCAGCCAGTTTTTCAATGAAGGGCTGTTGTCGGGGGTGACGTCAAACTTATGCTGGTCGGCAGCGATACGCGCCATCTCCCTCACGCTGCCTTCATACCCGTCCAGGTATTTGTCCAAAGATGACGCTACGTTATTGATATACAGGCGGTTCTGTCGTTTATAAATGTCCTGTGTTGCAGTCCATTGTGAATGGGCAATCAGAAGCCCGACAAAAATAAACGTCACGGCCAGAACAGCGAAGCAAATGTTAAGCGGCCTTCTGAAGTTTAAACTTTCGATCACTGACGACTCCGGAACTCTCTGGTGAAACCAACTGCGAGGGATTAAATGTTGGTTTATATGCGCTGCATATTGATGAACTGTTAAAAATGAAAATGATTTGCAGTTTTTAATATGAAAATTACGTTATCAAATAAAGGATGTAGCCTGTTAAATAATAGTCTATCGCTACCCTTTTTGATTGTCAAAGTCGATCGAATAATACTTATCGATCGATGAAATCAATCTGCCATTCATGGGGGAGACATTAACTGCATAATTATCAGTTGATTATAAATCCGTGCGCGAGAGCAAGCGTGCAGGGGGGCGGGATAAATAAAAGAGCGGGAAATTTAATTTCCTTGCTAAAAGGGAAGAAACATTTCCCATATATAAAATGTGGTCAATTATTCATTTTTTAAATCGTATTCTATGAGGGTCCAGTTAACCGGATAGCCATTTTGCCAGGGCAATTGTTCACCTTTTTTAACATTGACGACATTCTTTACCGCTGGGTTAGCAATTTGCCAATAGCCGCTTTGCGGGCAAATATTCCCGCTGGTGCGCCTGATACCTAATGGGCTACGGGCGGGTTCGGTTAGCGAAGCGTAAGCAGAAGCCGTCGCAACGGTGAGGTTGCTACTATCAATTTTCATTTTCATGCATCCTTATCAATACATTCCTTTATTGATCGCGACAAATTAAGAACATTACTTAACATTTTATTTATTCCGATCATTTATAGAGCAGGCGTTTAGGGTTTATATTGCAATAATGAATGCCATTGGCCACAATAGCCGCCCCCTGGATGAAAGTTGAACAAAATGACGCGTCGCATTTTTAGCAGCCTGTTTTTCCTCCTCTTATTTATCAGTGGAAGTACGCTTGCGGTGAATTGCCAGCGAGCGGTCACGCCTCTGGAAAATACCATCTGCAATAACGACAACCTGCACTGGCTGGACAGCACCCTGTCGGTTGTTTATCACCAGGCGCTTCAGCATGAAGGCGTGGAAGACAGCAATAAAAAATACGACGAATGGGAAAAGCTGCTGGAGAAATGCACCTCTGATGCCTGTATTGAACGCGCTTACTACGCGGGCATTAGCGCGTTGTCAGATACCAACCGCGATTTTAAGTGGGAGGGCAAATGGTGGAACATGCTGGCACCGAACATGAGCGGCGGCGTGATTCAGTTCAGCCGTAACGCCCAGTGGAGCGCCACGCTGGACATCCGCGCGTGGGCGGGCCTGAATAAGGACGAATTTACCGCTGAAGCGCGCAGGCTGTACGGTATGCTCGTCGTGGAAAAGGTGGCAGAAACCAGTAACTGTAAGCTGCTGCTGATCCCGAAAAAAGACGGTTCGCTGCAGGTTTACAGTAACTCCGACTGGGGCTGTCGGTTATCCATGCCGACGGGGGCCTTCCTGGACGGCGCGTATAAACTCTCCGATGTTGACCCGCGACCAAAACCCACGCTGCTGTCGCTCGGGATTTTTGCCGATAGCGCGATGGATCAGAAATTCCGCGAACTGGTGAAGGACGATTACCAGAACTTCGTCGACAGCGCGAACGTCTACATCTATCAAAATGATATCGATAACATCGGTGCCCGCGTGCTCTCAATGTGGGTACAAGGGGCGGCCAACAGCAGGACGGCGATTATCATGTACACGCCAAAGGGCGAAATCTGGGCGGGAAGGATCTCCCCTGCGAAAGGCGGCGGGCTGGAGCTGCATTACTACAGCACCGACGGCAGCGACCAGCGCAAAATGCCGCGAACGCTGGCCGCCTGGAAATTACGTTTTTTAGATAACTGATGGCGCTGGCATTACGCCAGCGTTCCCACGATGGTTAAATCACTGTCATCCGGCACTTCGTTATACGACAACACGTGAAGGTTGCTGGCAAACAGGCGGCCATAGCGTGAAATGAGCGGCCTCAGCTGCGGCGTGACCAGCAGCAGCGGCGGCATGCCTTTCGCTTTCATTTGTTCCTGAATGACCGGCATCGTATTTTGCAGCTGCGTCAGAATGTTCGGGTCGACGGCAAAACTGTCCAGCGCCACTTTCCCCGCCTGCTGGGACTGGTTCAGCGCGCCGAGCAAAATATTCTCCAGCGCATTATCAATGGTATAGGCGGCCAGCTTTTGCCGGTCGCCGTTAATCGAATGGATGATGGCCCGACGCAGCGCGTAACGTACGTCCGAGGTGAGCAGAATCGGATCTTTGGTGACCGCGGAGCTTTCAAGGAGCGTCGAGGCGATGGTCACAATATCCTTGAGCGACACCTGCTCCAGCAGCAGCTGGCGATAAATGCGCAGCAGCAGGCTGAAGCTAAGCGCGTTAGTCAGATCCTCCGCCAGCTTGGGCGCCTGCGATGCCAGTCGCGCATGCAGGTGCGTGATGTCGTCGTAGTTAAACAGGTCGGGCAGATTTTCGCGGGCAACCTTGTTCACGTGCGTGGCGACCACGCTGGCGCAGTCCACCACCTGATAACCCAGGTTTAGCGCCTTGGCTTTTTGCTCCGGGTCGATCCAGACGATCGCCATGCCGTAGGCGGGATCGGTATCCAGCACGCCGTCAATTTCACCGTAGAGTTCAGCCCCGGGGATCGCCATCAGCTTCTCGGCGTACACTTCGCCGAGCGAGGTGCGTATGCCGTTGATGTAGATGGCGTACTGGGCGGGTTTGAGGCGGAAGTTTTCGCGTATCCTGATTTCAGGCAGCAGCACGCCGCACTGTTCCGAAACCACCTGGCGCACCCCGCGAATGCGTTGTGAAAGCGGGCTGCCCTTGGCTGAATCAATCAGCGTCACCAGCTTGTACCCCAGATTCAGCCCAATTGGCTCAACCAGGGGAATGCTGTCCCAGTTAATCGTCGGAGTAGCATCCGTGGACAGCGCCTCGTTGATGGCGTCGTAATCCGTCTCCTCTTCGGCAGGCTTAACCGCCTTGCTCTGACGCCAGGCCGCAAACAGCAGCAGCGCGGTGAAGCACAGGAAGGCAATGTGCGGCATACCGGGCACGATCGCCAGAATAAACATGACGAATGCGGCGGTGTACAGCACCTGCGGCTTGGCCAGCAGCTGCGTTTTAATCTCGTCGCTAACGTCATCACCGTCGCTGACGCGGGTGACGATAATCGCCGCTGCGGTTGCCAGCAGCAGGGAAGGGATCTGGGCGGCCAGGCCATCACCGATGGTGAGCAGCACGTACTGCTGGAAGGCGTGGCTGGCATCGAGATCGTATTTAAAGATACCGATACAGATACCGCCGATCACGTTGATGATCAGCACCATGATCCCGGCGATGGCATCCCCGCGAACAAACTTGGAGGCCCCGTCCATTGCGCCGTAAAAATCTGCCTCTTTGGACACCTCTTTACGGCGGTCACGCGCCTGATTTTGGTTGATCAGCCCGGCGTTGAGATCCGCGTCGATCGCCATCTGTTTGCCCGGCAGGGCATCCAGCGTAAAGCGGGCGGACACCTCGGAGATACGCTCTGCACCCTTGGTCACCACCACAAAGTTGATGATCATCAGGATGATAAAGACCACGAAGCCGACGACGAAATCACCGCCGATTACCACCTGGCCGAACGCCTCAATGACCTTACCCGCCGCCCCTTCGCCTTCATGCCCGTGCAGCAACACCACGCGGGTGGAGGCTACGTTCAGGGTCAGGCGCATAAGCGTGGTGATCAGAAGCAGCGTCGGGAAGACGGCAAAGTCCAGCGGACGCTGCATGTTCACCGCAACCAGCAGCACCACGACCGCCAGCACGATGTTGAAGGTAAACAGGATATCAAGCATCAGCGGCGACAGTGGCAGCATCACCATTGCCAGCACGCTGAGAAGCAATATCGGAACGCCTATGTGTCCTTTACGGAGTATGGCAAGCGTTTGATGTAACTTACTGTTCGCCATCGGCTTTTAAGACCTCTTTTGGAATGGTTATTTGCCTGTTCAGGCGGGGTTTTTGTTCAAGCTGGCCGGTGCGCCAGGATTTAATCTGCATGACGTAGGTCAGCACGTGCGCAATGGCGCGAAACAGCTGGGCCGGTATTTGCTGGTTGACGCGCGTCGTGTGATACACCGCGCGGGCGAGCGGCGGAAACTCCACGATTTCAATCTGATGCTGGCGGGCCACGTCGCGAATGTGCAGGGCAATGTCGTCCATCCCTTTGGCGACGATGTACGGCGCTTCGGCTTTATTCGGATCGTATTTCAGCGCCACCGCGTAGTGCGTCGGGTTAGTGATAATCACATCGGCATCGGGCACGGTACGGCTAATCTGACCCATTGCCATCTGGCGCTGGAGCTGGCGAATGCGACCCTTAATCTGCGGATTACCGTCGTTATTCTTGTACTCTTCCTTCACCTCCTGCTTGGTCATGCGCATTTTTTTGGTGAACATGAACCTGGCCAGCGGCACGTCAAGCAGGGCAAAAATGACAATCACGGAAATAAAGTAGACCAGCACATGGTGAAGAATGCCGAAGCCCTGATGGATCGCCTGATTCAAGTTCAGCCGCTGCAGATGCAGCAGCGGGTTTAGCGAGCTGTGTACCATGGTGTACAGCACCGCAAGAATAATGCTGCACTTGAGCATCATCTTGCCGACATCGACGAAGTGGCTGCTGGCAAACAGGCGTTTTACGCCGCTAATCGGGCTTAGTTTTTTTAAGTCCGGCTTGAGCTTTGAGAGGGTAAAAACCCAGCCGCCGGGGATCAGGCTTGCCACGATGCAGGCCACAGGGATTGGTACCAGCGTGGCGATAAAGCGCACAATGACCCAGACGTTGAGCATCAAAAACTGGCTTAACACCCCTTCGTCGTCCACCCGCCCGGCCATCATGCCCACCGCGGTAAACGATTCCCCCACCAGCTGTTGGTAGTAGGGGAAAAATGTCCCCATGGTGATAAACGAGGTCAGCAGGCCTACGGCCATGGTGAGGTCTTTGGAACGCGGAAGATCGCCCTTGTCGCGTGCTTTACGCAGCTTTTGCGCTGTGGGTTTTTCGCTTTTATCTCCACCGGAAGCCATCAGTGGCTCCTTACGGCTTCGAGCCTGGCCAGAATGTCATTGGTCAGGTTGAGATAGTGGTCGGGAATGTTGGTCATCATCATCGAAATACAGAGCAGGCCAAACAGCATGCTGATAGGGAAGCCGAGTGAAAACAGGTTCAGCGTCGGGGAGACGCGGTTCAGTAGCCCAAAGCCGCCCTGCACAATCAGCATGACAAACGTTGTCGGGAGGGCGATAAGCGTCGCCGAGGACATAATCCAGCCCAGGCTTTGCACAATCAGCATTAGGGTGGGTTTGTTAATCGCCTGTCCGATGGGCCACCAGACGAACCCCTTGTAAAGGATGGTGACCACCAGCAGGTGCCCGTCCATCACGAAAAAGAGCAGGCCGCAAAAGGTGTAAATCATCTGTGAAATCACGGTTGTCGAGCTGCCGTTTACCGGGTCATTCATCATCGCCATGCCCAGGCCCATATTCATCGACAGAATGTGTCCCGCGGTTTGCAGCGCAACAAACACCAGCTGCATCGCCATGCCAAACAGCATCCCCCACAGCAGCTGTTCGCCGGTGAGCAGGATAGTTCGCATGGACATCAGTTCGGTCAGCAGGACTTTCTCCGGCAGCATCGGCGTGATGATGACCGCCAGCGCCAGAGCCAGCACCGTTTTAATCCGTCGGCTAAAGGCGCGGTTATCCAGCACGGGGCAAAAGTGCAGGAACGCCAGAATGCGAAAGAACGGGAAGACTAACGCCAGCAGCGGGTTAATCAGCGCATGAATATCGATACCCATAGCCTGTTAACCCACCAGCGCCGCCGCCTGCTGGAAAATAGTGACGGTGAAATCCACCAGCTGGGTAAGCATCCATTTACCGCCAATAATTAACACGGCCAGCGTCACCAGGAGGCGGGGCAGGAAGCTCAGCGTTTGTTCATTAATTTGCGTAGTGGCCTGGAAAATACTGACGCACAGCCCAACGATAAGGCTGGGTATAATCGCGACGGCAGAGATGACGAGCACCAGCTTAATACCGGTCGCCATAATATCCCCGGCGATGTCCATGGTGACCATTGCTAAAGCCCCTGCACGCTGGAGGTGAGCGTGCCGACGATGAGCGTCCAGCCGTCACACAGCACAAACAGCATCAGCTTGAAGGGCAGCGAAACGATCAGCGGCGACAGCATCATCATCCCCATCGCCATTAAAATACTGGCGACGATCAGGTCGATGACCAGGAAGGGGATGTAAATCATAAAGCCGATCTGGAACGCCGTTTTCAGCTCGCTCAGCAGATAGGCTGGCGTCACGACCGTTAAATCCTGCTCCTTTGGCTCGCCCGTCACCCCCGCAATCGTCATCATCTGCGACATCGCCTTATTGCTGGTTTGCGCCAGCATAAAGTGCTTGAGCGGCACCTCGGCCTTGCCGAACGCCTGCTTCATGGTGATTTCATCGTTCTGAAACGGCACGACGGCGTCCTGATAGATGGTGGTCCACACCGGGCGCATCACCAGCAGCGTGAGCGCCAGCGCAATCCCGGTCAGGATTTTGTTTGGCGGACTCTGCTGCAGACCCAGTGCCTGACGCAAAATCGCCAGTACGATAATGAAGCGCGTGAAGCAGGTCATCATCATCAGCATCACCGGCAGCAGGCCGAGCAGGGTCATCAGGATCAGGATTTCAATTTTGACGTTGTAATCCTGGCCGCCATCGGTGGTTGCCGAGCTGAACAGCGTAATATCGCCGTTGGCCGCTAAAAGCTGCGGGGAGAAGAGCAAACCGCCCAGCAGAAGCCAGGGCAGCGCGGTGCGAAAGCGGGCGATCATGGCGTCAGTTCGCCCAGCTCTTTGCTGTTGAACTCCAGAATGCGCAGGCCGTATTTGTCGTTCAGCACCACGGCTTCGGCTTTGCCAAAGAGGATCCCGTTGACCTTGATGTCCAGCGGTTCACCCGCCATTTTATCAAGCTCAATCACGGAATCGTGTCCAACGGTCAGAAGATCGGCCAGCGAGACTTCAACCGAGGCCACTTCCAGCGTCAGCGTCACCGGAATGCGGCTAAACAGCGCCATTTTGCGCAGGTCGTTGATGCCTGAAGAGGTTTCGGGTTCAGCCTGGAGATCCAGACGAATGTTGCCTTCGACGGTCTCTTCGCGCGGCATCTCCGTGAGATTCAGGTCGCCAAAATCCAGGGACTGGCTCAGGTCTTGTTGCTGATCACTCATATTGCTTCTCGATGGTTCTGTCATTAAATTCACAGAGTAGTAACTTGCCGCGATCTTCAGCGATTTTGGCGTCAAAAATCTGTTCTTTACCGATATAAACCGGGATGGTTTCGTTAATCGTTACCGGAATAATGTCTCCCGGCACGATCTTCGCCAGCTGGGCGACGGTCAAATTCAGGCTGCTAACATGCCCGCTAAACTTCAGCGGCATGCTGTAAAACAGGCGTTCTATTTGTGACGGCGTCGGCGATGTTTGCTTGCTGGCAAGCTGTTCGCGCTCGGGCGATCGCAGCGCGGCCAGCATCTGGTCAACATGCGCGTTATCAAACAGCAGCGTAAAGCTGCCTTCCTCATACCCTTCCAGCGTGAACGTGACGCACCACGACCACTGGTTAATCACCGTGGTGTTATCGCTTTTAATCTCGACGTCCTTACCAAAAATCTCTTCATCGATAAGCAGTCGCGTCAGATCCAGACCTATTTTATTTTTCAGCCTGTCTTCCGTTTTGGTGACGGGCTGATTGACATCCAGGGATTTATTTCGGCTCTCTTTTCCCAGACCGTAATAATCATGAAGGATCTGGAGTAACAGCGTGCGCTCAATACTGAACGCGATAGAGCCAAAAGGGGTCGTAAAGAGCTGCGTATTTTTATAGTTCTGATCGATAGCAAAATGCATCGACTTTAACGCAACGTTAACGCGTAGTTTTTTCAAAAAATAAATGCTTAACCGTGCATCGAATATATCAAAGCTGTCGTTCATTAATTTGGGCAGCTTATGCCATGGGCGCCCGAGCTTACTCACATCGAGCTTTACCATATCGGGGAGTTCCTGACTCTGGTAGATTTTTATTCTCTGAGGAGTTGCTGACATAGGGTCTTCCGCATAACGATCGCCTTAAGCAAATGCCGTAAACGGAAAGGCATTTGCTTATCGGCAGAAAAAAATATTTAAGTTCTGTTTAACCGTGTCGCTTTGATAAGTGAGTCGGCTAACGGCACCATAAAGGTCTTGCGCGAAGAGCTTTATTAGGGACAAGAATTAGACGCTGTTTAGCGTCCGTAATCAAGACGCTAAAGATTATTAATTCGTTATTTCAGGACGATTAATCACCATTAATATTTCTCCTAACCCTATGAAATATAAAGGTTAAGATTTTAATACCCATTAAAAACAAGACAATTCCTAACGTACCGTTATAATACGCGAAATTCATGAATTTCCGTGTTTTATAGACATTCGGTTAATTCATATTGCCCCTACCGAATACTTGCCTTTTTTACATGTGCCAGCGATGGTGCATTAGGCCCGTATGCGCTTCAGGCTAACAATTAGCTTAAATGTTGGTGAGTTGTTATGAGTATTGTTATTGAACATGATGTCCGTAATGAAAATGGATTTGTTGCCAGTGCGCCAGAAAGCGTAAATGTATTTTCATTAGCACGCCGTGTTGCTAAATATAATGTATCGGTACTTATTACAGGTGAGACGGGTACAGGCAAAGAGTGCGTTTCGCGTTACATCCATGAAAATGCATTGGGTGCCGATGCGCCCTACGTTGGGGTGAACTGTGCAGCCATTCCTGAAAGCATGCTGGAAGCCATTTTATTCGGCTACGAAAAAGGCGCCTTTACCGGTGCGGTAACGGGCGTGGCCGGTAAATTTGAGCAGGCGAATGGCGGCACCCTGCTGCTGGATGAAATTGGCGATATGCCCCTGGCGCTTCAGGCTAAATTATTGCGCGTATTGCAGGAGCAGGAAGTTGAACGTCTGGGAAGTCATAAAAAAATACCTTTAGATATTCGACTGGTGGCGTCGACCAATAAAGATCTCCAGCAGGAAATTGCGGAAGGGCGTTTCCGCCAGGATCTGTTTTACCGTATTTCCGTCGTGCCGATTCATATTACGCCGCTGCGCGAACGCCGCCTGGATATTATTCCGATGGCGCTGCGTTTTATTGCCAAATACAAAGCCTTTCACAAAGGCAATATTCGCCTGAGCGATGAGGCCCGCCACGCGCTGCTGGCCTATGACTGGCCGGGCAACGTTCGCGAGCTGGAGAATGTTATCCAGCGCGGAATGATTTTGAGCAACGGAGAAGAGATTGCCGCCCAGGACTTCGGCTTACCCGTACCGGCGTCGTTAACGCCCGTATCCGCAGTCGATCTGATGCCGGCGTACCGCGAACAGCAGGCGGCACCGGCGGCCATTGGCAACGTCAAGCTTCATGGGCGCATGGCGGAGTATCAATACATCATTGAGCTACTCAAGCGCCATAACGGCAACAAGTCCAAAACGGCCGCTTTCCTCGGCATTACCCCGCGTGCGTTACGTTACCGACTCGCTTCAATGCGCGAGGAAGGTATCGATATCGAATGCTACTCCTGACGCCCGCAAGAGATTAACAACATGGATAACATTACCGCCATCGGTATGCAGGCCCGCCAGCAGGCGATGCTGGACAGAATGCACAATACGGCTGCCGTTGCGTCTTCAGGGGCATTGAGCACCACCCCGCTCATTGCGCCGGGCGCGTCTCTATTCGGCATCACGGGGGCGTCTCAGCCTTCCTTCTCGCAGGTCCTGAATAGCGCCATCGACAACGTCGATGCCGCACAGCACGCCGCCGGGGCAAAACAGAAAGCCATAGAGCTGGGTCAGAGTGACGACCTGGCCGGGGCCATGATCGAATCGCAAAAAGCCAGCGTGGCGTTTTCCGCCATGATGCAGGTGCGTAACAAGCTCACCACTGCGCTCGACGAAGTGATGAATACTCCGCTGTAAGGTTTCCCTCGTGCTGACAAAGATAAAAGATAAATTTTCCTCACTCTCCCTCCCGCAGGGGCGCCTCAAGCCGCAATGGCTCATTGCGGCTGGCGCCGTGCTGCTGACGGGGGCGATTGTATTTTCGCTCTGGCGCAGCAATCAGGGCTACGTGGCGCTGTACGGCAGCCAGGAGAAATTGCCCGTCGCCCAGGTTGTTGAGGTCTTAGGCGCGGAATCTATCGCTTACCGCATTAACCCCGACAACGGGCAGATCCTCATTCCCGAAGATAAACTGCCGCGCGCGCGTATGGCGCTGGCGGCAAAAGGCATTACCGCCGTGATGCCGGACGGCTACGAGCTGATGGATAAGGAAGAGATGCTCGGCAGCAGCCAGTTTGTCCAGAACGTGCGCTACAAGCGCAGCCTGGAAGGCGAGCTGGCCCGCAGCATCATGGCGCTCGATCCGGTTGAGAACGCGCGCGTACACCTGGGCTTAAGCGAGTCCAGCTCCTTCGTGATGACCAACAAGCCGCAAAGCAGCGCCTCGGTCATGCTGCAGCTGCACTATGGCAAACATCTTGATGAGCAGCAGGTGGCGGCGATTGTTCAGCTGGTGGCGGGGAGCGTGCCCGGCATGCAGGCCGCCAGCGTGCGCGTGGTGGATCAGGCCGGGAATCTGCTCTCGGAAAACGGCCAGCAGAACGGTAGCAACATGGCGAGCATCCGCCAGGGCCGCGACGTTATTGAGCGGATCAAAAGTGAAACCATCAACAACATCACCAGCCTGCTCACTCCGCTGTTCGGCAGCGATAACTTTCGCATCAGCGTGACGCCAACCGTCGACATGAGCAGCGTGGAAGAGACGCAGGAGCGCCTGGGCAAAGAGCCGCAAATCAGCGATGAGAATATCTCACGTGAAAATACCACCAACGAACTGGCTATCGGCATTCCGGGCTCGCTGAGCAATCGCCCGGTCAATCAGCCCGCGCAGCCCGTCACGCCGCCGCTGGCAGCGAACCAGCAGACCGCGCAGACGCAAACCAGCAATCCGTCTTCACTTTCCAGCCGCAGCCAGGAGCAGCGAAAATACGCCTTCGACCGCGATATTCGCCATATCCGCCATCCGGGCTACAAGCTCGAAAAACTGCGCGTGGCGGTGGCGTTAAACCAGGCTGCGCCACCGCTTGCCAGCATGACGCCAGAGCAGCTCACCGCCCTGACCCGGCTGGTGGAAGATGCCGCGGGGATCGAGAAAGCGCGCGGCGACTCCCTGACGCTGGACAAGCTGGCCTTCGTGGAAAGAACCGTTGATGGCCTGCCGGAGCTGAAGTGGTGGCAGGACCCGAACATCCAGTACTGGGGACAAAACGGTGGGATCGGCATGTTGATCCTGCTCACGCTGCTGTTTGGCCTGCGGCCGCTGGCGCAGCGCTACGGTCGACGCGAACCGTCTGAGCTTGTCGCGATTGAGGGCAGCGCCCAGAAGGATGCAATTGAGAGCGACCTGGTGACGACGGAAGCCGGTCTGGCCGGCCTTCCTGGCCCGGCATTTAACCAGGATACGGAGCTGCCGCCGCAAAGCTCCGGCCTGGAAACGAAGGTCGAATACCTGCAAACGCTGGCGCAAAACGAAACTGAACGTATGGCCGAAGTACTGAAACAATGGATCAACAGCAATGAGCGAACTGACAGCAAGTCATAGCAGTAAAGGTAGCGTGAAAACAGGGCGCAGCCGGCTGGAGCAGGCCGCCATTCTGTTGCTCAGCGTGGGTGAAGAGGCTGCCGCCAAAGTGATGCAGAAAATGAACCGCGACGAGGTGATCCTGCTGAGCGACACCATGGCGCGCCTCCACGGCGTGAAGGTCGATCACGCGCGCCATGCGATGAATAATTTTTTCGATGATTACCGCGAGCAGAGCGGCATCAACGGCGCATCCCGCAGCTACCTGCGCGGCATTCTTGAAAAAGCGCTGGGAGGCGAAATCGCCAGCAGCGTGATCAACGGTATTTACGGGGATGAGATCCGCCACCGCATGGCGCGCCTGCAGTGGGTCGACGTTCCGCAGCTGGCGGCGCTGATTGAGCAAGAGCACCTCCAGCTTCAGGCCGTGTTCCTGGCCTTCCTGCCGCCGGACGTGGCGGCGGGCGTCCTCAGCGCGCTCTCGCAGGAGCGCCAGGATGAAATCGTCTGGCGTATTGCGCGCCTGGATGACGTCAACCGCGACGTCATCGACGAACTGGACAGGTTGATTGAGCGCGGCGTGGCGGTGCTGTCCGAGCATGGTTCGAAAGTGGTTGGCATCAAGCACGCGGCGAACATCGTTAACCGTATCCCCGGCAACCAGCAGCAGCTGCTGGAGCAGCTGCGCGAACGCGATGCTGACGTGGTGGACGAGCTGGAACAAGAGATGTACGAATTCTTCATCCTCAGCCGCCAGACGCCAGCCACCCTGCAGCGCCTGATGGAAGAAATTTCCATTGAAGAGTGGGCGATTGCCCTTAAGGGCACCGAGCCGGTGCTGCGTCAGGCGATCTTCAACGTCATGCCCAAGCGCCAGGTCACCTTGCTGCAATCCACCACCACGCGCCTTGGCCCTGTGCCGGTCAGCCGCGTCGACCACGTGCGTAAAGAGATCATGGCCACGGTGCGCCAGCTGGCGGAAGAGGGCGAAATTCAGGTGCAGCTCTTCGCCGAGCAGACCATGGAGTAACCCATGTACAAAAAACAGAGCTTACCCTTAAGCGCGCTGACCAACAGCCGCCAGGCGGTGATTAAACCCCGCCTGCATAAGTTTCCGCCGCTGCGCAAGCGTCGCACGGCGCAGAGCCTGCCGCAGGAAGGCCATCCGCTGATGGACGACGCGGCGGTTCAGGCCCAGCTTCAGCAGGGTTTTCAGGATGGGCTGAACAGCGGCTTTGCGCAGGGGCTGGAAGAGGGCAAAAGCGAGGGCTATCAGGAGGGGCTGCGCCTCGGCTTTGACGAGGGCGTGCGTAAAGGCCGCTCCGAGGGCACCGTGCAGGCGCGCCAGCAGTTTCTGGAAGCCGCCCATCCGCTCGACAGCATCATTGCATCAATGGAATCGTTTATGGCGAGCTACGAACAGCGTCGCCGCGAGGAGCTGCTGCAGCTGGTGGAAAAAGTTACGCGTCAGGTGATCCGCTGCGAGCTTTCCCTGCATCCCACGCAAATCCTCACCCTGGTGGAAGAGGCGCTGAGCGCGCTGCCGCAGCAGCCGGAACAGGTCAAAGTGCTGTTAAACAGCGACGAGCATCGTCGCATCAGCGAAGCAGAGCCTGAAAAAGTGGCGCACTGGGGGCTCACCGCCGATCCCGATCTCCCGCCGGGCGAATGCCGGGTGATCACCAATACCACCGAAATGGACGTCGGCTGTCAGCATCGTCTCGACCAGTGCATGGATGCCCTGAAGGCCAGCCTGCTGCCGGAAGCGCACGATGAGTGACCACGACTTCGAGCAGGTCTTACGCTCGCTGGAAAACATCAACCTGGCGCGCGTGGCGGGCCGGCTGGTGCGGGTAACGGGTATTCTGCTTGAGTGCGTCGGCTGCCGCCTGGCCGTTGGGCAGCTTTGCCAGGTCGAGGATGGCGAAGGGGCGTTGATAGAGGCGCAGGTCGTCGGCTTCGATCGCGACGTCACCTTTTTGATGCCCTTTAAGCAGCCTGCCGGGCTGATGGCGGGCGCGCGCGTCTATCCGATGGATAAGCAAAGCGGCGTGCTCATTGGCGACCAGTGGCTGGGGCGCGTGGTAAACGGCCTCGGCGAGCCGATTGATGACAAAGGCAAGCTGAGCGGCGACACCGTGCTGCCGCAGCAGCTGCCGCAGGTGCATCCCCTGAAGCGCCAGCCGGTTGAGGCCCCCCTTGATGTGGGCGTCAGGGCGATTAACGGCCTGCTGACCATCGGCAAGGGGCAGCGCGTGGGGCTGATGGCGGGCAGCGGCGTGGGCAAAAGCGTCCTGCTCGGCATGATCACCCGCTACACCCAGGCAGAAGTGGTGGTGGTTGGGCTTATCGGCGAGCGCGGGCGCGAAGTGAAAGAGTTTATTGACCACTCCCTGGGCGAAGCCGGACGGCGTAAATCGGTCATCGTCGCCGCGCCTGCGGATGAATCGCCGCTGATGCGCATAAAGGCGACGGAGCTGTGCCACACCATCGCCAGCTACTATCGCGACAAAGGCAAAGATGTGCTCCTGCTGGTGGATTCCCTCACCCGCTATGCCATGGCGCAGCGTGAAATCGCGCTCTCGCTGGGCGAACCGCCCGCCACGAAAGGGTATCCGCCCTCGGCGTTTGGGCTGATCCCAAAACTGGTTGAAAGCGCCGGCAACAGCGAAAGCGCCGGCTCCATGACCGCCATTTACACCGTGCTGGCGGAAGGCGACGACCAGCAGGACCCGATCGTCGACTGCGCGCGCGCGGTGCTGGACGGGCACATCGTGCTGTCGCGGCACCTGGCGGAGGCCGGGCACTATCCGGCCATCGACATCGGGCAGTCCATCAGCCGCTGCATGAGCCAGGTAACCGGGCGCGATCACCAGCGCGCTGCCCGCACCCTTAAGCAGCTTTATGCCGAATATCAAAGTATTAAACCGCTGATCCCGCTCGGCGGCTACGTGGCGGGTGCCGATCCGCTGGCGGATAAAGCCGTCAACCTCTCTCCGGCGATTACCCGCTATCTGCAGCAGGAAGTGCAGGACGCGGCTCCGCTCGATAAAACCATTGCCGATCTGAACGTACTGGCCCAGGCAGGATGATGAACGATGAAAAAAATCATTACGACACTTGAGCAGCTTCACCTGATGCGTAACCGCGCGGTGCAGGATCTTAGCGCCCGGCTGGCCTCACAGCAGCAGCTGTGCCAGCGGCTGGAGAAGAACATCCACGCCCTGTCGAATCTGGCGACCAGCCCGATCCAGGAGATGGCGGGCGGCGCAACCATGCTCTGCAATCAGTCGGTCTATAAGCGCCACATTCAGCGCGTGATCGACTGGCAAAAGCAGGAGCAGGCCCTGGCGAGCGTAGAAGCCCAGAAGCTGCAGGGGAACCTGCTGGCGGCATCCCGCAGGGAGAAAAGCCTGGAGCGGGTGCTGGATGAACGCCGCAGCGCGCAGCGCCTGGCGAACGAGCGGCGGGAACAGAAAACAACCGATGCGATATCAGCCCAGTGCTGGCTTCGACAGCAGCAGGCGCAGCGGCAGCGATAAGATGACCACGAATCTCATGCAAAACCTGCTGAAGCGTCAGCAGCAAAAACGATCGCACGCCACGCCGTTCGTCAGCGTCGTGTGCCCCACCTGGAACCGCCGGGCGTTTCTGCCCTATCTGCTCTATATCTTCCAGTATCAGGACTATCCTGCGGACAAGCGCGAGCTGATTATCCTGGATGACTCAGAGCAGAGTAACGAAGACTTAATCGCGATGATGGTCGATCCGGCGGTCTGCACGGTGCGCTATGTCCACAGCCCCGAGCGCCTCGATTTGGGCAAAAAGCGCAACATGCTTAACGAGATGGCGCAAGGGGAGTACATCATCTGCTTTGACGATGATGACTACTATGCGCCGAACAAGATCAGCGCGCAGGTGGCGGAAATGCAGAACAATAACGCCCTGTTTTCCGGCAGCGACACGATTTACATCTGGTACAGCCATCTGGATAAAATCTACCAGACCCATTCGTTCGGCGAACGCCACGCGCTCAACGGCACGTTCGGCTATCACCGCAACTTCCTGAAAAACCATCGCTATGAAGACACGGCAACGCTCGCGGAGGAGCAGGCGTTTCTGAACAACTTTACGACGCCGATTCAGCAGATCGATCCGCGTCAGGCGATCCTCTGTATTTCCCACAGCGCCAACACCTACGACAAAGATTTTGTCCTCGGCTCCTCGAAGCCGGTGGATTTAACGCTGGAGGATTTCGTCACCGACCGCAGCCTGCTGAGCCACTACCGTCGCCTGAGCCAGGCGCCGCTGAGTGCCTCGGTGGAGTGGCAGGCTTTTGAGAAGGTGGTGGTGCTTTACGATCCGCAGGCGGATGCGCTTGCCTCGCAGGTGGAGTCGCTCCTTTCTCTGGGGCTGAAGCGCGAACGGCTGGTGCCGCTGGCGGTCAACCCGGCGGATAGCGAGTTGGAGCAACATTGTCAGGCGCTTGAGCTGGCCCAGCGCGAGGCGTGGAGCAGCGTGCTGCTGCTGGATGCCTCCGTGAAGTTTGTGCGCAAGGAGATGTCCCTCAAAACGGTTAACCAGCTGTTGACGCGCCTGCCGCATATCGACTGGCAGGTGGTATTGCTGGGGGGGCGCTACAACAGCATTTCACCCCTCAGGACGCTGCCCGGCGTGGCGCGGGTACTCGATGCGGGCTGCGGCTGTGCCTATGCGGTCAACGGCTCCTATATCCCAACGCTGCTTGCGCACTACCGACAGGCGAAAAGCCTCGATGCCTGCTGGCCAGCGCAAATGCAGTCGCACTGCTGGCTGGGGATGCAGCCGAGCTTCGCCTTTTTACCCGAAATAAAAGACCCGACGACGGGGGCAGGCATTGACTGTACCCACTGGTTCTTCCGTAAAAACTTTCAATGATAAACGCCGCCACAGCAGCGGCTGGAGCAGTCTGTATGGAATTAATTGAACATTACCAGCCTGAATACGTTCTCCGTTTCCGGGCGCGCGAAGCCGCCTGCACCTGTTTGGCCTGTCAGGCCGCCACGGGCAACTGGCCGCATACGAGCACGTCGTTGGGTAACCAGCAGCGTGACAGCCTTAACGCGGCCTGTGAAAGCGCAGCGCGGGACATACTTCTGGATCCGGACGCGTTCGTGCTGCACGCGGGCGAAGCAGCATCCGACGGCGAACGTGAAGATAACCAGTGGAATGAAGTCCTCAACCAGCAGTGCATCAATATGGCCGTTCACCCGTCGCTGTCGCTGCAAAGCAGCCTGTATGCCATTGGCGTATTGCTCAGCAAGGCGCAGCGCTACGTGGATGAAAAACAGTGCGAACCGCAGCATCTGGTCACGATGGGCGAGCAGCTTTCTCAGCTGGCGGAGAATGGCATTCTCAATGAACAGTTCGCCATGCTGCCGACGATTGAGGTGAACCGCGTCGAAGCCCTGGGTGACATGGGGGCGATGCGCCTGAACCTGAATCTTCCGCCCATGCAGAAGATGATGTTCATGCTGAAGCTCAGCGAGCTGGCGGTGATGGAGCCTGCGAGGCTGCAGGACCGCCTGCGCGAGCTGGATGCCAGGCCGATCCCCCTACTGGAGGCGCAGCCGCATATTTTGCGTAATATGCTGATTTATCGCCTGTACGGGGAGTTCTTCCCGTGCGCGGCATTTGATAACTACGGCGAAGCGCTTATGTCGCTGACGCGTCAGTTCTTCCAGGTAAAAATGCTGTGCGCGATGTGGCTGGAGGATAACGCCGAGCTGACGGAAGACGATTTTATCAGCCTGGTAAGCGCCTGGTATGGCTGGCAACAGCAGGCGACGCCGGGGAACGAGAGGGTGAACACGGCTGATTACACCCTGCTGTGTGGGTTATCACTGATTTAACGAAAGGCGGCCTGTGCCGCCTTTTTACTCCGTCATGTATTCAGAATAAAGTCTTCAGAGTTAATAAAGCGCTCTATATGCTCCCACCAGTCCGCGTCGGAAAACTGCGCCAGGCACGCATATTTTTTGGCGTTGGGACACCACTCGGAAAATTGCTGGCTTGTTGGATGTGCCCACTTTTTATGCAGGGTATGTTTAAAGAAATTCTCGTTCATGATCAGATGCCCACACTGCCCAAACTGGCAGCCAACGTTTATACCCTGCGCATTCCACCCCAAAATATTATGGCGATAGGGAAGACGGTACTGAGACGGAATAATCGAATAAAGCGCCGAGATGGCGATCTCCGTATAACCGGCCAGCGCGACGGGACCAGAATCGCAGGCCACCAGCAGCTGGCACAGACTCATTAAATAGACGGTCTGCGTGATGGTAAACGCGTTCATGCCGTTGATAACGCCCGGCATGTCAATGTGCATGGTTTTCTTATTCTGGAATTTATTATTGTCGCTGCCGATAAGAATGACCTGCCATCCTGCGCGAATAAAGCGTTCAGCAAGTTTCTTCCAGTGCTGTTCCGCCCACGTTCTGTTGGGTGAGCCAATGTTGGGGTGAAGTAAAACGACCTTGCCGCGGGTGATGTTATGAACGCGCATGAAGCGATCGACGGGGGCTTTATCAATCTTTTCAAAATCAAGCCTTGCGCGCTTGTGCGTATCGAACGTGTCGGGCGTCACTTCGCTGATGAATGCGTCCGTCATGTGTGAAGGTGCGACAATCTGCTCCCATCGTTCAAAGAAGTGAAGCCGGGAAAAGCGATTTGCAAGCTCGATCTGAAAGCGTTGATCGGCGGTGAGCGCATGGATATCCCAGTGCTCAACCTCTGCGGTACTATTGTCTATTAATTCGGCGTACAGCTTGTTCGTAACAAAAACGAACGCATCCTCCGGGTAACGGGTTTTTAACGCATGAATGGCGCCCAGGCCATAAACGATATCGCCCATTGATGCCGAAGAGTAAAAGATGCGTTTGACGTGCCCTTCACGGTGATACGTCGCCAGTTCGTCAGCGTAG
>Ga0207655_1001398_pt1 | contig 22553 bp, 20 predicted proteins | sample KBSM44metaG_FD_184398 | JGI IMG/M metagenome (GOLD analysis project Ga0207655, IMG submission 184398) | Miscanthus rhizosphere microbial communities from Kellogg Biological Station, Michigan, USA - KBS M4-4 metaG (SPAdes) (version 2) | ecosystem: Host-associated > Plants > Roots > Rhizosphere >... | reverse complement strand
GCGAACCGACCTCGGGGCGAGCAGCCTGCGGCTGCTCGCCCCGAGGTACTTGGGTTCAGATCACGAACCGGCGGGAGAGTTCTTCGACTCGACCTTGATGGTCCCGGCGACGATCTCGTCCTTGAGCGTGGTCAGCTCGTCGGTGAGACCGGCGGGCAGCTTCGACTCGAAGTCGTGGAAGCTCGAGAGCTTCACGCCCTCGTTCTTCAGCGTGCCGATGTAGGGAGTCGGGTCGAACTCGCCCTTGGAAGCCGCGATCGTCGCGTCGTAGACGGCGACGTCGATCGCCTTCATGATCGACACGAGCGTGATCGAGGCGACGTTCGGGTCGGCGACGGCGAGGTCGCTGTCGACGCCGAGCATCAGGGTGTTCTTGCCGCTGTCGGTGATGGCCGCCGCCGCGCTCTTGTAGATGGGGCCACCGACGGGGAGGAGGACGTCGACGCCCTGGTCCAGAACGCCCTGCGCGGTCTGCTTGGCCGTGTCGTTGGCGTCGAAGGCCCCGGTGAACGAGCCCTTCTGCTCAGCGCTGTCCCAGCCGACGACCTGAACGTTGGCGCTCTTGTCCTCGTTGTACTTCTTGACGCCCTGCTCGTAGCCGTCCATGAAGACCGCGACGGAGGGGATCTGCATGCCGCCGAAGGTGCCGACCTTGTTCACGCCGGCCTGCGCCGACCACGCCGCAGCCGCGTAGCCGCCCAGGTAGGCCGCCTCGGCGGTGTTGAAGACGAGGGGCTTGATGTTCGGCGCGTCGGTCTTGCCGTCGAAGTCGGTGTCGGCGTAGTCGTCGATGATCGCGAAGTTCAGCGTCGGGTTCGCCTTGGCGGCCGCGACCGTCGCGGCGGCGAGCTTGAAGCCGACCGAGATGATCAGGGTGCAGCCTTCGGAGATGGCGGTCGTCATGTTCGGCGCGTAGGCGTTGTCGTCGGTCGACTCGAACTCGAGGGCCTTGATGCCGAGTTCGGCGACGGCCTTGTCCATGCCGTTCTTGGCGGACTCGTTGAACGACTTGTCGTCCCAACCGCCGGCGTCCGAGACGAGGCACGGCTTGAAGCCGTCGACGACGGTTCCGCCGGCAGCAGCCGAACCGGTGCCCTCTGAGGTCGGCGCCGAGCCGCAACCGGCGAGGGCGATGATGAGCCCCGCGGCAGCTGTGATGCCGGCGAGCTTCTTGGTGGTCGAGATGGTCAATGCAGCCTCCACATTGATATACCCGCGGATTTCGCGGGCGCACCCATCGAAGTTACCTACTGTGACGTGGGATTTGCACCCTGCGCACCGGCGCGGGCGCGAAAGGTTACAAAGACGCAATCAAGCTGACACCCAGCCGTCAACCTGCCCGCCGGTTCGTCAGAGAACGTCGCCGCGCCCCGTGAGCTTGAGGGCATCCACGACGCCCTTCACCCGCTGCGCGTGCTCGCTCGTGGTCACCAGCAGCGCGTCCGGAGTGTCGACCACGACGATGTCCTTCACCCCGATCAGGCTGATGACCCGCTTCGTGTGGCTCACGACGATGCCGCTCGCGGCATCCGAGAGGATGCGGGCGTTCTCGCCGAGGATCGCGAGATCGTTCTTGCGTCCGCCGCTGTTGAGCTTGGCGAGGCTGGCGAAGTCGCCGACGTCATCCCAGTCGAAGTGGCCGGGAACGACGGCGAGGCGCCCCTTCTCGGCAGCGGGCTCGGCCACGACGTAGTCGATGGCGATCTTCGGCAGCTTCGGCCAGATGCGGTCGACGGCGGGACCGCGGCGGTCGCGGTCGTCCCACGCGTCGGCGAGTTCGAGAAGGCCCGCGTGCAGTTCGGGGTTGTTCGCTTCGATCTCGGCCAGCAGGACGTCCGCCCGCGAGATGAACATCCCGGCGTTCCAGAGGTAGTCGCGATCGGCGACGTACTTCTTCGCCGTCTCGAGGTCGGGCTTCTCGACGAAACGCTCGACGAGCGACGCGTCGCGGGCGCCGTCGACGATCAGCTCACCGCCACGCTTGATGTAACCGAAGCCCACGGCGGGCTCCGACGGAGAGATGCCCACCGTGCAGATGTAGCCCTCCCGGGCGACTTCCACGGCATCCCGCACGGCGAACTCGAACACGCGCGTCCCGCGGATGACGTGGTCGGCGGCGAATGACCCGATGATCACGTCGGGCTCGCGCCGGTGCAGGATCGCGGCGGCGAGGCCGATCGCGGCGGCCGAGTCCCGCGGCTCGGACTCGAGGAACACGTTGCGGTCGGGGATGCCGGGAAGCTGCTCCTCCACCGCGGCGCGGTGCGCCCGTCCGGTGACGACCGCGATGCGGTCGGCTCCCGACAGCGGGGCCAGGCGGTCCCACGTGTCGCGGAGGAGGGAGTGTCCCGACCCGGTGAGGTCGTGGAGGAACTTCGGCGCGTCCGCGCGGGAGAGGGGCCACAGGCGACTGCCGACACCCCCCGCAGGGATCACGGCGTAGAAGTCATCGATCGGATCGGCCATGCCGCCAGGGTAGCGGGCCGGTGGTGTCGGGCCCGTTTCCGAAAGAAGGCCGATTCGTTCCGAATCTCTCGATATCGAGAGAACTTAGGTTGTCCTTCGTCGCCTCGCTCACGAACGCCGACTTAGGATATGACTGCGCCCGTGTGCGACGCCGAGGGTCCAGTGCCGTTGTGAACCCCGGGGCCGATGTCTGCCCCCGCCGTGCCGAGCTGTCCGTTCACACCAAGGGAGGACGACCGTGTCAGCACCAGCACGCGTCACACCATCGGTAGCTCAGACGACGTCCAAGACGCCGCGCGGCACGCTCTACCGCGGCAACGAGGGCATGTGGTCCTGGGTACTGCACCGCATCACCGGCGTCGCCATCTTCTTCTTCCTCCTCGTGCACGTGCTCGACACCGCGCTGATCCGCCTCTCCCCCGAGGCGTACGACGCGGTCATCGGCACGTACAAGAACCCGATCATGGGCTTCGGCGAGGTCGCCCTCGTCGCCGCGATCGTCTACCACGCCTTCAATGGCCTCCGCATCATCGCGGTCGACCTGTGGCCGTGGGCGACCCGCCACCAGCGTCAGCTGTGGTGGGGCGTGCTGGGCCTGTGGGTCGTCACGGTCGGCGGCTTCGCGGCGCGCCACATCCCCATCGTGCTGTCGAACATCGGAGGCGGTCACTGATGTCCACCCTGACCCCGAGCAACGACCAGGCCATCCCCGCGCCGCGCACGCCGCAGGTGCGCAAGAAGGGCGCCAATCTGGAGAAGATCGGCTGGATCTACATGCGCGCCTCCGGCGTGCTGCTGGTCGTGCTGATCTTCGGCCACCTCTTCGTGAACCTCATGCTCGGCGAGGGCATCCACGGCATCGACTTCGCCTTCGTGGCGGGCAAGTTCGCGAGCCCGTTCTGGCAGGTCTGGGACGTGCTGATGCTCTGGCTCGCCCTCATCCACGGCGCGAACGGCATGCGGACGATCGTCAACGACTACGTCGTCGGCGCCACCACCCGAAAGGTGCTCGTGTGGGCGCTGTGGGTCGCGGCGGGCTTCCTCATTCTGCTCGGCACGCTCGTCGTCTTCACCTTCGACCCGTGCCTGGGCGTGGAGAACTCGACGACGGACTGGCTCATCCAGATGTGCGCCGCACGCTGACATACGAACTCGACGACGCAGAAGACAAGGCATCCCTGACGTGACTACCCAGCATCCCGAGGCCGTTCTGAAGGACGGCGTCTACTACCACGAGTTCGACATCGTCATCGTGGGCGCCGGCGGCGCCGGCATGCGCGCCGCCATCGAGGCCGGCCCGGGCGCCCGCACGGCCGTCATCACGAAGCTCTACCCCACGCGCTCGCACACCGGCGCCGCCCAGGGCGGCATGGCCGCCGCGCTCGCCAACGTCGAAGAGGACTCGTGGGAGTGGCACACCTTCGACACCGTCAAGGGCGGCGACTACCTCGTCGACCAGGATGCCGCGGAGATCCTCGCCAAAGAGGCGATCGACGCCGTCATCGACCTCGAGAACATGGGCCTGCCTTTCAACCGCACCCCCGAGGGCAAGATCGACCAGCGCCGCTTCGGCGGCCACACCGCCGACCACGGCAAGACGCCTGTCCGCCGCGCCTGCTACGCCGCCGACCGCACGGGCCACATGATCCTGCAGACGCTGTTCCAGAACTGCGTTCGCCTGGGCATCAACTTCTTCAACGAGTACTACGCCCTCGACCTCATCACGGTGAAGGATGCCGACGGCAACACCCAGGTCGCCGGCGTCGTGGCGTACGAGCTGGCCACCGGCGACCTGCACGTCTTCCACTCCAAGGCCGTGATCTTCGCGACCGGCGGCTTCGGCAAGATCTACAAGACCACCTCCAACGCGCACACCCTCACCGGCGACGGTGTCGGCATCGTCTGGCGCAAGGGCCTGCCGCTGGAAGACATCGAGTTCTTCCAGTTCCACCCGACGGGCCTCGCGGGCCTCGGCATCCTCCTCACCGAAGGCGCCCGCGGTGAGGGCGCCATCCTCCGAAACGCCTCCGGCGAGCGGTTCATGGAGCGCTACGCCCCGACGATCAAGGACCTCGCACCGCGTGACATCGTCGCCCGATGCATGGTCAAGGAGGTTCTCGAAGGCCGCGGAGCTGGCCCCCACAAGGACTACGTCTATCTGGACTGCACGCACCTGGGTGCGGAGGTGCTCGAGACGAAGCTCCCCGACATCACCGAGTTCGCCCGCACCTATCTCGGTGTCGACCCGGTGACCGAGCCGGTGCCGGTCATGCCGACCGCCCACTACGCGATGGGCGGCATCCCGACCAACAACAACGGCGAGGTGCTGCAGAACAACGACACCGTCGTTCCGGGCCTCTACGCCGCCGGCGAGTGCGCGTGCGTGTCGGTGCACGGCGCCAACCGCCTCGGCACCAACTCCCTCCTGGACATCAACGTCTTCGGAAAGCGCAGCGGCCGCAACGCCGTCGAGTACGTGCAGACGGCCGACTTCGTGCCGCTTCCGGAGGACCCCGCGAAGGAGGTCCGCGAGATGCTCGAGGGCCTGCGCAACAACAGCGGTACCGAGCGCATCGCGGTGCTCCGCAAGACGTTGCAGGAGGAGATGGACGCCAACGCCCAGGTCTTCCGCACCGAGGAGACCCTGACGAACGTGATGGGAACCATCCACGACCTGCGTCAGCGCTTCAAGAACGTCCACATCGACGACAAGGGCAAGCGGTTCAACACCGACCTGCTCGAGGCCGTCGAGCTCGGCTTCCTGCTGGATCTCGCCGAGATCGTCGCGTACGCGGCACGCAACCGCCGCGAGAGCCGCGGCGGGCACATGCGCGAGGACTACCCCGACCGCGACGACGAGCAGTACATGCAGCACACGATGGCCTACCTCACGGGCGACCCGCACTCCCCTGACCCCGAGGACCACATCAAGCTCGACTGGAAGCCCGTCGTGTTCACGAAGAACGAGAAGGGCGAGTTCAACTACCCGCCGATGGAGAGGAAGTACTGATGTCGACCGCCATCGTCGAACAGGACGTCGTCGCCGAGACGACCGGTGAAGCGCCGATCCAGTCGTACCTCGTCACCTTCATCATCCGCCGCTTCGATCCCGAGACCGACAGCGAGCCGCGCTGGGTCGACTACGACGTCGAGATGTACCCCACCGATCGCGTGCTGGACGCCCTGCACAAGATCAAGTGGGAGGTCGACGGCTCGCTCACCTTCCGCCGGTCGTGCGCCCACGGCATCTGCGGCTCGGACGCGATGCGCATCAACGGCCGCAACCGCCTCGCCTGCAAGACGCTGATCAAGGATCTCGACATCTCGAAGCCGATCTACGTCGAGGCGATCAAGGGCCTGCCGCTGGAGAAGGACCTCGTCGTCGACATGGAGCCCTTCTTCGCGTCGTACCGCGAGGTGCAGCCGTTCCTCATCGCGAACAGCAAGCCGGAGGCCGGCAAGGAGCGCATCCAGTCGATCGTCGACCGCGAGATCTTCGACGACACCACCAAGTGCATCCTCTGCGCCGCGTGCACCTCGTCGTGCCCGGTGTTCTGGACCGACGGCCAGTACTTCGGACCGGCCGCGATCGTCAACGCGCACCGGTTCATCTTCGACTCGCGCGACGACGCGGCCACCACGCGCCTGGACATCCTCAACGACAAGGAGGGGGTGTGGCGCTGCCGCACGACCTTCAACTGCACCGAGGCGTGCCCCCGCGGCATCGAGGTGACCAAGGCCATCGCCGAGGTCAAGCAGGCCGTCATGCGCGGCGGACGCTGACCGGGCGCTGACACGGAGACGGATGTCGGGACCGCGAGGACTCGGCATCCGGGATCGATACGCTGAAGCGGTGACGGACTCGCCGGAACCGACCGACGCCGCGTGGCGCACGCGCTGGGAGCAATCCCCGCTGCGCGAGCGCCTGGACGAACCGATCGAGCGCGCCACCGCGATCACGCGGAAGACCCTGGCATGGTTTCCGATCCGCGTGTGGCGCCATTTCCTGCGGGCCAACGGGTTCTTGCTCGCGGCGGCGATCAGCTATCAGTCGTTGTTCGCGATCTTCGCCGTCATCTACTTCGGCTTCGCGGTCGTCGGCATCTGGCTCGGCGGCAGCGCGCCGGCGGTCAACGGCCTGATCCACATCCTCAACCTGTACATCCCCGGCCTCATCGGCGCGCAGGACGGTCAGGGCCTGGTCAGTCAGGATGACGTCGCGCAGATCGCGAAGGAGTCGGCGAGTGTCCTCGCCATCACCGGAGCGGTGGCTTTCATCGCGGCGCTCTGGACGGCGACCGGGTTCGTCACCTTCACCCGCCGCGCCGTGCGCGACATCTTCGGCTTGCCGTTCGACACGCGCAACTATGCGCTGCTGAAGGCCCGCGACTTCGTCGCCTCCGCCCTGTTCGGCCTGTCGCTCGTGGTCGGCGCGGCGCTGACCGGCATCGCTGCGGGAGCCGCCGAGCTGCTGTTCCAGCTGTTCGATGTCCCCGGTTACTCGGGCTGGGTGTGGGCGACCGGTCGCATCGCCTCTGCCGCGATCGCCTTCGCGATCAACACGGCGGCCATCGCTGCGCTGATCCGCTTCTTGACGGGCACCGCGCTGCGCTGGCGGCTGATCCTTCCCGGCGCCGCGCTCGGCGGCGTCGCGATGGTGGTGCTCCAGCTGGGCGCGGGCATCCTGCTGTCGTACTCGCCCAGCAATCCGCTCCTCGCGACCTTCTCCGTCTTCGTCGGGTTCCTGCTGTGGTTCCGCCTCGTCGGCATCGTCATCCTCGTCGCCGCATCCTGGGTGGCCCTGACGGCGAAGGATGCCGACGAACCCATCGAGCGGCTCAGCGAGGAGGAGCGGCGTCGGCGCGAGCACGCCGCGCTGCTGCTCGCCGCCCGTGTGCGCGTGCGCGACGCCCATCTGGCGCGCGAGCGGGCGCCGTGGTGGGGACGCTGGCGGACCACGCGCGAGGTGCAGCGCGCCGAGGACGATCTGGCACGGGTGGAAGCCGCCGCTCCTCCGCCGCCGCGCGGGCTGCTCGACTGACACGCACCTGCACTGCGGCGCCATGTCGGCGCGAGTCGGCGTCATGTCGGCGCCGCTGGTTAGGGTTGTCTGGTGCCCCGAAACCTCCGCATCGCCTCTGTGAACGTCAACGGCATCCGCGCCGCCGCGCGCAAAGGGATGCTCCCCTGGCTGGAATCGGCCGGCGTCGACATCCTCACCCTGCAGGAGGTCCGCGGCGAGGCGGTGCACCTGGCCGCGGCGCTGCCCGACTGGCACGTCGTCAACGATGAGGCGCTCGCGAAGGGTCGCGCGGGCGTGGCGATCGCCGCACGCGAACCGATCGACATCTGGCGGATCGAGCTCGGCGATGACGCCCTGGACTCTCGCGGACGGTGGGTCGAAGCCGACATCGATGTCGACGGCCACCGTGTCACCGTCGTCAGTGCGTACGTCCACACCGGCGAGGACGGCACCGAGAAGCAAGTCGCGAAGTACGCCTTCCTCGACGCGATGGAGGCGCGGATGCCGCAACTCGGCGACCTCGCACTCATCACTGGAGACCTCAACGTGGGCCACCGCGAGCTCGACATCCGCAATTGGCGCGGCAACGTGAAGAAGGCGGGGTTCCTGCCGCGCGAACGCGCCTACTTCGACCGCTTCACCGGGGCCGCGGGCACCGCGGTCGCGTGCACGGACGGCACGACCGGCACCGGCCTCGGCTGGGTCGACGTCGGCCGGCGCTGGGCCGGCGAGGTCGACGGACCGTACTCATGGTGGTCGAGCCGCGGGAAGGCGTTCGACACCGACACCGGCTGGCGCATCGACTACCACCTCGCGAGCCCCGCGCTCGCGGAGCGCGTCGTCGACTATCGCGTCGTCCGCGCCCCCTCATGGGACACCCGCTGGAGCGACCACGCTCCGGTCATCGCCGACTACGCGTTCTGAGCACGCGCGAAGGCGCCGCCGCCCCCGAGGGACGGCGACGCCGGCGCGAGCTCACCAGGAGAACGGCACGACCAGAGTCAGCCAGGCCAGCGCCGGGCCGACGAGGACGATGACGGCGGAGTACCGCAGGATGCGCTGGTAGAAGGCGGACGGGTCGACCTTCTGCGCATTCGCGAGGATCAGGGCGCCGTTCGTGGAGAACGGTGAGACGTCCACCACTTTCGCCGCGATGGCGACGGCCGAGATCGCCATGCCCGCCGCCACGGTGCCGCTCTGCAGCAGCGGCAGCAGCATCGGGATGGAGATCGCGATCACCGCGGTCGAGGAGGCGAAGGCCGACACGACTCCGGCCATGACGCAGAGCACCAGGACACCGATGAGCGGCGAGCCGAGGCTCCCGATGCCGGCCGCGACCCACTCGATGGCGCCGGCTTCCTCGACGATGCTGATGTAGGTGATCATGCCGGCGACGAGCAGGATCGTCGACCAGCTGATGCCCTCGACCGCGGCGCTCAGGTGACGCTTGTCGATGAAGCTCAGCAGGGTGCCGGCGGCGAGGGCGAGGATGCCGATGTCGAGGTGGAAGACCATCGCGCCCACCGCGAGCGACAAAAGCGCCAGCAGCGTCGCCCGCTGCGGCCACGTCACGACCAGGCGGGTCGTGGGGAGGGTGCGGGTGATGGTGAGCGTGGGCTCGGGCCGGGTGGCCGTGACGGTGATGCCGCCGGTCGCCGGAACGCGCGGTCCACGAAGGTGCGTTCCGCCACCCGACCCCGACGCCGCCGGGCCGCTGTCGCCATCGCCCACCGCGGCGATCGACGAACGCGCGCGGGAGACGCGGTTCTTGTAGTGGAAGAACAGCTGCGTGAGGATCGCGATGAGCGTCGAGAAGACGAACGCCGTGGCGAACAGCACGCTCGGCGAGAAGCCGGGGACGTCGCCGGCCATCCCGCTGACCAGGAGCCCGAGGACCGAGATCGGCGAGAGCGAACCGGCCAGCGCGCCGTAGACGACGGTCATGCCGACGGGGAGCGGGTCCATGTCGTGCTTGGCGGCGAATCCCAGGGCGATCGGCGCGACGAGTGCGACCGCGGCGGGAGGGAAGGTTCCCATCGCGGTCAGCAGCGCGCTGACGATGAACAGCACCCACGGGACCAGCGCGGTGCGTCCGCGGACGAAGCGCACCCCGGCATCCACGATCAGCTCGACGGTGCCGTTGAGCTTGGCGACCGCGAACAGGTAGGTCACACCGACGATCGTCAGGAAGAGATCGGCCGGAAAGCCGGCGAGGATGCTCTTCTCGTCGAGGCCGAGCACGAACGTGCCGACGAGGAACGACCCGATGAAGCCGAGGATGCCGATGTTCACCGGCCGAAGGGTTGCGATGATCACCATGGCGAACAGCGCGAGGATCGAAATGAGTTGTGGGGACATCGTTGTCTCTTATCTGCTGGGGACGCCGTCGGCTCGCGGGCCGCTAGGCGTCCGTGTTCATCATCGGACGGCGAACTCCCGAGGTACAGCCCCCGGGCTGAACGACGGGAGCTCTTCAAGGGAGAGGGGCAGGATGGCATCCGCCAGACGCCGAGCGGTGCGCCCGACGCCAACGGCCGGTCGCCCATCCCACGTCCCGACCCGCGTGGTGAGCACCCCCGAGGGGGTGCGCAAGCGCACCGCGGACTGCGCCCGTCCGCGAGACAGGTCGTGCACGAGCGTGCCGGCGGTGGTCGCGGCCAACGACAGCCCGACGCTGCCCGTGATCGCCAGGGCCGGGTGTGCGGCCCCCATCGACATCATCACGACGCCGAAGTCGTGGTCGTCCGCGGTCGGCTCGAATACGAGGGCGAACTTGGGGATCGCACGCGCCGCGGCGGCCGGCGTGGACGCCAGTCCCATGCGCACGGCTCCAGCACGACGGAGGACTTCGATGCGAGCACGGAGCTTTCCGTCGGCATCGATCTCTGCGGGGGTGACGGCGGCGTCGAGGCCGAGGTCGGGGGCGCGGACGATCACGAGCGGAGCTCCGGCGTCGATGAGGGTGGCGGGGGTGCCGTCGAGCGCGTCCACGGCCGAACCGGTGGGGAAGAGGCTGCCGGTTGAGCGGCCGGCCGGGTCGACGAACCAGAGCACGACCTCCAGACCACCGAACGGTACTCCGGCGATGCGCGTCTCCCCCGTCTCGACGACCCGTCCGCCGGGCGTGGGAACCTCGGCGACGATCAGCTGGCCCGTGTTCGTGTTGTGGATGCGAACCCGCGTCAGCTCCCCCTCGGGACGCAGCCACCCCTTGTGCAGAGCGTACGGAGCGATCGCGGCGGAGCAGTTGCCGCAATTACTCGACCAGTCCACGATTCCGTCCGCGACGCCGACCTGCGCGAACGAGTAGTCGATGTCCGCATCTGCTCGTGCGCTGGGCGACACGATCACGGCCTTGCTCGTGGTCGAGGTGCCGCCGCCGACGCCGTCGATCTGACGGGAGTCGGGACTGCCGTAGAGCCGCCGAAGCACGTCATCCAGGTCGGCACCGGGAACGTCGATGTCGCCCCGTGAGAAGACCCAGCACTTGCTGGTGCCGCCCCTCATGAGCGTGGCCGGAATGTCGTACACGAGTGCCTCCTGCGGTAGATGGACACCATCGTCCGCCGGAAGCTGTCTTCAGTTCCATCTCGGTTTTCTTCACATCCGTGAAGCTTTGCTTCAGTGGCAGAGAACCCCGCAGATCAGCAGTTGCGGGGCGAATCGCGCCCGAGTTCCCTCTGGCCTTCATCGCTGATTCGTGAACTCTTGCTTCATCCGCATTCAGTTTCCGTCACGGTATCTGTATGCTCAGGCCTCGGAGGTTCGCATGCTCGACGTCAGACGGCTCGCAGTGCTCGTGGCCATCGTCGACTGCGGCTCGGTGACCGCGGCGGCCACCGAGCTCGGCTACTCCCCCTCCGCGGTGTCGCAGCAGTTACAGCGCCTCGAGCGGGAGACCGGCCACCCGCTCGTGCGCCGGCAGCCGCGCGGCGTGGTCCCCACCGAGGCGGGCGCCCTCCTGGCCTCACACGGCCGCTATGTCCTGCGCCGCCTGCGCGCCGCAGAGGCGGAGCTCGACGAGCTGGCGGGGCTTCGCCGCGGGCGGATCGCCATCGGCACGTTCCCCACCGTCGGGAGCACGCTCGTGCCGCTCGCCGTGCAGCGGTTCCGGCGCGACTATCCCGACGTCCGCCTCGACGTGCACAGCGCCCGCTACGACGAACTCGTCGCGCTGCTGCAGGAGGGCGCGATCGGCCTCTCACTGCTGTGGGACTACGAGTGGAATCGCATCGACGATCCGGAGCTCGTCCTCACTCCGCTCATGGACGATCCCACCGTTCTGGTCGTGTCACAGGACCACCGCCTCGGCCGCACACGCCACACAACGATGGCGGGCCTGGAGCACGAGGAGTGGGTCGTCCGCAAGCGCGACCATCCCGTCGCAGAGGTGCTCGAGCGCAGCACCCGCGCGGCGGGCTTCACCCCCTCGATCGCCTTCGAGGCGAACGATTACCAGGAAGCGCTCGCGATGGTCAGTGTCGGACTCGGTATCGCGCTCATGCCCCGCACCGCCGTACCCACGGCGCGTCCGGATGTCCGCGTCGTCAGCCTCGGTCATCAGGCGCCGTCGCGGCGAATCGTGCTCGCCCACCGCGCGGATCGCATCCGGCCTCCGGGTGAACGCGCCATGCACCAGATCCTCGTCGACCTGGCCCACGCGCAGACCTTCCAGCCGTGAGAGGCCGCGGCGCTCACTCCTCGTCGAGGAACCGCCCGTAGCCGGAGAGCAGGACGCGCTCGTTGAACACCGTCGACAGCACCGCACCCACCGCCGTCATGCGCTCATAGTCCTGCACGAGAATGAGCCGGCCGAGACCCTGCGGCACGTCCAGTCGGGGGCCGGCGAACCCTCTGACGTCGACGACGTACAGTCCGCGTCCGAGGGGAATCTCGATGGCCGCACAGTCGTGGGCGCGGTCGTGGCGGGGACTCCACGACTGCTGCACCGTCCCCGGCGCGAGGAAGCGCTGACGGACTTCCTTGCCGTCTCCGAGCACCCAGGCGACCGTCGTGCCGCTCATGTCCGCGTCGTCCGCCGGCGTCTCCCCCGCCGCAGCCCCGCCGAACCCCTCGATCATCCCGATGAGGTGGGACCCGGCATCCGCGTCGATGAGCACCGCTCGTCCCGCTGCGAGGTCCAGCACCGCGAACCGGTTACCGACCTCGAAGCTCACGAAGTAGACGTCGGCAGCGACCGGGAGGCACTCGTAGACGGAAAGCTCGGCGCCGCCGTCGGCATCGGTTCGGGTCATGCGCGAGCGGTCGAGGAAGGCGAGCTCGACGCGTGCCCCACCCTCGACGGTGAGGGTGAAGACACTGCCCTCGAGCTGGTAGCTGTGCGGATAGCGGTACTGACCGATGCCGTGCCGCAGACCGCGAGTAGCGAGACTCATGACGTACTCCTGGGATTCAGACGTGGTAACGATTGGGCTCGGACAGTTGCGACGCCGGTAGCTCGAGGGTGTTGCCGAACGCACCGTAGATCATGTACAGCGGTTCGGGCACACCGTCGACCATCATCGCCCCGAAGGCGCGTCCGACGTGGAAGCACCGGTCGAAGTTCTCGATGAACAGCATGCTGTCGCTGCGGAATGGCTGATCGTCGCCGAGAATACGCTCGACCTTCTCCTCAGTGACGACGAAGAGGTAGATGCCCTCTTTGATGCGCACGTAGCGGGCGAGCTCGTCCGTGGCCGGGATGGCATAGAACTCCTCCTCGAACGTCTGCTCCATCGAGCTGCCCTCTTCCCACGTGACGCGGTAGAAGTTGGTCTGTACGTAGGCATGACGGGAGACGAGATCGGTGGTCCAATGCCATTCGACTGTGGTTCCGAGGAGGTCATCCGTGAAGTGGTGCCGCTTGTAGGGCAGGGCGTATCCCTCGGTGCGGATCGCACCGAAGTCGTAGTGGTTGTCCAGCAGCATCGGATGCCGCGGGTTGCCGCCCGCCTGGCAGGTGTGGCGGGTGACGAGCCGCTGGGCGAGGTCGATCACGTAGGAATGGCACGCGATCGGTCCGTCGCCGAAGACCCGGAACGTCACCAGGTAGGTGTCGTCGTCGGCCTTGATGCAGTCGTAGTCGGCGGGGGCCGGCTCCGTGCCGTCGGCGGCCCAGGTCAGTGTCGCCCGCCCGGTGAAGCGGAGTTCGTAGTCGACGCCGCCATCCATCACGAAGAAGAACGAACGCCCCTCCAGTTCATAGCACGGCGGCTTCGCGAACTGCGTGAGCCCGTCGCCGGCGCGGGGGAAGTCCTTGAGATTCATCGAGTAATTTGCCTTTCAGATCATCGACTCAGCCGCACACGGTCGCGGCGAATGTGGTCAGGGACGCGTGAGCCAGCGCTCGTCGACGAGGAAGCGCCGCGCCACCTCGATCGTGCCCGGCAGGTTCTCGACCCAGAGATCGGCGGGGAGCGCATCGGCCCGATGGGTCGTCGCCCATCCGAGCATCGTGAGCCGGCGGATCATCGACAACGCCACCGCTACATCGAGGTCGTCCTGCGAGAGCGGTCGAATCGATGTGTACCCGTCGATCCACCGTCGAGCCATCAGCGGCGCCTCCGGCCGATGCTCGTAAAAGGTCAGCGCCGCGGCGAAGTCGTACAGGTAGTACCCGAACCCGCAATCGTCGAAGTCGATGATCGTCAGTGCCACGTCACCGAACGGGTCGCCGGTGAGCATCACGTTGGAGGGGCGCAGGTCGCCGTGGATCACGCCGAAGTGAGCAGGAGAGCGGTCCACGCCGTGCGCGGCCAGCACCGCCCGGGCGCGCTTCTCGGCGTCTTCGAGGACCGCGCATTCGGCATCGGTGAGATCTGCCGCACGCCAATCGCCCCAGCGCGCGTGTGCGCCGACGAGGTCGTCGAGATCCCACGAGAACCGAGTGAACGACTCCGGCCGCACCCAGCTCGAGGCGTGCTCGTGAAGCATCGCGGTGAGACGGCCGATCTCCCGATAGTGGTCCGCGACGTTCTGCTCGTCCTCGAGCATCCTCCCGGCGACGAAGTCGAAAGCGACTGCCGACCACGTCGCCCCCAGGTCATCGACGAGCACCTGGACGAGGTCGCCGTTACCGCCCCGGACGGGCGACGGCGTCGGTATCCCCGCGTCGCGACGCAGGGCCTCGATCCACTGCAACTCCCCGCGGAGGTGTTCGACACTGACGATGTATCCGGGGCGGGCGAGACGCACGACCATCGCGGCAGCGCCGTCGACCCGCACCGAGAAGGTCACGTTCTCGGAGAGGACGATCAGGGAGGCCTCCACGTCACCGGAGAGATCCCAGGCCGCAACGATGCCCGAACGCACCCACTGCGGTGCAGCGTCGCCTCGCGACACGTCGTCGAACACATCCAGGTGGGCCTCAGGGCTCGGAGCGGTCATGACTCCGAAAGTACGCATCGTCATCACCCGGGAGGACCCGCCTCAGGCATCCGTTACGCGCCATTCACCGGACCCGCCTCAGCCGTAACATCAACGAAATCTGCTGAGCCTTCGCATCCGAGCAAAGGGGTCACGATGGAGGAGTGAGTTCAGACAACGCCCCCGCCCACACCGGTCACGCGAGCATCCTGGAGGGGAACAGCTTCAAATCCTCGGACGCCGCCCAGCTGCCCGAACGTGCACGCACGCTCATCGAGCGACGCGAGCGGACGCTCGGCGCGGCATACCGACTGTTCTACCGAGAGCCGGTCGAACTGATCCGCGGCCGCGGCGCACACGCGTGGGACGCGGAGGGCAACGAGTACCTCGACCTCTACAACAACGTCCCTTCTCTCGGGCACGCTCATCCCGCTGTCGTCGCCGCCGTGCACCGGCAGATGGCACAGCTGAACACGCACACCAGGTACCTGCACCGCGCCATCCTCGATTACGCGGAAGACCTCACGGGGACGCTGCCCGCCGCCGACTATCAGGCGATGTTCGTCTGCACCGGCTCAGAAGCCAACGACCTCGCGCTCCGGGTCGGAAGGGCGGCCACCGGCGGCATGGCGTGGATCGCGACGAGCGAGGCCTACCACGGCAACACCGCGTTGGTGAGCGCCCACTCGCCTTCGCTCGCCGGCGCCGAGCGGATGGACCCGACGCTCCGGGTCATCGATCCCCCCGACACCTACCGCCACGGCTCGTCGGATGCCGCGGGGCGGCACTTCCTGGCTCAGGTGCGTGAGGCCATCGCCGACATCGAGTCATCGGGGGATCGACTCGCGGGATTGATCGCCGACACCTCCTTCTCCTCGGACGGCGTGTTCACCGGCGACGCCGGCATGATCACGGCCGCGGTCGATCTGGTGCACGCGCGCGGCGGTGTGTTCATCGCCGATGAGGTCCAACCGGGCTTCGCGCGAACGGGGGAGGCGTTCTGGGGATTCGAGCGGCACGGCATCGTCGCCGACATCGTCACCACCGGGAAGCCGATGGGCAACGGATTTCCCATCGCGGCGATGATCGCCCGTCGGGATGTCCTCGAGCCCTTCAGCTCCGCACGCCCCTACTTCAACACCTTCGGGGGAAATCCGGTCGCGATCGCCGCAGCGCAGGCGGTTCTCGACACGATCCGTTCCGAGAACCTGCAGGAGCACGCGTTGCAGACGGGCCGCGCTTTCCGCTCCGCCTTGCGCCAGCTCGCCGATGTGCACCCCGAGATCGGCGACATCCGCGGCACGGGCCTGTACACCGGCGTCGAGCTGATCGAGGATGCCGAGACCAAGGCACCGGCGACGGACCTGGCACTTGGGGTGATCGAGAGGCTCCGCAGCCACGGCGTCCTCACGAGTGTCTGCGGCCCTCGCAACAACGTTCTCAAACTCCGCCCTCCGCTGGCGTTCACCATGGCAGACATTCCGCGCGCGACGGAGGCGCTGGACGCGGCACTGCGTGAGGCCGCACACTAGACGCGTCAGATGACCGAGAACGACGACCCCCTCAGCCAGCGGCTGCTCCGTTTCCTCGACGGTGCGCAGTTCGCCGCGGGTGAGCGCATCGGCTCGGAACGAGGCCTCGCCGAGCACTTCGCAGTGACGCGTTCGGAGCTGCGATCTGTGCTCGCTCAGCTGGAGCGGGAGGGCACGGTGCGCCGCACCATCGGCCGCTCCGGCGGCGTCTTCCGATGGGATGGCAAGATCGAGCGCCATCTGAACGCCATCGAGAGCGTTCCGGACATGCTGCGACAGCAGGGATTCCGGCCGACCACGACCGTGCTGCGTTCGGAGATCACGATCGCCTCGCCCATCGAATGCCGCGCCCTGCGGATCCCCTCCGGTGACCCCGTCTTGCGTCTTCGTCGCCGGAGGGATGCCGACGGCATCCCTCTGTCCGTCGACTCCATGAGTCTGCCCATGCGGCTCCTGCCGGGGTTTCAGAGCGTCGACCACACCCGCAGCGTGTATCGCACTCTCGCCGAGGAATACGGCATCGAGCCGGCATCCGCGAACGAGACGATCGACGTCGTCGGCGCCCCCGCAGACCTCGCGGAGGAACTGACGGTCGCCGTCGGGGAACCACTGCTGGAGATCCGCCGCGTCACCTACGACGCTGCGGGAGTTCCGTTCGAGTTCGCGCACGACTTCTTCCTCGCGGCCCGCACGCGCATCACGCTGCGACATCACGGATCCCGCTGGAAGCGGGCATCCGGCGGCGGTTCCCGCTGACGCGGGCACAGCAGAAGCCGGGGCGCGATGCGCGTCCCGGCTTCTGCTGTGCGCGGGTCGTGGCGCTCAGGCGGGCGTCACGGTCACCGCGATCGGTGTCGCCGTCGCGCGCATCCGCGCGATCACCGCGAAGACCACGGACAGCACGGTGCCCACGATCAGCAGTCCGAGGAGGAAGGGGAACACCCCGCTGACGGTGGTGATGCCGAGCGCGTTCTGCAGCGCCGTCACGCCGTAGGTCGATGCGAAGCCGCCGAGGTTGATGGTCGCCCACGCGATCGACAGGGCGACGGGAACCCGCGACGGGGGCACGATGGTCGTCGCCCGAGCGGTGTAGTACACGAAGCCCGCTCCGTACGCGATCCCCATGACGACGCACCCGGCCGCAACGACGCCCACGCCGTCCGCGAGCAGCAGGACGACGCCGACAGCCATCAGTGCGTAGGAGAGCGTGGCCACGAGCCGCCCGAGGTAGCGGAAAAGGATACCGAAGACCGCACATCCGATGGCCGAGCCCACCGTCGTCGCCGACGACAGCATGCCCGCTGTCGCCTCATCGCCCAACGCACGCTCCAGCACGAGGACGGAGATGAGATACACGGGCACCGTGTACACGAGGCTGAGCACGAACCCGGCGATGCCGAGGCCAGCCATCGGCAGCGTGGGGATGCGGTCCTTCACCGTTCCGGCAGCGTCGTGCGCCTCAAGCTCCTGATCGGTCGGCGTGGCCGGGATGAAGAACACGGCGAGGATGAGGACAATCCCGGCGACGGCGAACAACCAGTAGACGCTCGTCCACGAGGCGACCTGCGTCGCGACGAGTCCCGCGACCGTGCTCAGCACGGCGCCGACGATCGAGCCGAACGCGTTGTACCAGCCCAGCATCGTGCCGCGCTTCTTCTCGTCGGGGTAGGCCTCGGAAAGCAGCGAAGTCGCGGCGATCACGACCAGGCCGCAGCCGACGCTCGCGATCGTTCCGACGATGGCGATGTACCAGACATCCAGCACGGCGACCTGGAACGTGCCCGCGACGGTGAACAACGCCAACCCGATGATCATCAGCGTGCGCTTGCTGACGACACGCATCAGGCGCGCACCCACGAGGTTGGCGAGGATCGCGATGAGCAAGCCTCCCGACACGATGTAGTTCACCATGAGCGGCTGATCGCCGAAGAGGACGTAGAAGTTGCTGATCACCGGGATCGTGATCATCACCGCGAACAGGATGTACGCGGTCGCGAAGATCGTGATGATGAATCCGAGGAACCGCGGGCGAGTCATGCGGCCGTACACCGCGGTCGTCTCCGCCAGTTGACTCTGCGACGCGGTCGCCTCGAGCTGATCGGTCATGGTCGGGCCTTCCTACAACGGATGAATGAATGGGGATGCCGCCACGGGTCGGGGCATTCCGCGGCGTTGATTCGGAAGGTACTTCGAGTCCGTCGGTGCGAACCGGCGTCATCGGAACACGTAACGCGCCATTCATCTGACCCGCGCACTCGTTACGTCGCCGAAACTGGCCATTCCCGCCGAGGTCGGCGCGCGATCCTCCGACCGCCCCGTTCTCTAGACTTGGACAATGACCAGGCCCCGCCTCTACTCCGGAATGCAGCCCTCCGCCGACTCCCTCCAGCTCGGCAACTACATCGGGGCTCTCCTGCAGTGGCGCGACCTGCAGGAGGCGTACGAGGCGTTCTTCTCGGTCGTCGACCTCCACGCGCTGACCCAGCCGAACGACCCGGCGGAGCTGCGGGAGAAGACCCGCCGGACCGCGGCGCAGTACATCGCCGCGGGTATCGAGCCGTCCAAGTCGACGCTGTACGTGCAGTCGCACGTGCGCGCGCACGCCGAGCTCGCCTGGGTGCTGTCCACGATCACCGGCTTCGGCGAGGCCGGCCGGATGACCCAGTTCAAAGACAAGTCAACGCGCTACGGCGCCGACCAGACCAACGTCGGACTCTTCACCTATCCGGTGCTGATGGCCGCCGACATCCTGCTGTATCAGACCGACATCGTGCCGGTCGGCGATGACCAGAAGCAGCACGTCGAGCTCACCCGCGACCTCGCCGAGCGGTTCAACAGCCGCTACGGCCAGACCTTCCGCGTGCCCATGCCCGTGATCCAGCGGGACACCGCCCGCATCTACGACCTGCAGAACCCGACGGCGAAGATGAGCAAGTCCGCCGAGTCGGATGCCGGAGTGTTGTGGATGCTGGACGACCCGGCCGTCTCCGCGAAGAAGATCATGCGTGCCGTCACCGACAGCGAGGGCGTCGTCCGCTACGACAAGGAGAGCAAGCCCGGCGTCTCCAATCTCCTGGTGATCTACGCGGCCCTCACCGGACGCCAGATCCCCTCGATCGAGGACGAGTACGCGGGTCGCGGCTACGGGGACTTCAAGAAGGGGCTCGCCGAGGTGGTCGTGAACGAGTTCGGGCCGGTGCGGGAGCGCGCGCTCGAGCTGCTCGATGACCCGGCCGAACTCGACCGGGTGCTGGCCGCCAACGCCGACCGCGCCGCGGAGGTTGCGGACGCGACCCTCGCCGAGGTCTATGCCAAGGTGGGCCTGCTGCGCCGCGGCTGAGCCCCCGCGCCGCTTGGTCTCGTCCGGCCGCGCGTAACTGCGCCTGAGCGCCGTCATAGCCGCACTATCCGCTCACGACTCGCGGCTCAGGCGGAGTTATGTGCGCTCCGCCGTGTGCGCACGAGTGCGGAGATGGCCGCGCGCACCTCGTCCGGGCGGAAGAAGACCTGTGCCGCTGTCACTCGCAGCACCGTGATGCCGCGGGCGGCGAGCGCCAGGTCTCGCTCCCGATCCTTGACCTGTTGTCTCCACTCCGAGTGGAACTCTTTGCTGTCGCACTCGATGACCAGCCATCCGTCCACCAGGAGATCGACGTAACCGATGCCAGAAAAGTGCGCCTGGGGCTGCACGGTCACCCCCATCCCTCGCACCATCAGTCGAACGAGTGTCTCCGTTCCGGCCTGTGCACGACCATCGATCAGCGGTCGGAGCACGCTGTACTTTCGCGGCAGTGCGGCGAAGATCGCAGCGAGCTCGCTCTCGCGGATCATCCGTCGGTTCAGCGCGCTGTCGAGCGTCGCAATCGCATACCGCGGCGGCTGGCACAGAACGGCGTGAGCGACGGCATCCACGACGTCGACGCGCACAGAGGTCGCCGACTCGGGTCTGACCAGCGGAAGCCAATGCAGCCGGAGGTTCTTGCGGCCCGACGCGGCGGGAGCATCCCCTCCGTCCGGTCCGGAGCGCGCAGCCTGCTGGCTCCCCTGTCGACGTGCACATGAAGGGCGTCGTTGGCGAAGACGAACACCCCCACGGCGGAGAGCAGACTCAGACAGGTCAAACGTCCCCCGACCCGAACCGCGTCGACCACCGCGCGCGGCGCGTTCGCAGGGAGGTAGCGATCGCGGCGAGCACGGACCATCGCGCCGACTCGAACCGCCGTCGCAATCTGCCGCCTCGTCATGCCCAGCCCATGCAGCTCCCGCGACGTCAGACAGATCACATCATCCACCTCAGGATGCTCGCCTCGGTGAACGTCGCCGTCGGACCCAGAACCCGCTTCGGTCGAGGAGACGCCCAGCTGCGGACGTGGGGAGGAGAAGCCTCGGCGTGCACAACTCCATCTGAATCGGGCGTAAGCGGCCTTCCCCCACACGACAGGCGCGGCTCAGGCGGAGTTGTGCACGGCGGGGGGCGGGCAGGCGGGGTGGCCGCAGCGGGCGGGATAGGCTCGGGGAATGCAACCGGTGACGCTGCGGACGGAGCGACTGGAGCTCTCGATCCCCACCGAGAACGACGTCGACGCGATCCACGCCGCCTGCCAGGACGAGCTGATCCAGCGCTTCACGACGGTGCCCTCGCCCTACGAGCGTTCGCACGCCGAAGGCTTCGTGGCGAAGGTCGCGGGCTGGTGGGATGCCGGGGCGGAAGCGACGTGGGCCGTGCGCAGCGACGGCCGTCTGGCGGGGATGATGGGCCTACACCGCCTGGGCCAGGGGTCAGGCGAACTGGGCTACTGGATGACGCCGGCCGCGCGCGGCCGCGGGTTGGCCGTCGAGGCCGCCCGCGCGGTGATCGGGTGGGGCTTCTCTGCCGACGGGCTCGGCCTCACTCGCATCGAGTGGCGGGCTGTGGTCGACAACCCCGCCTCGCACCGCGTCGCGCAGCACCTCGGGTTCCGCTACGAAGGACGGCTGCGGTCGGCGCTGGTCAATGGCGCGGGCGTCCGCAGCGACGGGCTCATCGCCGGGATGCTGGCCGACGATGATCGCGTCCCGCAGCGGTGGCCCGCCATCGGCTGAAACCCTGACGCCGTGTCGGTGCGGCGTGGCAGGATGAGGCCATGCCCGAGATGCCGGAGGTGCAAGGCCTCGTCGACTTCCTCTCCGCGCGCACTTCGGGTCACACCATCACCAAGGTGAGCGTGGCGAACATCGCGGCGCTGAAGACGTATGACCCTCCCATCGAGGGGCTCGTGGGTGCAGAGATCACCGGGACGGTGCGCCACGGCAAGTTCATCGACATGGCGACGGATGCCGGCATCCATCTGATCTTCCACCTCGCGAAGGCGGGCTGGCTGCGCTGGTACGACACCGTGCCCGAGACGGTGATCCGTCCCGGAAAGACACCGATCGCGCTGCGGGTACGACTCGACGACGGCGCGGGGTTCGACCTCACCGAGGCGGGGACCAAGAAGTCCCTCGCGTTCTACGCCGCGCGCGAGCCACACGACGTCCCCGGCATCGCCCGGCTGGGCCCCGATCCCCTCGCGCCCGAGTTCACCCGCGACGTGCTCGCCGCCCTGCTCGCCGGCAGGCGCACGCAGATCAAGGGCGTGCTGCGCGATCAGTCGATCGTGGCGGGCATCGGCAACGCGTACTCGGATGAGATCCTCCACGCCGCGCGGATGTCGCCGTACGCCCTCGCCGCGAGTCTCACCGATGACGATGTCGACACGCTCTTCGCCGCGATGCGGACAACGCTCACGGATGCGGTCGCCACGGCATCCGGCAAGCCTCCGGCCGACCTGAAGGACGCGAAGCGTCGCGGCATGGCGGTCCACGGTCGACGGGGCGAGGCGTGCCCGGTCTGCGGCGATGAGGTGCGAAGCGTCTTCTTCGCCGACAACTCGCTCGAGTACTGCCCCACGTGCCAGACCGGCGGCAAACTTCTGGCCGATCGGCGTCTTTCGCGGCTCCTGAAGTAGCGGGGGCGCACGGCGATGACACGGAATGAAATCGTCATCGGCGCGTTGAGTAAGATCAGTGCAAGTAACGTGCTCCGGGGTCGGTGTGAATCCGAACCGGCGGTGACAGTCCGCGAGCTCCTCTTTTGAGGGGTTGATCCGGTGAAATTCCGGGACCGACGGTGATGTGTGACGGTTCGA
>Ga0207655_1001396_pt1 | contig 22557 bp, 14 predicted proteins | sample KBSM44metaG_FD_184398 | JGI IMG/M metagenome (GOLD analysis project Ga0207655, IMG submission 184398) | Miscanthus rhizosphere microbial communities from Kellogg Biological Station, Michigan, USA - KBS M4-4 metaG (SPAdes) (version 2) | ecosystem: Host-associated > Plants > Roots > Rhizosphere >... | reverse complement strand
CATCCCCATATTTACGCCTATCTGCGTACGCTGGAAAATCAGCAGATCCTGGTGATCGGTAATTTCAGCGCCTGTCCACAAGAGGTTGATTCACAACAGTTGGTGCTGGAAGGTGCGCAATTGCTACTGGGTAACTATCAGGAGGAGGGAGCGCTGCACATTTTACGGCCCTATGAGACACGGATTTATCAACGTTAAGCTCTGTCTGCGGGAATATTCTGCGCACACATAGCCAGAATGCAGGGTTTACCTCCGGTAAGCCGTGGTTCCGTATCAACCCGAATCGAACTCACCTGACCCCAAATCTGACCACCAAATTCTCCCGGTGCGGAGGGGAAACTGAAAATGCATCGGGAAGATTTTCACACTCACTGATTGCCTCAACGCCATACAGGCAGGGGCTCCGGCGTATAAAAAGCAAAAATCCCGCTTAAGTTTCCTTAAGCGGGATTTTCTAATTTGGCTCCTCTGACTGGGATCGCCTTTGCCATTAACTGGCTAATATTTAAGCTAAACCTGAATGCACTTTCTGTCAAGACCACCAGAATGACCACCAATTTAGCTCGGACTGAACATACAACGAGTTAGCTTTTTAATCTTTACTACCCTATATATTTCTTTGCAAAACTAGCTAACTCTTTCGCTCTAACGGGTTCCCAGCCGTTATTGACTGCGAACTGCCTGATCTCTTCTTCTGTTGCTCTGAATCCTTGCTTTTTAAGGCTGGTAAAAATTCGTTTTGCCATGTCTTTATCCGATGGATGACTAAGTCCTGTTGACATGTTGATGCAACGACCTAGGCGTAGAATTTCGTCCCCAACGGAGGGTAATAGCTGTGCTTTTTGCACTTCCCAGGTCGATGGGCCGACTATTTCAGGTGCCCATGTGGATAACCAGCGTTTACCTTCGACCTCTGACCAGGGTAAGAAAACGATGCTATCGACGTTTCGAGCACTATCAACAATATCCATGTCTTTATCAGTTAGATATGTCGCTAACACAATGTCATGGTTGCCATGTACAGAAAAGTTTTTAGGAATATTAAAATCCAACAGAATGTTGTTACCCAAATCGACCTTTTGGTCTTTTAGTAAAGCCTTTGCTGCTTGCTCGCCGAGAAATGTTGCAATATCAGAGTGAGAAAATGTTCCTTTTGCAGGGAACAACAATGTGATTCGCTGCAGTCCTGCATCTTTGCATAGGTGATAGGTTTTGCTTATGGCGAGCTTTATATTTTTCTGATTTGAACCGTTGTTCTGTATCAAAAATCTGGATATTGACATAAAAACACCTTTTACTAAATGTTAAGGGGGATCTCAACGTTTTGGGCTAGAGCGTAATATGTTTGTGTAATTGTCATGAATACTAAAAATGTGTCATCTTAAACATCGTCACCGTCTTTTTCTGGCTCATCTTCAATTACTGGTAGGGCCTCAAGTTGTGATTTGAGTTGTTCGTCTAACTGATTGGCCAATGAAAGAAATGCGGCAAGATTTTTTTGTCGTTTTTTCAGAACTAGCCGTTGCGCACTGCTGGGATGAGTTGTGTTTGCTGGGTTCCCACGTAATTGAAAAATACGAAATTCAATTAGATCAATGTCGTCGTCTAATCCAGCTTTTTGTGCCAGTTCTACCCATTCTTGAGATTTATCAATAGAATTTTCTGCGGCTAAAGAGAGGCAATAATCAATCAGGATTTTTGAAGACGAATCGATATTTTCTGCCACTTTTAACCATTTCTGAGTTTCCGTAGATTCCTTTTCTCTATTCGTTAGCCCTGGGTGGGGAAAGAAATATCTCGGCTGTTGGTTTTCAGGATCAAGACTTTCTAAAGCCCTTAGGATGGGTTCTAGCTCTTTAAATGGCTTATTGCCAAATGGTAATTCGTAGCGGTTAGCCCAGAAGGCCCAAACCGAGTCCCTGATCTCCAACTGTTTCGCGATGCGCACAGTTTCATTCGTGGTATTTTCTGCGTCGTAAATTAGTTCTGCAATATGGTGAGCCATCCAACGGCCTAACGTGTCAACAGAATTGTTTAACTCAAGTTCTTCAACCAGCTTTTTCCCCAGTTGTATAATTGCCGTGTAGCGTTCGGAAGGTTCCGTCATGTTTAACGAGGAAGATTCTGGTACTTGAGGGGATATTCTCGAGCTCATTTTCATTACTCCGCCCATATCTGTCACTCCGCGAGTAGCGATTTACATCAACCTCTATAATGAGATCCATGTTTAATGTAGTTAACACGTTTTTGATAAAATCCACCGAGGCGCAAAGTTTGTGACCACTTGGTTTCTCGTCTTCATTTTTTTCTGCTAGGTTACCCCAGATACTTGAGATCATTTCTGGTACGGTGCTATGAGTGGTATGCCATACTCGCTGGTCTTTATCTGTAGTTAAATTCATTGCTTCAACAATAAACGGCGCTGGCTTAGGTAACGGGAAGGTCACATCACCAGCCCATGGGTCGTGTTCATCAATGCCTTTATATTCACTGATGTCTTTAATCCATCCCTTTAATTGATAGGACATATGATCAATTTCCATATCCTCACCAGCACTGGGAATTTTATAGTCGTATACATTTTCGGCAGTTTGTAGTGCCCGGAGTAAAGAGAATGATCTTTCAGGTGAAACTAAGGCCGTATAAACGGAAACTGATTCTCTTCGATCAGTACGATTCTCTGACCAGTGCCCCCATACGGTCAGCAATCCAGCTGCGGGACTTAATGCTTTGTCAAAAATGTTTTCTGAAATTGATCCCAGCCATTCATTGAGATTACCAGAAGTATCATTAATCCAGCTTGGTCTGATCTCGGGTTGCGGATCTCGCCGATCAGCGAGCCAACGGCCATCGCGGCGTGAAATATCATGTCTTTTGAGCCAGTCCTGAAAAACATCTTCTACTTCGTCGTAACGACTATCAACCAGAGGTTTGGTCGCTAGTAGCTTTCCAGCGCACATGAACATTGCATGATAGGAGAGATAAAAATGGTAATCATCAACACGTGGATAGGAACCATGGCTGTGATGATTATCTCTGTCTTGATAGTAGCGTCGTTTATTACGCTCATCTTCTTTCCAGTTACGGCTTCCTTTGAAACCAAAGTCATTGCGAATAATACGTAACATTTCAGGTTCAATCTGTTTTTGAGATACTCCAAAACAGCGGCCTAAAGGTTCCAGCCAATATGGGCCAAAATCGATACCAAAAGTGTACGAATCTTCACCTATTAGGCTTTCAGATTTGCTCACTGTAGAGTCATATGTTGACTGGTTTACGTTGCAAAGTTTGTCCCTTTCTTGATTGGTTATAGATATCAACCTGGCTTCACTAAGTGCGAGCAGGGTTCTGGCGGCAAAAAGACGGATTAATACATGTGGCTGTTCACTTGTGGCGTAGCGATAAAAATAATCGGTATAGGGTATCAATGCTTTTCCGTCATCTTGTGCGGCACGTGCAACAGCAATTAATAACCATAATTGAGCGTGAAGGGTATAGAAGGGAAGATTGCGATCGCAAAAAGGCTGCGTCGAGCAATTTTCTGCATGTTGAAATATTCCTTGAAGCACTTCGGAACGTTCTAGTCGACAAAGCATAAGAACTGCATGAGCGGCTTCCCAGCGAACGGTTGATTCTGGCGACGCTAGCCTAGCCCATATATATCCCGCAAGAGAATCCTCTATCTGAGTTGGGGGAATTAATGTAGGTACCCATGGGCCATCACCATCTTCCTCTTTCAATACTTCATTGAATAAGTCCAGTCCATAAGACAGAACATTTAATGCTTCTTCTGGGGTCAATCTATTAACCAATAGCCCGACAAGGCTAAACAACTGTCGTGAATCTGACGGTTCTGGTGATTCAGATGTCGCATTTAGAACAATACTGATTAACTCTTCTTCATTGAGTCCGGATAGTTCGCTGGCAAGCTTGAAAGGGAATGCTTCGTAGTAGCGATACTTTCTGATAAGCATGCCGAACCGCTGGCAGTAACTCTTGGCTACTGAAGCAATAGCTGTTTTTATGCTTAACCGGGATGTCCATTCCATAGGGATGGATTCAAGAAAAACAGTGAAACTATAAAGGCTGATCTCAGATAAGTTACCGAAAGCGATAATAAAGTCTTTTTCTTTACCAAAATTAATACGAGTTATTGCCTCTTGAATGAACAGCATCGTTGAATATAAGTCAGGTTCACAACTGAAGTTCTGGTATGCGATAGAAATCCCTTGGGATGTAGATAAATCACACATACTGAAAACTCTATCCCATGCTGCTTTAGATTTTTCGTTAATTTCGGTGGCGTGGTCGCTTGTTAATTCCAAATCTGATCTGGACTGATCTTCAGCTGAAATGTATATGTTAAGAACAGTGGGATCTATTCCGATAGATAAAGCAATGGTTTTAATTCGTGCTAATTTTTCTGAACGAGGTGAGGTGAATTGGATGTAATTATAAACCCATTGAAAAAGCGTTTGTTTGTCCTGATCATTTTTATATAAAGGCAAAGCAGCTATCAACAACTTATCTTCGTCCCACGCTTCCCGGAAAGGGATTAATGCTGTTACATCAAGTGGATTGATTTTATTTTTCTTTACTAGTTGTTCTATCGTTAGCGCCAGTATATTTCGGTGATCGCCAAACGTACGATCTCGCCAACGGCTAATGATGGTCAGAGTGGAAGATGGGCATAATTCAGACAACGCTTTGATCGTATCATTCCATGCAAAATGTTTATCACGATCAACATATTCTCGAGTTACTTCGGCGCAGCGTGAAAATTTATAGGCAATTTCTGGTGATGCTATGTTTTTGTCGGCAATGTATTCCGCCAGATCAAGTAATGCTCCCCATCGTTCCAGATTTTCATCACCGAGTTTATTGGTGACCTCAATAGCGAGGTTAAAATATTCTTGAGCTTCTGACTTATCGGGTAAAATAAGCGATCTAGCTATATCGATATAGTTCTCAGCCTTGGTTTGTGCATCAGTGTGGTCATCCTTCCACAAAGATAGTGCCTGTTGCGCGAAGATAAATGAAAATTTTTCAAGCCCAGTTTTCTGCGAGCAAAGACGGGAAAATCTGTGCAATGTCGGTGTAAAGACCCGATTGTCTTTATGCTGATACCATGCAATGATTTCTTCGATATCAGTACAGCTAATATCTCCGATTTCAGATAAAATATCGAACCAAATATTAGCTATTTCATCACTGCTAGAGGAATGTTCCGAGTATGAATACCCTTTTATTTCTGCTGATAACTTTTTTGCATCAGCGAGTTGATTATCTAACTCAGCCTTGGATATTTTCCCTAAAAGAGCTTTAGCCCATAAGTTATACCAAGGAATTAACACACCACTATGTTGCTTTAGTTCGCGAAGCTCCTGTGATTCACTATACTTTTTTTCAGTATTAATTTCTTCAATGATCTTATCAGATGCAATATCGTTCAAGCTTAATAGTGAATTGCTTAATGCAGCGCGCAGTGCATACATTCGTATATATTGCACACGTTCTTTACTGTACTCAGAGGACAGGGTATTAGGAGGGGATTGGGGTAGATAGCGGTTTAAAAAAGTTACAGCTTCTTCGGCATTGCAAATATTAAGCTGCAACGCTATTTCAGTTATGTTCGTTATTGCCGCTATTGTTTGATTATCATACGAGTATCTAATTTTAATGTGAAGATGAGAACTAGCCAATAAACGGTAGCCTCTCTTAATAGATTGCTCAGGTAATTGATAATGAAATTTTCTAGCAATCAGCACAATCGCCAAAATTAATCCAAGATCATTTCCTGCCGCAATCGCTAACTGGTTCAGGTCAGTAAAACGGCCGTGATCCAGTAATTGTTTGGCAATGATTATGCCAGCATCGAAAGACAATTCCCGAGGTCGCCATTGGCGAAGGCTTCTTGCTGCTTCATCTGCCCCATGAATATTAAGATAGGCGATCGCCATAACCGCTCTATCCTGAGCGGTTACGTTTTCTCTGCTGCGTTCATCATCATTTAGTGAACTCCAATTATCTAACCATTCCAAAGCGATACGCAGTCGGCTACGGGCGTCACCAGAGAGCTCAGGAAATTCCGATAAAAGTGCAGAGTTATAGACGTTTTGTGACCCAACCCAACCAGTATCAGAAAAGGCACGGCGTGAGATAAGCTCCTGGACACTATGGCTGTCCATAAATTTTGCAGTCAGATCAAGATTATCCTGTAATAATTTTCGCTGCCTGCTGTCGCCAGCACTTTCTCCACCTGCTTTGAGCGCAAGTTTTGCAGCATCCTGATATTTCTCAAGGCGTAACGCTGCTTTCAGGGCAAACTGGAGTCTTTGAAATTCAACATCACGACGTTCGATAGGACTCGTTTCTGGCAACCCTTGTGATGTCATTGCCAGAGTGACGAGTTCCGAAAATTGCCCAGCCTCAAGCATTAACGGTGGTAATACTGACGCAGCGTAGGCACTGTTTTTTGTTAACGGCGTCAGTCGGGCAATAAACTGACGAAGCTCTTTTTCTTTAGGGCGATATCGTTCCTGAAACCAAGTTTCAGCGGGTTCATCAAAGAACTGGATAGTATCCCCATTGACGATTAACGGCCGCCCAAGATCCAACGCAAAACTTTTTATTGCGGATTCATCAATTTCGGCGATGGCAGACAAAATAGCGATGGGAATGAGTGGGCGAAGTACCGCCAGTGCTGCACAAATAAAATCGATCTGCGTACGTTCTGTATGCCCAGTAGCATCTTTCAACTGGCCGATGGCGGCTTCGAGTACTTCTCCGATAGTATCTTCCACCGTTTTGGGATTAGGACCTAATAATCTCAATGTTTCTGGCAGTGATAAACGTCGCGAAAGTGACAATGCCTGAACTCTGGGGTTATGAGAGCTCAGTCTATGGAATTCATCCACATCCTGCTCATTTGCATCCGGGAATATTCCACGCAGGTGTGCGGCAGTTTCGTTACGATCGAAAGGTTGTAACGTCAGGCTGGGCGTGCCGGGGCGTGGATCAAGCAGGTTCTGCCTATGTGGTCTGCATAGTGCGACAATACAAACTCGTGCGGGAATATTCTCTCTGAGTAGATCTCTTATAAATGAACGTGATTCGTTGATTTCTTCTGCTGCCATTTGTGCATTATCTGCGGCATCAACAATAATGCACAATATTGCCTCTGGGTGTGACGCTCGAAGCGTGGAAATCCCCTGAGAGATACGATGCATAAATGCACGCATATAGTGAGAAATGTCAGTACTGGCGTTCGGAATTAAAGGATGACATAGGCCATGTGAGGCTATCTCATTGGCAATCTGCACTAATGCGGTTCGGTGGTGATGACGATAGGCCGAAGCATTGCGATATTGTCCATTACCAAAGCAGTCATACAGAATACTTACTGACCCCTCAGGCAGGTATTGATGAATGCGGGTTGAGAAAATTGATTTGCCGACACCTGCGTCGGCATGAACGATGATAGGTGAGTCCATAGACTCAACAATATTTTTGACGAGTGAAACCTCTTGTATTCGAGGTATCACATTTTCAATTTTCTCTATCAGGCAAGGTGCGGGGAATAGATCTGTTTCGTCTACCCCTAACGCACGTAAAACATCCATTCTGGTAATTGCTGGATCTGATGCACTTTCTGATAGCGCCTTCCGGGTAATAAGTTCTTTTAGATTCAGCGGGGCTTGGGTGTCAAGATCAGGGAGATATCCGTTAGATTCTCTCAGGAGAATATTTCGCTGTTCCCAGTAACCATCCTGTCGTTCTTCAATGCGAAGCATTTGGCAAAAGGACACCAACTTTTGATCTTCCAGACCTGTGAATTTTTTAAGTTTAGCAAGGTCGTCTGGATGGCGAGGAAGGTGTTGATTTGCCATATCTGTAATCGCTTCACTGAAACTAGTACTGATTGGGCGGTTAGTGACAAACCATAATTCCAGCTTAGTATGCAAGGATTCAGTAGGAAATCGCTGCAAAAGTTCTTTATAGCGTTTAGCGAATCCTTCTATCGTTTTCTGTAATCCGCTAGGGGGCCATGCTGTTTCAGCATGTAATGTTGAATGCTTCAATTGCATATATCTGACAGTAGTCGCTTGCTCGAACTCATTACTGCCATAGTATTCGGCAATATCAATGATCTCTTCGCCTTCCTCCACCGACGGTTGTGATCCCATTTCCGCTGTCGAAGCACCTTCAATGGTAATTGCAGTTAAAGACGCTTTAGGGTCTAACAATCGGAGGGCTCGGCGGGCAGCCCAAAGATAGTGAAATTGATCTCCATCCCTACTGGCTCGAACAAGCAAGCTGTCTGACATTGAAATTTATCCTTAGATTCAGATAGGCTTTTGGGATTATAACCCCTGACATTTTAAGTGACTATCTGCACGATGGAGTTGATGCGAAATAGACCTTAGCGGCGTAAACGCTCCCGTCTTAATCGGCACTGATGACCATTTATCTACGTTTATCACGAAGAACTAAAATCATTCGCCCAAACCCCAAACCCATTTCACCGCTGCGGCCTAAGGGGCGCTACGCGCGACTATGCAGGGGCATTTTTTTCTCACGCGTGATTTCCGTTCTCGTATCAGCTTCCGGTTAATCGTTTCCCAACACAACCCGTCCCGCAAGGGTAAATGGCACGCATTCTGCGCCCTTGCGTGCCGGAACGATGTCTGGAAAGCGAACCGTCAGGCGATACGAAGACGAAAATCACATCACTGACGGAGAAAAAACCATGACGATTTCCCTGCATATCCAGACTAGCTCACCTAACGCCGCAACGGCGACCAGCGTATCCCCGCTGGAGCAGTCAGGCTCCTCAAAAACGAAATTTCCCAAAACCAATATTTACCAGACCGTCACCGACAGCATCATTACCGCGCTGGAAGCTGGTGTGAAACCATGGACGTGTCCGTGGCAACGAGTATCCGGTATGTCTGGCCTGCCATCCAATTACGCAACCGGTATTGTGTATAGCGGAATGAATATCATGCTGTTGTGGTGCAGCGCGTCAGAACAGGGCTTCGGTGATTCACGCTGGATGACCTACAAACAAGCACAGGCAGTAGGTGGGCAGGTTCGTAAAGGCGAGCATGGCACGACAGCCATTTTCTATACAACCTTAGAGAAGGAAAACGAAGACGGCGAAATCGACCAGATCCCTATGCTGAAAACCTTCAATGTGTTCAATGTTGAACAAATTGATGGCCTTCCGCTGACAACTGAAACAGTTAGCCCGGCAGCAATCTTTGACCCGTTGCCGGAGGCTGAAAATCTGTTCCGGAAGAGCGAAGCGAACATCATCGAGAAAGGACAAAACGCCTTTTTCAGACCCTCAACTGATGAAGTCTGGCTACCGGAGCGCCATCTGTTTTCAGATGCAGCTAATTTCTACGCTGCCGGCCTGCATGAGTTGGTTCATTGGAGTGGTGGCAAAAGTCGACTTAATCGTGAAATAAAAGGAAAATTTGGCAGTGCAGATTATGCGGAGGAGGAATTAGTGGCGGAGCTGGGAAGTGCTTTTCTGATGGCGGATCTGGGGATTGTTGGAGAGGTCCAGCACGAAAGCTATATTGCTTCCTGGCTAAAAGCACTGAAAAACGACAAACGCTATATTTTCAAAGCTGCAAGTGCGGCATCAAAAGCGCATCGTTATTTAATGGATAAAGCCTAAGGGCAGGAGCAAGAAGCCGCAAAGGAATGTGGCTTAAGCGGAGCTGTGTTCGGTATTGATCGACATGGCATATCCGTTTCTGTCGTTGAAATTGTGAACATTGAATTCACGAATTCGCATGAAGCTGATGACTGACTCTCGTAGTGTTGTAGATGTCATCTATTCTACGTTTGTAAGTGACAGAATTTCCTGCAGGAAAAACAAGTTTGTGACAGATAATCTAAATGGCCACATTTATGTAGTTTAACCTACTGTATTTAATGGACTAAAATGCAGGTTTTGTTGTTTTGTTGCTTAAGTGTATTGTTATTATTAAATACGCAGTGTGACAAGCGAGCAAAAGATGACATCAATTATAGTTACTTCGTTACGCAAAACCGGTCCTTGCCTTAGCTCTGTACTTGTAGAGGAAATGCTGAAAACCGCGGGAGTTAACCGTGATACCGCGCGCAAACAGATTTCCCGGGCTACTTCTGCAGGGCAAATTCACTGTGTTGACAAGCTTTTCCCCAAGCGCGAACGATTTATTTATCTGAAACAACAGTATGGTACCGGGCGCTTCTGGTCCAGTCTAAATGCGGCCCTTCTTGATACCGGGTCGGCCTACGGTCTCGCACTGAGTTGCCTCCGGGCTCGCGGGGGGATCCTGCCGGTTAGAAATTTTCCTGCAGCCTGCGGTTCACCGGTAGCAATGAAAAACAGATTATCCTGGAAGTCAGTTCTGGACGGTCTGCTTCAGTACAAAATAGTCAGGGTCGTTACGTTACCGGGCCTAGGAGAATGTGTTGCGCTGACAGAAAAAAATGATAACGGTTATCAGCGTGCTCTACACCCCATGAAAGCCAGGCTGCTCACCGAGTCAGTTCTGATGAAATCGCTGAGTCAGTGGGTCCGTAACAATGGCATCATCAGTTACGACACGCTGCGTACGCGAGAGGAATTCGGTTCGGAGCAGACTCCCTGCGTGGCTAATTTTGATTTTGACGTCACTGCAGCAACCTATCTTAATCCTCTTCTGCAGTTCTCCCGGTCAGGTGAAATCCGGCCTGGTTTCTTTGTCTGCGATATGCTTCTGGGCTGTAAGCTCAGTCTGGTTCATCTCCAGCCCTTTATTACAAAATGTCGCTCGATAAACAGCCTCAGAAACAGCCCCAGGTGCCTGTTTATGTTTATTGCCGATGAATACAGCGAAGAGGCTTTTCAGGAAATGAAGCGTGCCGGGATAATACCCGCGACACCGGAAAATCTGTTCGGAAAAGACTTTGCTGATGCACTCTTTCAGCTACGGGATCTGGTTGGCTCCATAACGCTCAGCTTAAAAGATAATATAGCCGCAATAGATGACATCATGTCCAAACTGACGAATATAGCCGGCGTGACTAGTCAGCTTCAGGGGGATTTGTTTGAATATATTGTCGCTGAAACCGTGCGTATAGAGAGTAAGGATGTTGAGGTTGGGAAAATATGTAAATCTCTTAAGGGGGAGTCGGCGGAATGTGATGTGCTCAGTTTGAATGGGAATGCGAAAATCACCTTCATTGAGTGCAAAGGTTATAAACCATATTCTACGGTGAGACATGAGGATGTAAGAAAATGGATTGGTAAACAGGTTCCGGTATTCTTCAACTATGCCAAAAGGGAATATCCCAACGCTGAAATTAATGTTGAGTTATGGACTACCGGAAAACTCTGCGATGATTCCAGAGAGTCTCTTCGTAAATTTCAAGAAAATAACTCAACTAATCAGCGTTATAATATAACCATCATGGAGCCGCATGATGTTCGGACCAGAATAAAGGCGACCTGTAATGATGCTCTTATCCGGGTTTTTGAAAAGCATTTTCTCAGCTATCCAGAAAAAATTTTTCGCCGTAAACATGTTCCCGAGCCGGTCAGGCTTGCAGGTCATGATGAAGCAATAGAATTTGATTTCTGAACCGGTCGACCCGTTTAATCAGAGAAAATTGTTATGGACTACACAAAAAATCAGCATGTACTTTCACAGTGGGTGTTACGCAACTTTCGCAGCGATGATACGGCACTGCTGCCCAAGAGCAGGCAGCGTGTCTGGGCTCATGTCGTGGTTCCTACGAAAGAAGGAAAGAATGATATAAAGGATATCCCGCTGCCCATTTCCAGTGTGGCTGTCTGCAAGGATTGCTTCCGACTGACGGACGGAGCCACCGGTCAGCTCTTTGATATTGAACATGAACTCAGCACTTATGAAAACAGCATATCGATCCTAGTTCGTGAGCTCGTACAGGAACACCAGTTTGCCCGACTTGCAAACTGTGATATGGAAGATTTCCCGGTTGAAGAGTTGGCTGGATTTGCCATATTGCAGATGATACTTAACCTCTACAATCCACAAAGTCGCTTTCCGTATAAAGAAGAGATGCTTGAAACCCTTATCAAACCTGTAGCGGAGAATCTTAGTGAGCATGTATCTTCGATTCTTTCACTTACCGCTACGCATCCCTTGCTTGCCGAACAGTTGATATATCAGAAGTTAATTCGGGTTGCGGGTTCCTCTTCATGCGCAGACGATAAAGCTCGTGCGATCTTCATTCTTTATTCCATCCTTGCGTTGCAAAAAAAACAGACTCCCCTGGGGACCGCGGCCTATCTCCGGGACGAGATATCCTCTGGTATTTATGCTATTGATGTTTTTCATTCCGGTCATGACTTAAACAGCACGGAGCCCAGAGCTATATTTACAGTTTCTGCAAATATTTTTTGCGCGTTACCCTCTGAGAGAGTTATTTATTTACCCCTTTCGCATAATATTGCCCTGAGGTTTAATCAGGTGCCGGGTAAAGGCTTTTACCAGAGCCCCATAGTAAGAGTGTTCAGCCCAGACCCTTCATCGCTTCATTGTTCAGAGCAGGGCCGTCTCGAGATTTATCAGTGCTCTTATGATTTTATTGATCAGTGTATGTCCACTATTGATTCCTATAATACTGGCTTCTCAAATATCATTTATTCGAGCTGGCAGCTCAGTAACGTTGAAAACTATCTGAGGCTGCAGAATGAGCAGCCAGATACCTATTATCTTCCGGAGTATCCTGTTCGCTGGACAGCTTGCAGTGAGCAAGGCTGAGGGTACGCTTGGAATAACCATAATTAGTCGGTACTTTGGCACAACTCTAAACATTTTTAATGAATCTATGAACCGTTAATGCATCGTCTCCTCCTAGCTGCGAGTTCAACCGATGGATGCAACACATTGTTTCATTCTGTACAAATATTGTGCATGGCTCACAAAATAGCGAGTTAATCGTTGAAAGGCAGTTCACCTCGATTGAAAACTGTCATTACATCCCACATATCGATGTAGAGGGCTTCCCTCTTAAACCGTTAAAGGATAACTATCATGGCTCTTAAACCTGGTCCTAAACCAATTGCTAAATCGACAGGAAAACCTGATAAACGTCGTCGTGATAATAAGGATACTCCCGGCAATACTCCGGAGTTAAAACCGAGTAAATCCACAGGGAAATAAAAATATCAGCAAGCAAATAATTTAGGGTGTAAATTATTTCTTTATACCCTTATTACGAAAATAGGTTACAGAATATTTTTCTGTAGCCAGATCTGCGTGCCTTCTATGTCATACGCCTTTGCTCCATATCCTTTCGTAAGCAGGGACTCCGGCAAATAATCGTCATATTTATCCAGATATTTTTCTGGGACATCTGCAGCGAGCTCAGATTCTGAAGGCAAGCTCGACAATAGAATTTCTTTTAGCGTGTTTTGGACAGAGGATACACTTGCGTCATTTATTTCTATTACACCTGCAAATGAACTGGCTTTAAAGTTGCTACGCATAAGCAAGGCCGTTATTGTATTAACGACTTTATCCCCCATCCAGGGGAGAACGTAACTACACTGGCCGTCAGAAATAAAATGGGAATTTTGCAGATTGTAACGCTTAAAGTTGTTACAGCCTTCTGCAAAGAGGCTTCTGGCGGTGGCATCTGCATAGTCCACTCTCTTACTTCCTATCGCAATGCGGTAATCATTTTCCTTGTAGATAGCGAGCATCTCCTGGCGAACAACATCATGTACAGACATACCCCCACCACTAAACTGTGGCGGCTGGCCGCCTTTGGTCGCCTCAACATAGATAACTTTTTTCTCCACCTCGATCTCTGTCACTTTCCAGCGTCGTCCACCGAAGATTATGTGCTGGTCAGGCAGAAGAGGGGAGTCCACGGGCACTGTGCCAAGGGTTCGGTTTCCTGTAATAATGCGGAATTCTTCTGGAGTATTGAACACAGCGTAAAACGTATAATGATTAGTCAGTTTCTCCCCCTCAGCCCCGATAACCATTTCTCCGCTAGCAAGTTGTGTCAGCAGGCCGTATGCCCCCATATGTTTAAGCAGAATTTTGAAATCAGTTAAGTCGATGTTCCGGAACGGGCCGTTCTGACATAATTGTGACCAAAGTTGATCTGCTCGAACTCCGCCCCATTGTGCAGTGATCGCAAGAATCTGGTGCAGCAGTGTGGAGTAGTGCATCTGGCGAGTATCTGCCGGTTCAAACCATCGTTTAGTGATCATCAATCTGATCATTGCCATCGACTGGACCAGTTGTAGCCGCAAGTGATCTACGATGCTGCTGGTTGCGGTAAGTTCTTGTTCAGAGATCAGTATTCTCAGAACCGATGGCGAATCTCGCCGTCCTGACCGGCCCATACGCTGACGCAGGCTGGAAACTGAATGAGGAGGAGTAACCTGTATTACCGACTGCACCTTACCGATATCAATACCCAGTTCAAGCGTCATGGTACAGATTGCTGTTGTGGGCAAATTCCCTTGCTGTAGACGGCCTTCAAGCGTCTCGCGTAATTCTCTGGACAAGGATCCGTGATGGGGAAAGAATTCATTGGGAACAACGTTTTCTTCACACATGTCACTTAGTGTCGCCGCAATGCTTTCAGTGCGCTTTCGACTGTTTGCAAAGACTAAATGGGAGTCGCCACGGCAGAGTCTGAAGATGTCAGCGCAGACCTGTTCTTCTGCTGAAAGTTGAGGTTCCTCTCCCTTTTTAGTCACCATCTCGAGATAGCCTTTGACCTGCACCTGCAGTGTGGAGGAGCTATTACTGTCCGTCACAGTTTCGCAGGGCAATCGCTTATCCGATCGCAATAGTTCAGGCACTTTATCCAGTTCTCCTAGCGTAGCGCTCAACGCAACGCGGGGAACCGGATTCACATGACGTCCAAGCACATGCTCAATTCTGTTGAGCAGCGAGAGTAGTTGCATGCCGCGCTCGGTACCAATAAAGGCGTGAAACTCATCAATAACAATGTAGGCTACTGGCGAAAATGCCTGTTTAATCCAGCCCGATGAGTTTATGAGCAAAGACTCAAGTGATTCCGGTGTAATAAGCAAGATGCCAGACGGGTTAGTCCGGATCTTATTCTTTTTGCTTTGTGGTACATCACCGTGCCAGGGCGTCACCGGCATATCCAACGCCTCGCCCAGGCTCTCAAGACGACGGTACTGGTCGTTAATCAGCGCCTTAAGTGGGCTGATATAAACAATACCAAACCCTCTAGTGATACCTGCAATTGCTGAACAGGCAGGCAGAAAGAAAGCCTCTGTTTTACCCGCTGCTGTGCTTGCACTAATTAGCACGTCCCGGTCACGGGCTAAAATTGCCGGGATAGCTCTCTCTTGCAGGGGCCTTAATGCAGACCAGCCCTGCTTATAAACCCACTTACGAACGCGAGGATCGAGACTATCATACGCGCTGCTCATAATTTGAAGTTGGCCAGGTCATCATCATCATCTTCATCCTGTGCTATGGTGTCATCCATATCGCTAGGCCTGTCATCTTCAATTGCCACACCCGAGATTAGCGTCTGCCAGTTTATCGTGCTGTTTTGTTCCAGCACGGCGAGCATGTCCAGGAAACCTTTGATGGTATTTCGGGGGGTACGGAAGTAAGCATCCCCTATGGTTTTACTGCAGTGGTGCAGAAAACCGGTAAGTGCATCATCCGATACCAGATACTTCTCTGGCTCTCCGCCTGCATAAACATGGCGAAGATTTTTCAGTAAAATATATAATTCCTCTGGGGTGAGGCTGGCAAGATGTAGCGTGGGTGACGAGTAGTCAATCACACCTGCCTTCTGAGCGAACCGATTTTCCGCCAGACGCGATTGCAGCGCCTCATAACTGTAAAGTCCTTTACGCGGATCAAACAGGAATTCGGGTGTGCCGCCAAGAACAAAACCAATATTCTCGGCAGAACCCTGCAGACAGTCATTCAGGATCCGCAGGATCTGTTCATAGTTTGCAGTCCTCGCCTGAGTGTTATTGAGCTTATAAAGGTTTACCATCTCGTCGAGACTGACCAGTAACCCGGCATAGCCTGCCTGACGGACAAACAGGCTTACCAGCTTCAATGAATCGTAGAACGAGGCGTCTGAGATAATAGTCCGGACGTCGAGATCGTTGCGGGCATCGGTTTTTGTGGTGTATTCGCCCCGCAGCCAGCGAATGGCATTGGATTTTAACGTCTCGTTATCCTGTTCATGTCCGCGCCAGAAGGCATCGATGACTTTAGCAAAGTCATATCCCCCCACCATGTCTGACAGAGCAGCCAGGCGTTGGTGAATAACCGACGAGACTGGAATGCCATCCGCATCAGCCTCCTTCCTTGCCTCCGTGACGAACCGCTCCACAACACTGAGTAACGCATTACCATCAGGTTTGTTGCGGGTGGACATGTTTTTCATAAGCTCTGAATACAGATTGCGTGCCTGACCTCCCGATGAGTGAATGCGCCTGTCGGGGGAAAGGTCTGCACTGACTGTTACCAGCCTTTTTTCAAGTGCAATAGAACGTACCACGCTCAGAAAGAACGTTTTGCCTGATCCGTATTCACCGATGATAAGTCTGAAGCTTGCACCGCCGTCCGCTATCCGCTCAATATCCTGATGGAGGGCCGTTATCTCATTCATCCGGCCCACCTGGATGTGCTGAATGCCTATTCTTGGCGTTACACCAGACTTTAGTGATTGAATAATAGCATCCCGTTCTTTAACTCTTATGCGTGTCACAGACATCATCTATCCCTCTAATTCTTTGGCAATTTCCAGGTCTACCCAGATATCATCATCGGCATCGTCCAGCACTGGTGCATCAACCTCTGCATAGGACCAGTCATTGATAACCTCAAGCGCACCGCTGAGCATCAAATTAAGATTTTCGCAAAGTGCTGTCGCCTCTTTTCGGGGCCACTGTTCCTTCTCCAGAAGCCTGTGATAAAGCTGGTTATGTGCACTGTCAAGGCCACCATCTTGTGTCCCGGCTACAGTAGCGCTCTCACGAAATTCCGGTTCGTCCTCTGTGAAAATAGCACTAAGTAATTTACGGACATCGTCTGTAGCCGACTCATGGTGGGCCAGCACGCTGGCGTCCAGCGTGAACTCAGTGGCCCCAATACTCGCTGATGCAGACGACAGCGGGGTAACCTCTGCCGTAGATTGCTGATGGATGTTGCTAGCGATAGTTGAAGGATCCAATCCCAGGCCTGAATAAATTTTTTCCAGTTGTTTGATTTCGGCTGGCTCAATTCTGCCATCCGAGCAGGCTACTCCCACGATAACCTTACCTATTGCTGATTTTTCCATGGTACTCAGCAACGCTATTCCATTTTTCATTCCAGTCATGTTGGCCGGGGTATGAAGCTGCCATGTCAAATACGCGTGTAAAGAGCGTTTTTCATCTTCGTTAAGGCCAGAATTATGGTCGATAGCATTTTCCAGCACTTTCTGCTCGGCCTGATCTAGGCTATTGTCGGTTAAGGCCACCATTGAGCCCAGCCTTAGCGTCATCACCGCTGAGATAAACGCCGGAGATGGTGGTAAGCGCGTTCCCTCACCAGCGGCAAATAAAACCAGTGCGCCGTCAGCTTCTGCTTTCACATGGTGGTAAAACGGATCAGGTGCCAGGCAGTAGCCCATTTTCAGTGCAAAGGCCTGCATCAGGTCGGCCTCTTTTTTATTGATTTTCGCCGGACACTTGGCTCCCATATATGCCCAGAAGTCAGCAACGGTGGTTAACCCCATGCGACTCGCGATCAGTTCATCAGCCCAGCGTTTGAATGTACTTAAAACTTTTCCTGCGCTTTCATTAATGATTTCCACAGGCAGCAACATAATTGCCGCAGTATCATTTTCTGACGTACCTTTCCTTCCAAGATAGCGGCTGTAAGCATCCAGTTCATCTGTACAGATCTCTGCAAGCGTCATGATTTTCTGGACTGGGCCCTTCAATGCACTAGGGTCGGGCAAGTCTGGAACAGGAAGGTGAACGCCGCGCAAGCTGGGACTTGCAGGGGTGTAATCCAGACGCAGTCGCGTTTTATTAGGTTTGACAACCATACCCTCACCATATTTGAGGGTATAGCGCCATTTGAAAAGTGCAGCAAATTCTTTCGCGCAGCGGCGAGCGGGAGTTCGTAACGAATACTCCGTGTGGTTTGTTACCCACGTTAGCGCCAGATCGGCTGACACAGGAACTCCAGCATCCACAGCCTTTGCCAGCGCAAGCTTAAACAGCATACCTTTGCTGGAACTCAAATCACGGTCAAGAACATCGACCAGGCCAACGTCCGGGCGCAGAATAGACATTGCTTCCAGTAACTGGGACGAGTAGTTCCGGAAGGAGCGATTTTCAATGAATACCGATCGTAACCGGTATACTTCATTAAATAGAGTACGGAACTCAGCGTCAGAAGTATTATTATCTCGGCTGTCAACCAGTGCCTTTCTTTCCAGGCCATACAGATAGATAAAAACGTAACCTACAGGGCATGTCGCATCATGCCTGTCACTTGCCAGCCAGTTTAGATACGCGCCGCGCGCATCAGGTGAAAGCGAGGAATAACTGGGCCAGTATCCCAATGAGTTATCTTCGTAAAGATAAGGTTTTGGGTATATCTTAAGCGTGCCGTCAATTAATGATGCCTCGCTGCCATCATCATAATAGCCGCTCATGCTTTGCCCGGCGGGCTTCATCCGCTGTCCGAAATAGAAGTTACCATCGGTGATCTTCACACCACCCACAGTAGTCACCTCACCCGGCAGCACCCATCGAGCCAAAGTACCAGTAGTTTTTGGGGGATTCTGAGGTTGAATCGTTGTTACTCTGTATTCGACACTCCGGCCGCTGTCCAGTGTAAAAGTTGCCAGATCATCATCTTCACTGTCATCTTTTCTCACAACAGCCTCTTTTTTCTTGATGTCAGCAAGCCATTCTTTAGGTGGCGCTTTCACGGTTTTGGAAGGATAAGATCCTGCAGATTTATGTTTTTTCTTTTTGAAAAACAATAGATAAACTACATAAATCGCCGCTATAAATATCCATAACTCCATGGGCAATAACCTTAGAGATGACTTTTCACATACGCCGAAAAATGGCGAGGGAAAGCAGGTGGAAGTAGATTAATCTTAAAATAATACTTCTATATTGCGAGGGTTAAAACCAAAACATGACCAAATTTAGCCTATTGGTTTTCATCTATAAAATCATTCGCTATCAGCTAAATGCCCAAAGTCGGCAGGTAATGCTTAAGACAGGCTAATGCGAAACCTCGGGGGTATTGTTGCGTTAACATGTAAACAACAGCCACATAGCTGTAGACATTGTAGGACTTTACAATGACTGCAAAACTTACCTGTTTACTGAGCAGAGTTCACGATCCTACTGAAAACATAGCCTTTGGGTGGAGCTTTATTCCTAGTCTATTAGCCTCTAACGTTCCCGCCTCTCGCAATTCAGACTGCCATATCTTATGTGGTCAACCTCAAAACACTGCCAGTTCAGCTTTGAACTAACATCGCTAAATTCAACCCTCCACCTATTTCACCGCTGCGAACCAAGGGGCGCTAAGCCCGCCTAAGCAGTGACAGCTTTTTCTCCGGGTGACTTCCGTTCTCGTATCAGCTTCCGGTTAATCGTTTCCCAACACAACCCGTCCCGCAAGGGTAAATGGCACGCATTCTGCGCCCTTGCTGGCCGGAACGGTGCCGGGAAAGCGAACCGTCAGGCGATACGAAGACGAAAATCACACCACTGACGGAGAAAAAAATGACTATTTCCCTGCATACCCAGACTAGCGCCCCTAACACCGCAGCAGCAACCAGCGTATCCCCGCTGGAGCAGTCAGGCTCCTCAAAAACGAAATTTTCCAAAACCAAAACCGATATTTATCAGACTGTCACTGACCACATCATTTCTGCACTTGAAGCAGGAGTTAAGCCGTGGTCATGCCCGTGGCAGCGCGTACCTGGTATGTCAGGATTACCTTCAAATTACGCGACAGGTACTGCTTACAGTGGGATGAATATCATGTTGTTGTGGGGCAGTGCGTCAGAGCAAGGATTCAACGATTCACGCTGGATGACCTATAAACAGGCGCAAGCGGAAGGCGGGCAAGTGCGCAAAGGGGAGCACGGCACGACAGCCATTTTCTATACAACCTTAGAGAAGGAAAGCGAAGACGGCGAAATTGTCCAGATACCAATGCTGAAAACCTTCACCGTGTTTAACGTTCAGCAAATTGATGGTCTTCCTCTGACAACTGAAACCATCAGCCCGGATGCAACCTTTGACCCGTTGCCGGAGGCTGAAAATCTTATCCGAAAAAGCGGCGCAAACATCATTGAGAAAGGACAAAACGCCTTTTTCCAACCCTCAACTGATGAAGTATGGCTACCAGAGCGCCATCTGTTTTCTGATGCAGCTAATTTCTATGCTACCGGCCTGCATGAGCTGGTTCACTGGAGCGGTGGTAAAAAACGCCTTAACCGTGAAATGAAAGGGAAATTCGGCAGTGCAGATTATGCGGAGGAGGAATTAGTGGCGGAGCTGGGAAGTGCTTTTCTGATGGCGGATTTGGGGATTGTCGGAGAGGTGCAGCATGAAAGCTATATTGCCTCATGGCTCCAGGCGCTAAAAAACGACAAGCGCTATGTTTTCAAAGCGGTCAGCGCCGCCTCAAAAGCGCATAGTTATTTAATGGATAAAGCCTGAGGGCAGGGGCAAGAAGCCGCAAAGGAATGTGGCTTTAACCTTACATAGCGGTGGGAGGAGTAGCAGTGGTGTTAGGGTGTATAATTCCAATGCGAATTTTACTGGCATACAGTGTCAGGAAAATTCGCAGACTGCGGGGCGGGCGGCAAAGAGCCCGCTCATTCCTTTTAGATACATTAGAGCAGACTTGATCTGGCAATGTTCTCTGTTAGAACACGATTTCACCTGATAGTCGGCAACGAGCGAGAAACGGACGTTGAATACAATTAAATCAGCAAGATAGTATCGCTGTATCAGGCGACAAATACTGAAATTTATGTTTAGATATAAATTCAAAAATTAGGGTTTACCCATTATTTAAGGGGGCTTTGTGCGCGCTCGCCCATCCTCTCGTTTGATAGTTCTTTCGCATGAAAATCACGTCTTGCTCTTTAACTTCTACCATAAAGATGATGCTTTGAGTGGCAAAGCATACTGGGCAACGCCCGGTGGAGGGCTTGAACATAATGAATCCTTCGAGCAGGCTGCTTTACGCGAATTATTTGAAGAAACGGGTCTTACAAGAACAGCTGCAGGGCCACAGATCGCGTCCAGAACCTTTACCATGATGCTACCAAGTGGGGAGAATGTTCTCGCAGAAGAACGTTTCTTTATTATTAATACAAATAAATCAGATATTGACTGCTCAAGGTGGAGTGGCAACGAAAAGAAAGTCATTCGCGATCACTACTGGTGGAAATTAGAAGAGCTCAAACATACCAATGAAATAATCTTTCCACTCGATTTGATCATCAACATACTTGAAAGCAAGTTAGCCGATAACGTATCGAAATGACCTTGATTTATGCTCCGGGCACACATGGGTCTTTGGCCACAGCGTGACTGGCTGCCAATTATGTTCATTGACCTCTTTACAGGCATACGGAACCAGAGATGGCTATACCGTAACCAGTCCGCCTCACTTTCAGCCAGAACTGGGCCATTGCGGTCATTTTCCGTGTAACATGGAAAGTCGGGTTTTTCTCTCCAGACTATGCAAACTGGAATTATTGGGACGGCTCATGAATATCCAATTCGCAAACATCACCCCGGACAGCACAGGATTTGCTGAGTTAAGATCGCAGAGCATGGATGAAGGACTGAACATGCTACGCCGGCTGGAAGACAATTGGCTAAGCGGAAAAAACCGCTTTGATAGGCCCGGAGAACAACTGCTTGGGGCTTATACTGATGGTTTAATTGTTGGCATGTGCGGACTTAACATCGATCCTTTTACGCAAGCAGCTGGCACCGGACGTCTGCGACATCTCTATGTAGACAAGGGATGGAGAAGAAATCGGGTTGGCAGCGGTTTGCTCAGTGAAATACTTAAGGATGCTGGCCTCTGGTTTGATTTTATCAACACGAATGCACCATCATCGGCATTCACTTTCTATGAACGAGCGGGCTTTGTAGCTTTATCTGGTATGGATAAAGTCACACACCACTTATGCCTGAGAAAGCCAGCACGGTAGTAAATTCACCTTATGGAAACACCGCCAATTCAGGCTATCAGAGCGGGTGACTGCTGGCTCTCATGCTGAATGGGAGATATTTGACCGGCAGCTATGAGCGAACAGCGGACATTACTAACAGCATTCTGTATGAATAACGGGGAGCAGGTCACGGTTTCCCAGTTAATATCTTCAGGCAGCGAGAATTGCAGAATGCTGACGAAGATGATTTTGGAAAAGTTCTGCATAATCTGATGATACAGCGGCTTTTACGCTTTCCCTTTTCGCAAGTGCAGCTTTCCATGCGCAAACATGCGGAAGCCC
>Ga0207655_1001395_pt1 | contig 22561 bp, 30 predicted proteins | sample KBSM44metaG_FD_184398 | JGI IMG/M metagenome (GOLD analysis project Ga0207655, IMG submission 184398) | Miscanthus rhizosphere microbial communities from Kellogg Biological Station, Michigan, USA - KBS M4-4 metaG (SPAdes) (version 2) | ecosystem: Host-associated > Plants > Roots > Rhizosphere >... | reverse complement strand
GGTCCGCGCTTGAGGTCGTCGTACATGCGCACGTACATGTCCATCTGGCCGACATCCTGGTGGGTCAGTACGCCGCGCTTGAGGTCGAAGATGACGAAGCACTTGAGCAGGTAGTTGTAGAACACCAGATCGATGTAGAAGTCCTTGCTCTCGGTACTGATGCGTTGCTGGCGAGCGATGAAGGCGAAGCCTTTGCCCAGTTCGAGCAGGAAGCCCTGGAGTTGATTGATCAAGGCTTGTTCAAGTTCGCTTTCCTGGATCAAGCCCGCATTGGGCAGGCCGAGAAACTCCAGAAGCACTGGGTCGCGGATGAAATCCCGAGGGCTGGCGTTCATTTGCTCGATATGGGTGGCGGCTTCCTGTTTGACGGCCGGCCGGTCGCGACTTGCCAGCAAGCGTTCGTAATAGAGGGTATTGATCTGGCGCTCGAGGGCGCGACTTGACCAGTTCTGCATCGCTGACTCGTTCATGTACCAATGGCGAGCGTGATCGTTCTCGACTCGTAGCAATCTGCGGTAGTGGGTCCAGCTCAATTCGTGACGCAGTGCGTCACGAATTGGGAATGCTTGATAGAACAGGCGCATGTAGCGAAGGTTGGAGATGTCAAAGCCTTTGCCAAACTCTGCTGTCAGACTCTTCGCCAGCGTCGCCAGTAACTGCTTCCCATATCCCGCCCGCCGAGCCCCCTCCTGCTCGAACTCCACAATATGCCGTCCGATCTGCCAACAGGTTTGCACCTGGACGGTATCGACCGCTCGCAGCACCTTCTGACGCGCTTCACGGATCAATTCGCCAAGATTGCCGAGCAGTGAAGTGATCTGTGAATCTTGAGTGTTACCGGGTTTGAGAGGACTCATGACATTTTCCGCGGCTGAAGGAAACAGGCGGAAGAGGATGGCAAGAGAGTGATAGTCCGCGATGCCGGGCGTTGCTGGTAAATCGGAAGGAAAGGCGAGTTTGCTTTGCAGGACCGGGCCGACGACAGCACGTGCATGAGGAATACATCACGTAGTCCGATTCGCAGTTAGCTCAAGTGCTAATCGATCTAAAACTTGAACATTCTGTAACAAATCTAAGAAGAGTAACGATTGGGTTCTGAGCAACCCGGGAGTCACCATCATGAAGAACGTCCATTCATTCATGCTGCCCATCGCCGCCGTCGGCGTACTGATGTTTCCAGTCGTGCTTAACGCCGCCAGTCTTGAACCGATCGACAGCACCGGTGTGCAAGTCCAGCAGCAACAGCAAAACGGGATTACTTACCTGTCCGGAGGGATCGGAGAGGATGAGGCTAAAGCCATTCAACATACGCAGGGCTACAACCTGCACATGACCTTTTCCACCGGGCCGAAGGATGAGTATGTGCCAGATGTGAATCTGGTCATTCAGAAAACCCCGGGGTCGCCCGTGCTGACGCTGAGTGAGGCGGGTCCGCTGGTCTACGTTCAGCTGCCACCCGGCAAGTACACCGTCGTCGCGACACGTAATGGTGAGGAGCGGCGTGATACGGCGGAGGTAGGAAGCGGTGCTGCTCGCAATCTGGTCTTCCATTGGGGTAGTGAAAACTAGCCAAAGAGAGACGACTTGCGCGAGGTCTGATCAAATCGCGAGCATAAAAAAACCCTGAATCTTGCGATTCAGGGTTTTCGGTATTTGGTGCCAGAGACGGAATCGTACTTTTGTCTGTAGGCAGCGTTTTATAAGGGGTTCATGAGTGGTGCTAATGAAATCTACTCACAAATCTACTCTCTTTTTGAAATGCTCCCACCCTTCCGACCATGTTAAGAGTGGCCGAAAACGACGCCGATTCGCGCTCTGCTGATCCCGACGAGTGGTAAACCTGACTCGTCGAAGCCGTCACCGACTTAAGGTGTGGTCATTCTCACCACCCCGGATCAGGGTAGTGGTCATTCATGGGAGCTTTTGCGAAAGGGTGATGTCCGGGATTTTCCGCAATTAGTCTGGGCTCCCATTCCGGTATGGCAGGTACTGGAAAAACTACCGAGATCCCGGCAATTCCCTTTCCCGCCTACAAGCGCATTTCCCGGATTACACGCATTGGCCCAGTTCCCCGCGAAAGGGCACGCCAGGCGTCCTTAATGAGCTGGTCGAGCGCTTGCTCCTCGAATGCCGCCGCCAGTGCGCTGGCCTTCCTTATAATCAGCAACGCTAACTCCCTCGGGGAGCACATCCTTGTCGGCGAGTAGATAATCACAGTCAATAACGGACACGGCTCTATCCTCGATGCGCGGTTGATGATGGCGCAGGAGTGAATCAGGGCCAGCAGATGACCTGAAAATTTTAGCAACGGGACATGAGCAATTACCCAGAATCCGGGTAGTTTGCTAAGCGGGCAAGCCGACCGGGTGCCGGTTCCGGGTGGACGAACCGTTTACCCCAGCTCCGACCTGCTGCCAGGTCGATGGACGCTCCCGTAAATTCTTGACGAGCATCTACGTCAACACACTACCTTTCACGCAGGAAGCTGCACGGACCTTGGGCTGTGAGCTATTTGAGTGGCCTCGGTTGGCGAAAATCCGTAAAGGCTCTGTCAAGCATTTAGTGACGCGCGAAGAACATAGATGATGGCTGGTTCGATAAAGAGAGGAATGAAACGGACGCACACCTGCATATTAGGAGCCTCGCTTAGACCGAGCAGAATTTCGGAACAACGATATGCTCCTAATCGACGTTTATGACTAGTGTCCTGTCGTGCCCGTGTCATTGGCTGAAGAAGAATCCGGGGGATTTTCTTCGGTAATTTTTCCTTCTGCATCGAGGAGGTAGTTGTGAAGTTTGTCTCGCAACTTCCGACTGTATCCAGTCGAAACGTTCTTCCTTAATTTGCTGCACTCAATGTCTTCAAAAGGAACAATTTCAGCATGGTGTTCATTTTTTTCAGTTTTTTCTTCGTAAACTCTAAAATGAACTACAGGAGGAGGTTTTTTTCCGTCCAATGGAGTTTTTCCAATCGATACAACATCTGCAACAGCAATCACGCCAACTGCTGCGGTTATCTTGCCGTTTGGCACTCCGTCTTTAATCTCAATATCAGCTTTAACTAGCTTAATAGCTTCATCCAAGCCAATTTCATTCATTCTAGTTACTGAAGTATTATTTTTTTCAAATATTCCAACTGAACCACGCTTTAAGTCTGGCATCCACTGCGGTGGATACATACCTTTAACGAGATGCTCCCCCTCATGAAGAGTAACTTCGCGAAGGGGGTATTCCTTTGCTTCCGCTGCAATATCTTTGTCCATTCAATAACTTCACTTAACTCTTTCTATAAATACATACAATTCTGAGTCATCTGGAGAATAAAACTCTTCTCCTTGGTCAGTGTAAATTTCAATCTGCTCATCCCTGAAAGCAATGTCAATCAACTTGCCATCGTGCATGTGCCAATTGATTAAGATTTCTCCCTCAAAGCCCAAAAATATTCCTAAATCTTTTGGGGCAATCTCAGATAACAGAGCAAATTTATGGAACAGGCTCAGAGAGGAGATAGACATCTGCTTAGCGCCGTCGTCATCCCAGTCGTGTTCGACTTTGACCAACTCACTGAGCCTATCGAACGCTGACTCACCTAGCATTTCACCTAAAAAATGAATATGGGTAAGCTTCGCAATCATATCCGTAGTAAAAACCGAATCATAATCTTCGCATTTGCTTAAAAACTGATCCCTATGCTGTGCTGCAATCCGATACAAATGAAATGCGGTCAGATCAGTCTCTTTATCTAGATAGGAATCATACGCTGCTCGCACGAAATCCTTAAATTGCCCAACAAACGTCGCACTCTTCCGGCAAAGATTATAAACAGCTGAACTATCCAGGCCTACAGTTATCGTGGAGATGCTAGTATGAGCCGAGCCTAAAAAAGCAGGTGTGAAATTCAGCATTGAATTTTTCATCTCGCCTCCTCAATGGGCTTCATCCTTTCATGAAGCGGTATAGTCAACTTCAAAAACAAGTCATGGACGATTTTTCTGCCCAGAGAAAAAGCATCCATAATCGCCGCAACATCAGGAGCAACTTGTCGTTCGTAGTGAACAACAATCTCCATAAGATACACCGGCTCAGATTCTATCTTGCCATCCGCCAACTGCATCTGAAGATGGCCCAATTCGAGTGGCACAACAATCTGAATAACAGGGATGGCAACTTTTGCTGAAGTTGCGTGTTCGCCAAAAGCATCGGGCAAGGAAATTTTAATACCCAGCACTTCGCTCATAAACTCCTCATGAGACAAGTCGCCAGTTAATTCTTTTTTGAAGGCGTCTACGTATCGAAGGATTAATGTATATCCCGATACAGCCCCCCTCTGGGTGCTCAATAGTTGAGTGATAGCCTTCTCAACTATAGGACTGAAGTCCGCCCAAGATTTATATGGTTGGACAGCATTCACGGTGAACAAGCCGGAGCCCAATTGGAGTACCGTTGAGGAAAGCTGGTCACTGCCTGCTTTATCGTCGCCACCACCATATGTGAAACGAACAATAGGCACACCTGACGGCACAGGAAAGCCATGAGGAATGAGACGCTCAGAATTGCCGTAGCCAATCGCTGATAAGGCGCTTGTGACCGCGCTTGCGTGCTTGTCGAAGGCATCACCTAAAATAGCGAAAGGGATATTCCCTCCGCCTTCTTTAGCTGATGCAGCCTCTCCCCACCTAATCTCGGCAACGAGCTCAACCAAAGGAGGATTTGCAAAACGCTGTGTCATGGACGCTTCCCAGCTTTCCGAATTTTATTCGCCCCGCAGGGCATGCTTCTAAGACACCATCCTGATGGCTCAGATCTTACATTTACCATCGCTTGAGGCCTTAATAGGCCTCAAGGATGGTAAACGTAAGATAGCACCACGAACAGATTGGCGCATAGCCAGCTTATTAAATACTCAGGATGAAAAGCTGGTCACCCCCTCTCAAAAGCACGCTGCATAGTCGTGAATGAGCGAACACTATGATTTTTATCGAAAAATTATTGCATCAGCATTCGCTGCCCCGTATGCCCTATTTGGCACTGTTCTGTAACAGTCTAAGTCCGCACATTCATTGGTTGTGGCCAACTCCAACGGATTAGAAGCCTTAGGCCTGCCTTGAATCCGTAGCGTTCCTCAAGCCTTGCCCAGACTGCCGGCGACGGTCAGCTCAGCAATGGCCTGGCGAATGAACACCAGGTTCTCGTCGAGCGTTTCGAGCGCGCCGCGCACATTGCTGGCGATGTCTGCCGATCCGCGCTGCTCGACCCAGTTGGATAGCTCTTCAACCGCTGCGCCCAAGGCGAGTTGGTTCTGATTCAGGCGATCAAACAGACTGGCGATCAATTTAGTGTCCGTCATGGCGGTTCTCCCTGTTTCGAGGAAGCGTAGCACCGGCATCTAGGCTCTCGGAATCACTTTGATGGGTAGGTTCAGAATCCGTCTGGGGTCTGTCTGGGGTATGAGACGGCAAAGTCCGGCTCTTTGACGGCCGCCGCATGGGATAAGCCTCAGACGCCCCGCCTGTGCGGCTTTCATCTCATGCCTGTCTTAAACTCCGTCAAGGCGCGGTCAAAGTAAGGTAGCTCTGCCTGGTTGAAAACAGCGCTGGCTTCTGCCAACCGACGGTTTCGGGAAATGCTCTATTCGGGGTTGGAATCTACAATCCGTTGGATCTCGAGTTTCTCCTGCCGCCGCCCCAGTGGCGCCCACACATACTTGTCCCAAACCCGCCGCTGGTCGCTGCTGAGTGATTCAATACCACTGTGAATTACTTGTTGAGCAACTCCATAGGCTGGCGTGCCTTCTTCTAACAACCCCTCGTCAATCAAGTCATTGATTGCGTCGTCCAATTCCCAGTCAACGTGATCATTCCAGCCCATAACTCGCCCCACCATCTCGAAGTGAATACTCAGCATAGCCGAGTATCTAGGGCGTTAATGGGGTAGGCCGGATGCTGATAGATCCGGTTTGCTGCCTTCGGGGGGTAGTGCGCAGGGCCCTTGGTTGCCAGTGGAAACCACTGCCAAACCCTGGAAACCACAGTGGAAACCTGCGACTGGCAACCGATTGCATTGGTAACTTTCCGTGGTAACCACTGGCCGGGTTCGCACCAGCTTCGCGTAAGAGGGTGCGAACCAGAAGTGCGAACCTCAGTGCGAACTTGGTGCTGGTACGCATCGGCGAGTGCGTACCGATGGTGCGTACCTGGCTGCGTGCGATCGGCTCACAGTTCGCTCCTACGGATCGTTCGCGCACTTCAGGTGCGTGAAGACACTGCGTGAAAGGCTGCGTGAAACCTTGCTGGGCGATGGCTTCGCGCATTGACCCGGTGCGCGACGGACGTGCGCGAAGGACTGTGCGAAACACACCGGCCGGAACTTGGCGCCAGCCTTCCATGGGGTTTTTCGGCAAAGGAGATTTGATGCGTCAGTGACCAGGGGGAGTCGTCACCAGTGCTGGTCACCGCGCATGGTCACAATTGCTAGCTGCCTTTCCACTCGAATCAGATGACGGTGGTTTAGAAGTCAATGTTGAGCGCGTAGCGCCTCCGTAAAGGCTGCGAGACTTTCATTCAGGTACGCATCCAAAAAGGCGGTCTTCTCCGAGAGTACATCACATAATCTGCTAGGGGAGTTGGAGTGGTTGAGGTTTTCACCACCACCAACAAGCCTAAATCCTTCGCACGTTAGGTTGAATGTCCCAGCAGATACAAACTCGTAATGAGATATCGTGTCCCGAACTGAACGAGCATTTTCGTAGGAGAGCACAAAGTTGAAACGAGATTTGTATTTTTCGTAAACCTGAAGAAGTGGCTCATATATTTCTGCAGCAGCTTTCGGCCGATTTAAAGCTTTAGGCAAGTCCTTGAAGGAATTACATTCAGTTCTGAAATATGCAGCTAACCCTGCCGCGAAGTACTCCAATGTGCGTCGATAAGCGTAGACAAATGCGTGGTATTCCACATCGAGCTTTTGAGTGTTTCCGATCGCGTGACAGCTACCTTTGGGTATTTTTGAAAAATCGTGACGCTCCAGGTAATTCTCTACTTCACACTCCACCTCTGTGATCCGATCCAAATGATATTGAACAGCCCGTCTTGCTCCTTGCGTGTTTGAAAAAATCCCGTCGGCCAGCTTCAGGTACCATTTATGGGTGCGCTCATTGGCGCGAAGCTCTGTGACCCAGTCTGGCTGTGGGTTTGTGAAGTACTCATGGAAAATCGTAAAACCTAGCCGTTGCACTTCGGCTACCGGCGCAATTCCAGCGATTTCGTTTACGGCAATTACGGATTTTCCGAGTTGGCCAGGCAATAAAATACGCAGCATGATCGCGGCCCCCCTTGGAATGACTCGTCTTTTCATTGTGAATGTTTGCTCCGCTTTTTTCGGTTTAGGGATGAGCAATGTGCAGGCTTCTAAGCAGGAGTAGCACTCAATCGTAAATACTCGTTGAGTGGCACAGGAGACGCTCCCGGAAAGTATGTTAACCGGTCGTCGTACGAAAGCTCCGCGCCGGATCTACCTCAAACCGTGGATACCAGAGTGGATACCACCCGCGTTTGTCAGCGCCAGCAACTTAACAAAACTTAACCTTTTTTCAGGGCGAGAACCTGTCATCGAGCGCGTACCAGATGACGGAGATCCTGTGATAGATGGTAACCAGGCGGGGTGGTTATTTTTGGTGGTTACCAGAGCGGTCACCACTCAGGGTATCCGCACCGGATCAGCCCTCAGTTCTAGATACAAGTGTGGATACCGGCGGTTTTCGAACCGAAATTAACTATCGGACGATTTATTTCGTATTTTTTCCATGAACGATGTCATTTGGTCTTCGAGGGCGAAGATCTCGGAAATATCATTTGAAACCATACCTGTAAACTCGTCGTTTGAAGCGTCAATCATCAGACTCAGGTGACCCCGAACCTGCAATACCCAGACGTTATTACCTATGGTTTTTGAGTAGTTGATCTCGGCGTCATCGTAATCAAAAGGAAAAAAAGTCCCATAAGCATCAAGGGAGTAGCGAATAAAAACTGACAGTCCGAGAAGGTTGTCTTTGAGGAAATCATAGTGAGTGCGATCCTCCATGAATTGCGCCATTTCGGCGAGTCGATCAATCCGATGCCCCGCCGTCCTGATCTCTTTGTAGGCTTTGAAGGCATCATCTTGTAGCCGGCTCAATATCGCGTGTGCCTTTAATTCGCACTCACATCCCATCAGAAGGTCCACAAAGGTTTTTATGCGTCCAGTTTTGTGAGTCTGGGTCTCCCAAAGGATGTCAAATCTGTCAATAAAATCAGAGGCGTCGTGGTGAAAGTGTTCGGCGATTGAATGTAGCAGCGAAGCCGGCTTGATTTTCACATGTGATTCCTTTCAATTTTTGTCGAGTAGGCTCTAGGGTTCATCGATAGGCTTCGTATCAATGACGATAACGTTCGTCGATTTTTGCAGGAGTTTTTGAACTTCAGAAGCCGAATAGCCTTTTGCCTGGATCGATTCACCGGTCTTTGTATGAATGATTATTTCTCGGCTTTTTCTTGCCTCAATCCACGCAACCGCAACCTTCGCTATGGCATTCCAAGGCATAGCTTCTGATAGGGCAGTGATCGCTTCAACCAGTCCCGAACCTTGGGGATTGGTTGAAAACATATGGATGGGCCCGTGGGGGATTTGGGCCTCATCTAAGGCTGCCAAGAATGACCCAGCGCTATGCTTGAAAAGTGTTAAACGGACCGATGTATGTGTTTCTGTGCTCATTCTGTTCTCGTTGGTTGGCTTGAAGTGGCGCGATGTCACCAGTTAATAGATGCTCGAGATCAGGCTGACTGCCTGTTAACAGTGGTCACTGTGGGAGCATGGGACGTCACGCGGGGTACGTGGCATACACCTTTGTTACGACGTAACTGACAAACGAAAACAGCATCGTGTAATTTCGCAGCACATACATCGTCTTAGTACGGTCGGCCACCTTATCAACTGCATTTCTCGCCATTTGGCGCATTGAGAAGTCGTTTAACTGGCCCATCTCAATCATGTGCAAATAGCTTGAGTTGGCGTTCATGGTTGAGATTGTCGACTCAATCCGGAGGAAGCCGAATACTGCGCTCAGTGCCATCATGAACAGGGTCGCCAGGTACATCGTAGGCACGTTAACGCCAATGGGGCCGAATGGCATGGTCTGCGCAAGGTAGGCGCAGGCTGCCATTGTGGCGCCAAGGACAAATCGGTCAAAGTTCGCAGATTCAGTGCTTGCGCTTTGGTGGAGCTTCACGCTCCTTTCATCCGCACTCATTTCCAGCTTCCTTGAGTGGTTACTTTTGGTGGTTACAAGAGTGATTACTTGTACTGTCCCAGAATCTTGTTTGCCATCAGCTCTACATCAGAAATATCGACGCTATTCAGTACAAGATTCACTACGAACTCATCCGTCATCGTGTAGTGAAGCTTGATTTTGTTGTTTTTGCAGATGAGCTCAAATGAGATCGTTGAATCATTTGGACTGCCGAGTCTGCCCAGTTCACCACTTTTGACGACAGAGCCAGGGCACTTGCCTATCGCTATGATTTCTAGATTTGCGGATTTAGCTTTTTGCACCACATCGAGCAGCTTTTCCGCGTCGGCTCTCTTAAGCGAGCGCATGAGGACATCATCAGTTTCGTCACTTTTGTACATCCCCCATGTGGTTACAGATCCGGTCGTACTGACTGTTACCCTTGGCAGTGCTGGGTTCAAGCCTTTCAGAGTGATCTCGCGCGTAAGCGCTGAAGCGTATTGGCAAACCAGCAGAGCCGAAAGTAAGCCGAGCGTGATTTTTCTCATATTGTTCCGTCCATGAATTATGTGGCTTAAGCGTTCTTTGCCATGGGATAGATCATATGGTCTCAGTGGGATCAAATGGTCTCTCTTGGCGTGTGCCTTTACCAGCTACAAGCAGGGTTTGAGACTCGCCACGCGACGGTCTGAAATCCAGCTCATGCTGCTACTGGAAAAGAACTGGACCTTTGTTGACTCCTTGCTGCCGATTACGTCCGCCATCTCTCTGTTGTTCGCGCTTACCACCGACTTGCCGCCACTCGGCCTTGGCTGAAGACTCACGTTGTAGTGAGCCCCCGCCAATGATTCATTTTGCCAGGCGTACAGGATGCACTCTGCCACCTGCTGCTCTGGTTTATGGGTGGAAAAGGACTTCAGCGGACCTTCTGCCCTCATTTCCTGAGGTGAGGTGGTACATCCGCCCAGTGCCAACACGATCGCGCCGACTGCGATAATCCTTTGCATTCTTTTCTCCTGAAAATGGGCGAATGTATCACCAGATGGCTTACATCTGATCTTCTGCGTAAATCGCGGCGCTGATGATGGCCCCGCCGACTCGGCGCTTTCCATAACAGAGCGGTACGGGATTGCCGGAGGCGGTTGTGTTTTTCGCTGAGCCGAAGGCGTAGCCGGGGGGGTTCTCGGGGGCTGCGCTGGTCCGCAGGCCTTTAGCGACTGGGCTTAACATCTGAATCACACCACCAATGGCCATCGATGCCCCTGCCGCCCCTACGGCACCCCATACGCCGCCAGCTGCGAATCCGCCGACGCCTCCGGTGGCAATGGTGGCAACAATTATCAGCGCGACGCCAATAATTGTCTGCATCATGCCGGCGCGCTTACTGCCCTGGATCACGGGCGCAATGATGATGTCGCCATCACCTTGATAGCCGAGCTCGGTCTCGCCGATATTCTTCTTTCCAAGAAAAACAGCGAACACTAGTCCTCTGGATTTGGCATTCGATAGGAATCGCTCGAAGCCCGGGATCTGCACGCACAGCGCTTTGATTGCCTCGGCAGGCGTGCGCACGGCGAGCGGGTAAGACTTCCCGAATTGACGCAGCTGACCATAGAGCTTTACGGTTCTGATCGGCGGGTTATGGTAGATACTCATACTTGGTCCTCCGCATAAATTCCTGCGCTGATAATTGCGCCACCCCATCGGCGGTGGCCGATGCAAAGTGGGACCGGGTTGCCGCTGGCGGTAGTGTTTCGCGCCGATCCGAATGCGTACGACGGCGTGTTTTCTGGGGCGCCGCTTTGCCGTAGGCCACCCTGTTGAGGACTGAGCATCTGTATAACGCCACCAATGGCCATAGAGGCGCCCGCCGCTCCCACAGCCCCCCATGCTCCCCCTGCGGCAAAACCACCAACCCCGCCCGTGGCGATAGTAGCCACAAGAATAAGCGCAACACCGATAATCGTTTGAAGGCTTCCGGCACGTTTGCTGCCGCAGATCACTGGCACTATGCGTATCTCTCTGGCGCCACCGAGGCCCAACTCCTCTTCACCGACGTTCCTCCGGTTCCGAAAGATCGCGAAATCGAGGCCTAGCATCCTTGCATCTGCCAAATATTTCGCGAAGCCTGGGTAATTAACGTCGACCGCCTTAACTGCTTCGCGTACGTCGCCGGTGGATAGCTCGAAAAAATGTTCACGACCGAACAGCTTTCCCGCTGACCCACCGAGCAGAACACGGGTTTTGTCACCGAAATCTGTTGCCATTGCCATACGTTACCCTTGGGCGCCTTGGGCGCTGTGTTTTGGAATTTCCATCCCGAGCTGACCAGCCAGGATCATGCGTGCGGCCATGGCATCGTCTCGGATCGCGATTTCTCGCTTCACGTCTGGATTCCAAGCCGAGCAGTGCGTCGACTGGTAAGCCCGGGCGCCGCGGTATTCAATGCGCATGAGTTCGGCCGAGATCCGGGCCTCGTCCTCAGTGAAGAAAGGTCCCTCGATTTCAACCCTTTCCCCGTCCCGCACGCGCTGAACGTTCCACACGACATATCCACCAATCGTTCCGGGGTCAGTAGTGAAATCCGTGGTCTTGCACGCTTCGGCGAAGCGTATGTGGTGTGACATGTGTTTCCTCCTTCGACGCATTGGCGTCATTTATAGGCTGATGCCCGGTGGTGTTGCTCAATGTCGCGACACGTTTTGCGATTGATGAAAACGTGTCGCGGAATAGGTCGCTTACTTGCCGACGATGCTCAGGGTGGGCGGCAACTTCGGGCCGAAGGGGGCACCAGGTGCGATCGGATCAGGCAGCAAGTGCTCCGGGCATTCCCTGATGAAATTCATGGTTGCGAGGCGGCAGGCGTTGAACAGCGGTGCGTCGTTCCATTGCTGGCCGCGGCGAGCGGCGCTGTCCTCCAGTGCGTAGGCGAACACCAGATCAGCAAGGCTGGCCAAGCCTTCCTTGCGTGCTGTCTCGCGCTCCACGGTGTTGATTGCCAGCAGGTCGCACAGCCGATCGAATCCAAGCCCGTTGGCCAGGCCTTCGGTATCCAGCACCAACGATCGCCCGAACCCGGCGAGCACCGTGCGGAGGTCTTCTGACTCCACGCGGCGGTGGTCGGTGGCCTGCTGTTCGAGTTCGGCGATGGTGCCGGCGGTAAATGGTAGGTATTGGCGCAACTTGCCGGCCTTGCGGCGTATAGCCCGACGCTCGTCGCGGATGGAATCAAGCCGCGCACTGAAGGCGCGACAGATACGCCGGGTGGTGATCAGACTGGTGCTCATGCTGGCGCCGGGCTTCCTGGCGATGTCGACCAGGGCAATGACGAGACTTGTGCTCATTGGGCTTTCTCCATGGGCGTTGAGTCGTAAGCGGCGCGCAGGTCCGCGCCAGTCGAGCAGTGGCGGCCGGTGGGCGCGTAGCAGGAACGGCAAACCATGATGTGGTTGAGGTGCTGGTCACGGGCCTGTCGCCACTCAGGTGTGGCAGTGGCGGCGCTGGCATGGGCGCCTACGACGAACTGGGCAGGGCGCTCGATGCGGTTGGCCAGCACAAGGCGTGCTGGTGGTCGACTCCACACTTTTGCGGAGTCAGCGCCAGCAATGGCCGGCGGCATGTGATTGAGTAGGGCGGACAGGAGGCTCATAACGCCACCTCGCCCTGATTACTCGTAATCCAATGTTCCTGTGATTTCAAAAACACCGGCAACAGCGGCAACAATGGCAACAGCCCCGTAAACCGTGGCTTCCAGGCGTTGCCGATGCTTCCAAATTGTTGCCACCGAATTTCTACCGGCAACAGTGATAACCAAATTGACGGATTGAGCCGGCCCCTTATGTTGAAAATGAGGTGTGTGTTGCCAGTTGTTGCCACTCTTTTTATAGGGTGGCAACGGCTGCAAGCCACGTCCCACAAGGCCGTTGCCGGTGTTGCCATTGTTGCCAGTTTCTAGGTTCCTGTGAACTTGGGCAATCCGGGTAGGTGATGTTTTGGTGCCGTTCATGCGCCACCCCCTTCGCGGTCCATAGCCTCAGGATCGACCACATACAGGCGCGCCTGGCCACCGCCGGGGAGCCGATAGTTTTTGGTTTTGCGTTCGTTGTCGCGGCGGGCGAGGACGTTTGCGCCCTCCAGCGCTTTGATGATGCGAGACAGGCCGTAGCCGTGGGCGGCCTCGATCAGTGCCGGCTTGTTGAACAGGTACAGGCGGTTATTGCCCGTCAGCTCCCAATAACCGGCCCGGTTGAATACCTTCGTGTCAGGCGTCACGTCGTCGACATCGGAAAAGCGGCTACTGCCATGGCGATCGATGAAGTCGAGAATGCCGGCGAGGATCTGCCGGTCTTCGGCGTTCCCGCTACCCACCCGGCTCAGCCATTCGCCATAGAGCAAGCGGCAGTCGGCGAGGGCCGTGCCCGGCTTCCATGGGAGCAGGCCGTAGGCGATGGCCATCTCGCCCGCCAGGGCAATAACGGCGAACCGGTCAGCCACGCGCCCGGCCTGTGCGTTGTCCTCCACAAAGCTGGCGCGCACGCCGGCGAAGTCTTCAAGCAATCCAGTACGGTCGTCACTGGCGAGCAGCTTCTCGACGAACGCTGGCCCGAGGTGACCATGGTGGGCGCCGACGGCCACGGTGAGCTGGCGGTGGAAGTCCGCACCCTCAAGCCCGTGCAATTCGTCAAAGGCACGATGCGTGCGGGTGCCGGCGTTTACGTCGACCATGCGTAACTCAGCGCCAGCATGGGCGGCATTACCGGATATCGCGGCGTGTTCGGAGAGGGAGCGCTCGCCGCTGGAGAGCGTCAGCAGGCGCCAGCTCAATTTGGCGCGGCCTTCACGCTCACGGGTCATGGTGCCTTTGCCCTGGCCGTTGGCGAGGGAGTAGGCCATTTCCTGTACGCGTTTCGGGTCGGCGCGCTTGATCTCGTCCAGCGGCAAGATGGTGTCGTTACGGCTCGACGCTTCGATCTCCAGTCCGCCCTTGGTCATGTCCCAACTAGCGGCGAACACGCCCGGGTCACCCCACACCGACGAGCCGATCAACTGCGCCAAGGACTTGCCGCTCGAGCTGTCACCCACCAGGTGAACGCCACCACCCAGCACGCCTACCAGACTCAGCAGCGGGCCGGCCAAAGAGCAGCCGATCGCCAGTGTCAGCACCGGGTTGCCGGCGCACTTGGCGGCCACTTCCGTCTGCCATCGCGCCAGCTCGCCGCGTCGACTGAAAAGCACCTGAGCCTTGTTGCTGGCCTGGTACCGCACTTTGTCACTGCCAATGGTGCGCCCGGGCAGCACGAACGCCCCCGACTCATGCCAGCCCGGTCGGCAGGTAGTGGCGAACACCTCGGCGGGGTGCTGGTCGAGCAGGTATTCCATGAAGGTGCCGCGCTTCTTGAGGGCGATAATGACGCCCATCCCGAACAGGGCGCGCCGGGCGTCCTCGCCGCTGCCGCCGAACACCTCCATGGCGATGATCCATTCCTTGATGCCGCCCTCGGTGACGAGGCGCAGCAGCCGACCTTCGCTGCCGTCGTCACTGTTGGTGGTGCGGGCCACGACCGTGACGGGGCTGGAGATCCATTCATCTGTGATAGGCCGGTCGCCGGTATCGCCCTCGGCGTCGTCCTGGTCGGCGGCGGCCCGTTTGAAGCTGTGCCAGTAGACGCCCGGGCGCAGCTTGCGGCCTTTCTCGTTGGTCACCCAATGCTCGTAAACGGCCCAGCATGGCCTGTCGGGAGCAACTCTCACTGTGCGGTCAGCGTCGAGCTCTGCGAGCTGATCATTGATCTCTTGCTCGCGTCCTACGGCGGTTTGTAACTGCTCCAGATCAATGGAGCTGAGAGCCTCTCCACGGTCTAGCTGAGCGGCAGCAATAGACTGGATCAGCCTTGCCTGATTGCGGGCGCTCTCCAGAGACTTTCGCTTGTAGTCGAGTCGTGCGGTGTCGCTCAGATTCCCTGCAAACAAGTCCTTGAGTTCAAGGCCGACAGCGGCGAGAACATCAGAGGTCGCGCAGCCGCCGAAGCAATGAATTAGCACGCGACCGTCAGCGCCGGAGGCCACGCTTAACGACGGTGACTTGTCCTGGTGCGCAGGACATTTGGCCATGTAGCTATCCGTTGCGGACCGTTTCACTCCATCCAGCCTGGGAAGTACGAGACTATGAAGCGGATCATCACCGACGATGGTTAGCTGTGGAGTGCCCCTCATGCGGCGCCCTCCGGTTCGTATCGCGCCAGCACGCGGCCGATCTGTTTAGCGATTGCATCGGCTTCTTTGCGGCTGTACTCGTTCGCCGCGCTGTCACGCAGTTGCACCAGATCGCTGAGTGCACCGATCAATAAAATCCGGCCGTAGTCGTCCATATGCGGCGGCACATCGTCGCGCACGGTAATGGCGCCCAGCTCGAAAGGAATCACGTTACCCATGGTTGGCGCTCCCGGCGAAGGCACGGCAGACCCTTCCATTGTTCACGCCGTGCCAGTGAGTAATGTCGTCGATGACATCAACCAGGCAGGCCGTCACCTGGGCGCCAGCACTACGCATAACTACGCGTCCGCACTCGGCGTCGGCTTTGGTTAAGAAGGGCCCCAGCAATGCCTTGGGCACCTTCGGGTGAGTGACGTAAAACAATTCGGCGGCTTTCTTCGGGCAAGCCGATCCCGTCGACGCTGGTGCGCCGTTTTGAATTTTCATGGTTTAAATCTCTTCGGAGTCGGTCGGTTCGAACCGTGTTGCGCCGCCGCGAATAACACGAAGCCCAATTACCGCCGCCCGGGCCACACGATCAATGAAGCCAATTTCAAGGCAGGTGTAGCGGCCACCCATCCCGACAAGTGCGAACTGGATGGCGTAGAACGCTTCGGTTTCATCGTGGGTCGCCAAGTCGCGTACTTCACCTTCGAAGAAATCGACACCCCTCTGCCAGTCAGCCGCTACGCCGGGATTGTTCCGCGGCCAGTTGATCAATCGCCCTTCGGAATCACGCTTTGTGAAGCTCAGATCGTCCCGTGTTCGAATGGCGGTGCTCATTTGGCCACCCCCGCAGAATCCAAAGTTTTCTGCATTTTCTCGACCTCACAATCGACGTAGTTCGCCCAGTCGTAACCCAGGAAACCACCGAGGTTTGCCAACTCCTCGACGTCGTTCGATTTGCCGTGCTTCAAATCCTTGATGATGGAGTTGAACAGCACACGCATGTGATTGATCCGTTCGTGAGTGGCGCGAAGAAGGTCGAGAGCATCGTCGGCGATGTTGGCGCTGGTCTGGGTCATTGCGCACCGCCTTGAGCTTCCAGAGTGCGGACGATGGTCATGTGGGCGTTGTATCGGGCGAGACGAACGGAGAGGGGCGAGTTTGCGCGGAGAGCGCTCAGGGCCATGCGGCGGTGAGCAAAGGCGCGAATTGCGGACGGATTGAGGGCGTGTTTCATCAGAACGGCTCCTAACGTTGAGGAACCGCCACTACCTGCTGCAAAACAGAATTGGGTGGCGGCTGTGCGCAGGTTTGCAGACCGGGACGTTAGGAACCCGGCGCGCTCGAAAGCGCCCCACGCACAGCCACCATAAAACGAAATAGCAGACATGAAAAAAGCGCCAGCTTTCGAGACGGTGGCGCTTATGCGCCTAACGATGTTCGGGCTGCAAAACCCGGTCGCTGAATTTGCAGCGACAGGCAAACCATACCGGCCTACAGGATTGCTTGCAAGGGTAGCGTTCGATCTGCCAGCGGCAACAATGCGTGGATTGATCATGCGGCCTGTCCTCCAATGCGTTTAGCTTGCAGTTCGCGGACGTAGGCTAATAGGTCAGCCTTGCGGGTGGCGAAGTCCTTGTCCTGGCCAATCAGCAGCACGTCGCGAACCTCGACCAGTGTCACCAAAGCTAGCTCCGTATCGTTTAGCTGGTCTCGGTTTCTGCCCGTGAACACCCCAGTGATGACCTCGTTGATTAGCCGGGCCTCGTTCATGAAGTGATGCCGCTGGGGCGTCTTACCCTTGGCTGCGATGGTGATCGACAGTGCGTCGCAAAGGCCGCGATAACCGACGGCTGATTGCTGGCGAGCGTGCTGCCACCCGCCTTGTTCGCCACGTACCAGTGCGTCGATTTGTTCGTCGCACCAGATTTCGAAATCCACCGACAGCCAGCGGGCGAACTTCACAGCAAGCTTGGGGTGGAGCCAGGTACCGCTTGATGCGGTATTGCCGCGTCGTGTCGTCACCAAAATAATGTGTGATTTCCCCACATTACTTTTTTCCATGCGCTCGGTAAGCCGATCTAGGTATTCCTTGGTCGAGTCGAGGCGAAGCCATTGCGCCGGCTCTTTGCCGAATCGAGTAGCTGCTTCAGTCGCATTGATCCAGCCGTCAGCGTTGAAGGTGACGGCTTGGCCCTGGTAGTCGAAGGGAATAATTTTCGAGCTCATGCTGTCACCTCGGCCGGTGGGTTGGTGCTGAGGAAGTAGAGAGCCATGCCACGATGCGCGCGGCCTTGGTCGTCAGTCAGCGTGAGGCGCTGCGTCATGATCCTATGGCCCATATCGCGCAGCTCATTGATACGAGCACCTGGTCGAACGATGTTCAGTTCACGGATGGCGGTGAAGGTGTCAATCGGGCCGGCTTGCAGGCGCTCCAATAGGCGAGCGCGCTGTGCCGATCCGCTGGTATTCTCTACGTGAGTATTTTCGTGGCTGGCCTGTTGGTCGGCCATTTTTTTTGTCTGCATTTTATGCAGCCTCCACTCGGCTTTCGGCGATGCGAGCCTCACACCAAGCCAAAACCTCGGCCTCGATCCAGACGACAGACTTCGGTCCCAGTGTTACCTGCTTGGGAAAGTTGTCGGCGGCTATGCGGCGGTAAATTTCAGAGGTTGAGAGAGTTGTAAGGGCTTTTACTTCGGCAAGTTTGATGAAACGGCGAAGAGTTTTAACGCTCATGGGCTTTTCTCCAGACACAAAAAAGCCCGCACGGTGGCGGGCCAGAAATGAAAAACCCCGCTCACGATGGCGGGGTTACTAGTGTCAGTGGAATTGTGCAGGCGAAAAAAAACCGGCTCAAGGGCCGGTTCTCTATCTCTTTGATGCAATTACCACACACTAGGGCCAGAATACCCCCAAAAGCTCATCCCATGCAATACCCTTGATGCCCTAATCGTCCCCTAACCAGTTATAGCCTGTCTTGGATGCATGCAATGCAGACTCGAACCGAAGAGCCTAGAGAGTCTTTTACCCTTTTCGATGCTTCGGGTGTTGTGGGCTTTTTGCATACCCTGCATTGCATTTTTCGACCCAGACTTGAACGAATTCGAAGGTTTTCCGGGCGGCAGTCAAGATGATTGCCATTGATTGGTTCTGTGCGCTTGCGGGCTATATGTTCGCCTTGAGCGATTAGGTCAGCCAGTGGGTAGCTCTCCATTGGATATTCGCCCGCGAGCTCTAGACTGATTGTTGGCTCTGAGTAAGGCGAGCCTTCGCAAAGGTCTTCAGCTAATTCTTCCATCCACTCATGGTGGTTTCCTGGCGACCCATGATTGGACGCCGCATATTCTTTGCTCGCCGTGGGCAGGCTCGAAAATACAGTATTTGGCGGGGGGTGGTGCCATCCCCTCGAACCGGTTTTTACGGTTACACGCACGCCCAGCCTGTCAGACGGCTGAATACTTTTTTCAAGAACATGCCACTGTTGCAGGGGGTTCGTCTCGCCTGGTAGGCGATTGATGCGACTCAGAAAAACCCACCGATCTTCGAAGTTGAAAAATCCGTAAAGCATAAGCTCTAAAAGGCGCCCAACCGGAGGAGCATAAAATTCCACCTTTCGGCGGGCTCCTCCGCGCTTTGCGATCTCGGTGACAGTAAACTTTTGTCGGCTGTGGGTAGGCGGATCTAAAAGAGTGCTGGGGGCGGGATAAACAAAAATCTTGTCTAGGGTTGCGATAAATGTCGACTCGTCCTCTGGAGTGCTTAGAGTGTGTCCCTGCGAGCCGAACAAGCTCCACCACTCACGTGCAGCCCAATGTTTGAGCCTGTCTTTCAAATGCCCGCTGATCCGATTGTCGATAAACGCTAAGTCTTCAGGGCTTAGGTTGTGCACCTCCCCAGCCTTCTTCTTGAGCCACTGCCTTTTCTTTTCCCATTCTGAATAGTCAAACGTCATGATTTCGCCCGCTTGATGTTCACCACGTTGGCGCCAGTGCACTGGGCGTCTATCGAGTCTGCCCATGATTGCATCATTTCCCGACGCTGCTCGACATAGGCCGCATGATTGTAGGTGCCGCGTATCTCATCGCTGTCACCGTGGGCAAGCTGGCGCTCGATCCAATCCTTGTTGTATCCCCGACCGTTGAGTTCTGTGCTCAGGAGGTGACGGAAGCCATGGCCTGTCTGCCGACCTTCGTAGCCCATCACTCGCAGCGCTTTGTTCACCGTGTTCTCGCTCATAGGGCGATCGGGATTGGCGCCAGCAAAGACCAGTGCATAGCGCCCTGTGACTTCTTGGAGCTGGCGCAGGATGGCAACGGCCTGGCGGGGCAGGGGGACGATATGAGGTCTGCGGGCTTTCATGCGTTCGGCTGGAATCGTCCAGACAGCATCCTCCAGGTCGAACTCAGCCCAAGGGGCTTGGCGAAGCTCGCCAGGGCGAACGGCTGTCAGCGCCAGCAGGCGAATGGCGTGTCGTGTCAGGGTATGGATGTTTGCTGCTTCGCATTTGCCCAGTAGCTCGGGCAATTCGTTAAACGTGATGTGTGGGTGATGGCGGGCGGCTTTTGTTGGCGCAGCTACCACGTTCAGGTCGGTAGCTGGATTGGCCTCTACGACGCCCTTGGCAAGCCCGTACCGAAATATCTGGTGTAGCCATTGGCGGATCTTGCCGGCAGCATTCAGCGTGCCCCTGGCTTCCACCTTGCGCACCAACTCCACTAGTTCAGGCCGAGTAATGGCTTTCATAGGGCGTGAGCCGATACCGGGGATCAAATCATTCTCGAGGTACAGCTTTGCCTTATACGTGGTGCTCTGCGCCCAGCGAGGGGCGTTGTAAGCAAACCACTCCCGTGCCAGCGTCTCGAAAGTGAGCCCCTCGACCTTCTGCGCTTGTTTGGCTGCTTTCTTTTGCTCGCCGGGATCGGTGCCCTCAATCAGCAGCTGGCGCGCGCCGTCGCGAAGCTGGCGGGCTTTTAGCAGCGTGATGGTTGGGTATGCGCCAATCGCCAGCATCTTTGCGCTGCCATTGAAGCGGTACCGGTAGCGCCATAGCTTGGAGCCTGTCGGGGTTACTTCGAGGCACAAGCCATTGGCGTCGGTCAGGCGGTAAAGCTTGTCCTTCGGCTTGGCGGTACGGATGGTGGTATCTGAGAGTGGCACGCTGCCTCCTTGCAGGCCGCACCAGCCGGGCGTTTTGCCTCGGAGGTGTGAGTAGATTTGTAGACCGAACTGGATCTACTCACGAATCTACTCACATATGTTTGGGCTTACAAGGGAACGGTTGGGAACCGTAGAAAGCAAAAAACCCGCACTAGGCGGGTTTCTTGTGTGCTTTCAGGTGTGCTTGGCATCACCTGAAAACGAAAGGTGGTGCCCAGAGACGGAATCGAACCGCCGACACGGGGATTTTCAATCCCCTGCTCTACCGACTGAGCTATCTGGGCAACGGGGCGCATTAGACGTGTTTTTCAGGAGGTCGTCAAGCGTGTTTTTTAAAAAATTTGAATTATTACCGACGCTTACGACCTTCACTGCGTGAAACGCTTTATTTTTCGGGGGGAACGTAGCCTTCGGCCTGGGCGTATTCTTCGCCGGAGAGAAACTTGTCCATCTCGGTCTGGAGGAATTTACGGTCTTCGGCGTTCATCATGTTCAGGCGACGCTCGTTGATCAGCAGGGTCTGGTGTTTCTGCCAGTCGGCCCAGGCTTTCTGCGAGACGTGGTTGAAGATGTCCTCGCCCTTGGCGCCCGGATACGGGGCGCGTTCCAGGCCGGGCAGTTCTTCTTTGTATTTGCGGCACATTACGGTGCGGGTCATGACGACTCTCCTGCGTTCAATACGTCGGCTGCGCGTTTGAGCAGCTTTTTCACCGGGGCGGCAAGGCCCAGGCGTGGCGGGGTGGCGAGGTTATACCAGAGCCAGTCGGCCTCGGCCACGTGATCGGTGGACTCCTGGACCTTGACCAGCCAGGGTTCGATGCTCAACTGGAAGTGGCTGAAAGTGTGGATCAGCCCCGGCAGTTCATGGTGCTCGCCCAGTTGCAGCGCGTGTTGGGTGGCCAGGTGCTGAAGGTCATCGAAGTCATCCAGTTCCGGCAGGCTCCACAGGCCGCCCCACAAGCCGCTGGAAGGGCGACGATAAAGCAGGATCGCGCCGTCTTCGTTGGCGAGCATCGGCATGAGCGTGCGTTTCTGCGGCACGGTCTTGCGCGGCTTGGGGATCGGGTAGCGCGTTTCCAGGCCCAGCATGTGCGCCTCACAACTGCGCTCCAGCGGGCAGAGCAGGCAGCTCGGTTTGCTGCGGGTGCAGAGCGTGGCCCCCAGGTCCATCATCGCCTGGGTATAGTTGTTGACCCGGCGGTGCGGCGTGAAGCGTTCAGCGGTGGCCCACAGCTGTTTGGCCACCTTCGGTTCGCCAGGGTAGCCCTCTTGCGCGGTGAAGCGCGCCAGCACGCGTTTGACGTTGCCATCGAGGATCGGCGCGCGAATGCCCATGCTCAGGCTGGCAATCGCGCCTGCGGTGGACAGGCCGATGCCGGGCAGCAGAATGAGTTTTTCGACATCGCGGGGAAACTCGCCGCCATGGTCGGCGACCACGATTTTTGCCGTTTTCTGCAGGTTGCGGGCGCGGGTGTAGTAACCCAGCCCGGTCCACAGGTGCAGCACTTCGTCCTCGGGCGCGTCGGCCAGCGCCTGCACGGTCGGCAGGGCCTCCATGAAGCGGTCGAAGTAATTCAGAACGGTGCTGACCTGGGTCTGCTGCAGCATGATTTCCGACACCCAGACCCGGTACGGCGTGATGTCTTGTTGCCAGGGCAGGTCATGTCGGCCATGACGGTCGTACCAGTCCAGCACGGCGCTGGAGAATTGTTCGGGTTGCATGGCCTGGAGGGCTCTCGTCTGGATATGGGTGGTGATATGAACGGTCCTGCCAGCGGAGCGCCGCGAGGGCGCTCCTGAGCAGTTCACGTTGCCCTAGCGCTTGAACAGTCCCTTGAGGGCGTCCTTGAGCTCGGGGCTGACCTTGTCACCGAGTTTGTCGTTCAGCTTATCCTCGAGCTTCTCGCTGATCCGGTCGCCCGCCAGTTTCGCAGCGATCTGGCC
>Ga0207655_1001384_pt1 | contig 22650 bp, 22 predicted proteins | sample KBSM44metaG_FD_184398 | JGI IMG/M metagenome (GOLD analysis project Ga0207655, IMG submission 184398) | Miscanthus rhizosphere microbial communities from Kellogg Biological Station, Michigan, USA - KBS M4-4 metaG (SPAdes) (version 2) | ecosystem: Host-associated > Plants > Roots > Rhizosphere >... | reverse complement strand
TTCTTCGTCGTCGCCATCCTCATCTCCCTGCTCCAGCTCTCGCTGACTCGCGGAAGGAACGCCTTCTGATGTCCACGCAACCCGCCCTCGTCGTCGAGGATGCCGCGCCTCTCGCGCCCGACGGCACCCCTCGCCCCCGCCCTTCGAAGACCACCGGCACGCGCGGTGAGCGGGTCAGCTGGTCGACGACGATCATCCTGATCCTGTGCGCCGTCACGGTGCTGCTTCCCCTCTACGTGACCGTGACGATGGCGTTCAAGACGACCGGTCAGGCCGTCGACGGCAACGCCTTCTCGCTTCCCGCGCCGTTCAGCATCGACGGCTTCGTCGAAGCGTGGAACCTCACGAAGTTCCCCGTCGGCGCGGGCATCTCGCTGCTGGTGACGGCCGGCACCGTCGTCGCGACGATCCTGCTGGCAGCCTTCGCCTCCTACGCCATCGTCCGCAACTGGGACCGCCGCCTGTTCCGCTACTCGTTCTTCTATCTGCTCGCGGCGATGTTCATCCCGTTCCCGGTCGTCGCGCTCCCGCAGATCCAGCTGACCGGTCGCGTCGGGCTCGACAACCCGTTCGGGGTCGTCATCCTGGCGACGATGTTCCAGTTGAGCTTCAGCGTGCTGCTGTTCACCGCGTTCCTGCGATCGATTCCGATCGAACTCGAGGAGAGCGCCCGCATCGACGGGGCGACCACGTGGCAGACCTTCTGGCGGCTGATCTTTCCGCTCCTCGCTCCGATGAGCGCCACCGTCGGCATCTTCGCGTTCCTCTACGCCTGGAACGATTTCATGATGCCGTCGCTCATCATCTCCGACCCGGCTCTGCAGACGCTGCCCGTGCGGCAGAACCTGTTCCAGAACCAGTTCAGCAACAACTACAACGTCTCCTTCGCGTCGTACCTCATGGCCATGGCTCCCGCGATCCTCGCCTACCTCTTCACCCAGCGTTGGGTGATGGAAGGCGTGACGCAGGGCGCCGTCAAGGGCTGAGCCTCTCCGCACCTGCGCCCCGGACCCGTCACCGAACCCGCCCCCGAACCCGCCCCCGAACAGAAAGACCCCACTCGTCATGACCGATCTCCTCCCCGCCGGCACGCGCCTCTCCTCGGACGCGAACTGGTGGCGACAGGCCGTCGTCTACCAGGTGTATCCCCGCAGCTTCGCGGATGCCGACGGTGACGGCGTCGGCGACCTCCGCGGCATCCTGTCGCGCGTCGACTACCTCGCCGAGCTCGGTGTGGATGCGGTGTGGCTCAGCCCGTTCTATCCCTCCGAGCTCGCCGACGGCGGGTACGACGTCGCGGACTATCGTGACGTCGACCCGCGGCTCGGCACCCTCGCCGACGTCGACGAGCTCGTCGCGGCGCTGCACGACCGTGGCATCCGGATGGTCGTCGACATCGTGCCGAACCACACGTCCGACCAGCACGTGTGGTTCCAGGAGGCGCTCGCCGCCGGGCGCGGGTCGGCAGCTCGCGACCGGTACATCTTCCGCGAGGGGAGCGGCGCTGACGGGTCCGAGCCGCCGACCGACTGGACGGCCGCGTTCGGCGGGTCGACGTGGGAGCGGGTCGCCGACGGGCAGTGGTACCTGCACAGCTTCGCGATCGAGCAGCCCGACCTGAACTGGAGCCACCCGGAGGTGCGCGAGGACTTCCTGACGACGCTCCGGTTCTGGTCGGACCGCGGGGTCGACGGGTTCCGCATCGACGTGGCCCACATGCTCACGAAAGACCTGAGCGAGCCCCTGCCGTCGGCGGCGGAGCTCGCCGCGTTGCCCGTCGACGGGACCCATCCCTTGCTCGATCGCGACGACGTGCATGCGATCTACGCCGAGTGGCGGCGCGTGTTCGACTCCTACGATCCGCCGCGCACCGCGGTCGCTGAGGCCTGGGTCGCCTCCGACCGTGTGCCGAAGTACGCCAGCCCGGAGAGCCTGGGGCAGTCATTCAACTTCGACCTGCTGCGCGCGTCGTTCGACGCCGGCGAATTCCGCCAGATCGTGACCGACAACGTCGCTCTCGCGGCCCGCTCGGGCTCGTCGAGCACCTGGGTGCTGTCGAACCACGACGTGTTCCGTCACGCCACCCGCTACGGTCTGCCTCGCGTGGAGGAGGTCGACGGAGCGGTGCCGAACCGCCACGGCGGGGGCTGGCTCGAGGCCGGCGCCGACGAGGCGGTCATCGATCGCACGGGGGGACTTCGCCGTGCGCGTGCGGCGTCGCTGTTCCTCCTCGGGCTGCCGGGATCGGCCTACCTCTATCAGGGCGAGGAGCTGGGCTTGCACGAGGTGGCCGAGATCCCCGCCGACCAGCGGCAGGACCCGACCTTCTTCCGCACCCACCAGGAGCAGTACGGACGTGACGGATGCCGCGTGCCGCTGCCGTGGACCCGCGACGGCTCGTCATTCGGTTTCGGCTCGGGCGGCGCGCACCTGCCGCAGCCGTCGTGGTTCGCCGACGCGTCGGTCGAGGCGGAGGAGGGCGACCCGGCATCCACCCTCTCGCTCTACCGCCGTGCGCTCGCCCTGCGGCACGAGCTGCTCGCGCCGGAGGGCCTGCAGTGGCTGGAGACCGGCCGAGACGACGTGCTGCGCTTCCGCCGGCCCAACGGGTGGGAGGTCGTGACGGTGTTCGGCTCTGCGGCGTTCGTCCTGGCGCTCGCCCCGGGGCAGCGCGTCGTGCTGTCGAGCGCGCCGATCGACGGCGACACCGTCCCCGGCGAGACCACGGTCTGGATCGCGGGGGACTGACCCTGCGGCGCGCCGGCCGCCGCGCCGCGGACGGCGGCGCGCGGCCGAACGGCAAGGGATCGCCGCCGACGCGCGGGGGTGGGTGAGGGATGCCGCGGCGTGTCGCCCGGCATCCCTTGCCGTTCGGGTCGGGGACGCGGGCCCATCGTGAGTGTGACCGCCCCGACGAAGACGGCAGCGAGCGTGCTGGGCGGGAGATCGAGGCCACCGCGTCGAGCCTGCACGCGCTGCTTCTAGATCACGGGCGGCGCTGGCGCACAGACGCTTCCGGTGCACCGCTCACGTCAGCACGGACCCGCGGTGAGGGTCATCCCAACGATGATGCGCCGATGAGGACGAAGAGCATGCGGCACATTCTGGTCGACTCGTTGCGCCATCCATGGTTGGTGCCGCGCTGAACGAGCACGTCGCCCGTGGACATGCGCCGCTCCTCATCGTCGAGCACTGCGACGATGTCGCCGTCGATCACGTAGCAGTAGTCGAGGGAGGGTGTGCGGTGCATGTGTACCTGCTCGCCGGGTGCGCGCGGGGCGAAGTCGACGATGCGGAACACCGAACCGCGCTCGGGGGGTGCAAGCCCCGACCCGCGCAGGACCGGATCGTCGAAGCCGACACCGCTGTCCGACGCGCCGTCATCCGCCCACAGCTCGAAGACCGGCCCGCCATCGGGGGCCTCCCATACGTGCGGGGTCGGGCCGTCCGCTACGAAGACGGCGCGGCCGTCGCTGTCGTCGGCGGTCACGATACGTCTCAGGTCTGCTGTCATCGCGAGCTCTTCTCTGTCAGGTGGGTGGTATCCAGGGCGTTGCCTGCGGGCACGGAGAACGCGAGTTCGTCGATCTGCTGGTGCTCGTGGTACTGCAGGCCGCCGAGTGTGAACGCGCCGTCGGATGTCAGCCGCACGTGCTCGCCGCGCCAGGCGTGCGGCCCGTTGGGAGCGAGGGTGAACCGCGCGAGGACTATTCGCTCGGCCTCTTGGCCGCCCGTCGTTGCACGTACGGACACGGCTGACTCGGCGATCCACGGATCTTCCAGCGTGATGTCCATCAGGCTGCCATGAGCGCGCAGACGGATGCCGCCTTGGAAGATCAGGGTGCCCGGCCGTCCGCCAGCTCGAGGCGCGAGCGGGAATCGAAAGCGACCGTCATACGAACGCTCCGCGCCGCCCGTGACGGTGATCGTTCCGTCGTTCTGCGCGGCGACATAGCCCAGCAGCGACGACTTCACGGCCCACAGCAGTTCTCCGGTCATTCATTGAACATATGTGAGGTTCAACCGATCATGCAAGAACTTACAGGTCAAGATTGACACAACGGATTTCAGTGACCTACTGTGAACCCACATCGCAGTGACAAGGAGGTCATCGGCTATGCCGGAGGAGACACAGTCGGGCACCACCGTGCTCCATCTGAACGAGTCGCGTTGCGAGGGTTACGGCTTTTGCGAGGAGCGTGCGGCCGAGTTGGTGCGGCTCGACGAGGACGGACACCTTCACCTGCTCGTCGACCGCGTCGCCCCCGAGCAGCTGGATATGGCGCAGAAGGCCGTTCGCAGCTGCCCGGTCGCCGCCCTCCGCCTCGAATCCGCCGGAGCATGACTGCGTCGCGCCGCATCGTGATCGTGGGCGCTTCCATCGCGGGCATCACGGCGGCGGAGGAGCTACGCGCGGGCGGTTTCGACGGCACGATCACACTCATCGGTGATGAGACAGAGCAGCCGTACAGCAAGCCTCCTCTCTCGAAGGCGTTCCTCGCGGGTGAGGAGACCGACGATGACATCCGTCTCCCGGATCTCGATCACCTCGGCATCGACCTCATCGTCGGAATGACTGCCCACGGTCTCGACCGCGACCGCCGGCGTGTACTGCTCGACGGTGACGACGTTACCTACGACGGTCTTGTCATCGCGACGGGCGCCCGGGCGGCGACGCTGCAGGACCGGGGCCGCAACCCTGACGGTCTCGACGAAACCGTTCTGCGCACCGCAGACGACGCGCGTGCTCTCCGAAGCCTCCTGGTCGGGGGTCATCGCCTGACGGTCATTGGCGGCGGGATTCTAGGGATGGAGATCGCCTCTACCGCAGCGGCTGCTGGCATGGAGGTCACCGTCATCGGAACGACCACTCCCATGCTCGCCGCCCTTGGTCAGTATGTGTCGCAACTCATCCTCGACCGCGCGATCGCCGCGGGTGTGATGTACACGGTGGCTCCCGAGGGAGCGGTGCTCGAAGCCGTCGGCCGACGCAAGCGCGTGCGCACCGCCGACCAGACCATCGAGTCGGACGCCGTCGTTACCGCCGTCGGTTGCGTGCCGAACGTCGCATGGCTTCGGGACTCCGGGCTCGCTGTGTCCCCGGGACTGATCGTCGACGAGCGGTGCCGCGTGACATCCGACATCGTCGCCGCAGGCGACGTCGTCTCGCTCCAGGGCGCGCCGCGCACCCCACACTGGTCCAGTGCGCTCGCACAGGGTCGCGCAGCGGCGGCCGCGCTCCTTCGCGGCGACGACTCCGCGCCACACGTTGCACGCCCCTACTTCTGGACCCACCAGTTCGACCTGTCCCTGAAGGTCGCCGGCGAGCGAATTCCCGACCACGATCCCGAACTTCTCGACGGTGACCTCGCGGACCTCACCGCGCTGTGGCGCTGGTCGACCGACGACCGCCCCGTCGCGGCCGTCGCCCTCAACCGACCCATTTCGATCTCGCGCCTGCATGCGCACGCGGGACAGGCCTGACAAGGAGGAACAATGACCGCGACCGCCCCGAGTCTGCCGGTGGATCTTTTCGCTGACGAGACCTTGCTCGATCCCTACCCTGCCTACACGCGCATCCGTGACGCAGGTCCCGTCGTGTGGCTGGATGCGCTCGGATGCTGGGCCGTCGCCCGCTATGACGGCGTGCGCGCCGTACTCGAGGATTGGCGCGCGTTCACGTCGGACAAGGGTGTCGGACTCAATGACGACGTGAACAACGCCCTTCAGGGAACGCTCCTCGCCTCCAGCCCGCCGTTGCATGATCAGCTGCGCGGCATCCTCGCCGAGCCGCTCTCTCCGCGCGGGCTGCGGACGATGACGATGGACATCAAGCAGCGCGCCGTTGAACTCGTCGCGCCGCTTATCGATCGTCGTCGGTTCGATGCCGTGACCGATCTGGCGCGGGTGTTTCCACCGACGATCGTCGCCGACCTCGTCGGGATCCCCGAAGCCGTCCGGTCGCGTCTCATCCCGTGGGCGGACGCGATCTTCAACATGATGGGGCCGCCCGATAAGGCCCGCACCTACGCGACGGCGGATCTGGTGGGCGAACAATACGCGTGGCTCGCGACCGTGGGTTCCGATGACCTCGCCGAAGGCAGCTGGGGCCGCGCCATCTACCAGGCCGCCGAAGATGGGCGCATCCGCCCGGATCAGGCGCCGACCCTGTTGTCGGCCTATACGAGCGCTGCCATGGACACGACCATCAATGTGCTCAGCTCGGCGATCCTGCTCTTCGCCCAGCACCCGGAGCAGTGGGAGAGGCTGCGGTCTGATCGCTCGCTCATACCGTCCGCCTTCAATGAGGTTCTCCGCCTGGAGTCGCCGCTGCAGTTCTTCACGCGCGTGGCTACGACGAACGTCGATCTGCTCGGCACGCCGATCTCGGCCGGCGACCGGCTGATGGTCATCTACGCCTCCGCGAACCGAGACGAGCGTTATTGGGGCGAGAACGCCGCGGAGTTGGACATCACGCGCGACGCCTCCGATCACCTTGCCTTCGGGTACGGGATGCACGGCTGCGTCGGGCAGGGCCTCGCGCGGCTGGAGGCGCATTCCGTCTTCGAGGTGCTCGCCGACCGCGTCGGGTCGTTCCAGCTGACCGGACCGGTCGAGCGACACATCAACAGCGCGATCCGCGGACTCGAGAGGGTCCCGGTCGAGGTCATCACCGTCAACGACAGATGACGCACACACCACTTCATATCACCAATCCGGCGGGCTGCCGGGCAAGGAGACACACACCATGACGGAGCGCACGCTCATCAAGAATGGCTGGATCGTCTCGATGGACCCGACCATCGGCGACGTCCGGTGCGGATCGCTGCTCATCGAGGGCGAGCGGATCGTCCAGATCGCGGAGTCGATCGAGGCGCCGGAGGGATGCGAGATCATCGACGCCGACGGGATGATCGTGCATCCCGGATTCGTCGACACGCACAAGCACCTCTGGCAGACGGGACTGCGCGGAGTCGTCGCAGACCGCACCCTGGTCGGCTACTTCAGCGACGTGCGTCGCGACTACCTCAGCCGCTATCGACCTGAGGATGTCTACCTGGGCACGCTCGTCGGCGCCTTGGAACTCATAGACGGCGGGACGACTTCTGTGCTCGATCACAGCCACGGCGTGGTGACACCCGATCACTCGGTCGCTCTCGCAGAGGCGGGGATCAACGCCGGCATCCGCGGCGTTTGGGCGTACGGGTACTGTCCCGTCGAAGTCGAGGGGCTGCAGGCGTTCGCATCCCACGCGGAACGCGTCGAGGACGCATTCCGGATCAAGGAGCGATACTTCAACTCCTCAGACTCGACCCTGTTGCGCATGGGTATCGCGATCACCGAGCAGAACCTCCTGCCGCTCGATCTGACCGTCAATGAGGTGCAGTCGGCGCTGGAGATGGATGCCGTGTGGACATCGCACACGCACTGCGGTCCCGGGAACGCGCCCATCACGCGCGGGTTCCACACACTCGTCGGCAAGGGTCTCGTCGACCACCGTGCCGTGCTGTCGCACTGCAACGAGTTCCGCGTCGACGACTTCGATGTCGTTCGCGACCTCGGTGCACACTTCGCCAGCTCGCCTGACTCTGAGATCGCGCTCGGCATCGCCCAGCCCACGCCCTACCGAGACGCCCTCCTCGCGGGGGTGCAGCCCTCGCTCGGCACGGACTGTGTCACCTGCATGTCCAGCGACATGTACGCCAATATGCGGATGGCGCTGACGTTCTCGCGTCACCAGATCAACGACGGCCCGGGTCGCAACTACGAGACGATCGTCGACCAGCCGGTGAGCACGCGCGACGTCTTCCGATGGGCGACGATCGAGGGTGCCCGCGCGATCGGCCTGGAGAGCGAGATCGGCACCCTCGCACCGGGGAAGCTCGCCGACATCGTGCTCGTCAACGCGCGGTCGCTCAACCTTGCGCCGGTGCTCGACCCCGTGGCGGATCTCGTGCTGCACGCGCATGCCGGCAACGTCGACACCGTGATCGTGAACGGAAAGGTGCGCAAGCGCGCCGGCAAGCTCACCGAGGACCGGATCGGCGAGCTGCTGGGACGGCTCGACGACTCTCGCGACTACCTGCTTTCGGTCGCGGGGGAGATGGATGACGCAGCGAACCTGACCCACGAGGCAGAGGAATGGTCGGAGCGACTCACCAGCCTCTCCTGATCACCGTCTCCTCGTACACGCGGAGGTGCGCCGACCCGTCGGGCGGCGCACCTCCTTCACGGGTCAGAGCTCGTCGAGGCGGGCGAGGCTTTCCTGCGCCCAGGCGATCTCGCCTTCCGCTCGGCGTAGGTCGCCGCCGTAGGCGATGTCTCGCAGATACAGGCTGAGCTCCCGGCCCTGCGGACCCTTCGACGCAAGTCGCTGCTCCACGCGCGGATGCTCGCGGTTGAGAATGCGGTCGCGCATGCCGATGAGTTGCGCTCGACGGCGGGTGAAGTGTTCGAGATGCGTCTCGAGATGAGCACGGATCGCCTCGACGCCGTTGTCATCGGCGAAGATCAGCTGCAGACGCTCCGCATCGCGGTTCGGTCGATACTGCGGCGCCTTCTCCGTCCATGCCTGTAGCTCACGCGCGCCCTCTTCGGTCAGCGAGTAGACGCGCTTCTCCAGGCGTTCACCGACGGTCGTCGCCGTTCCTTCGATGAGGCCTGCCGCTTCCAAGTTGCGCAGTTCGGGGTAGATCTGGCTGTGCGACGCAGCCCAGAACCAACCGAGGTCGCCGTCCATCTGCTGGACGAGGTCGTAACCCGACCCGGGTCCGGAGCTGAGATAGCCGAGTATCGCGTACCGGAGCGCCATGCACTCACCCTAACGGCATTCCTGACATGTCAAGTCTGTCCTCACCGGGAACCGTCAACCAACCTTCGACATGTAAATCTTGACATGTTGTTATTTGCATCATACGGTGGCAAGGAACACGTTCGTCGACGCAGACCGGGAGACAGCCATGAAGCTGGCCAGCTTTCAACTCGGTGGGCGGCGCGGCGTCGGCATCGTCCTCGGCGACCGGATCATCGACGTCCAGTCGCTCGACAACAGCGCTCCCAGCTCCATGCGCGAGCTTGTCGCATGGCCGGCGGACCGCCTGCAGAGCCTCGAGCAGGTAGCGGTGCAGGCGGACGGCGACGTGTCCGTTCGACTCGCCGATGTCACCCTGCTGCCCGTGGTTCCGGACCCCCACGCCATCTGGTGCGCGGCGTTGAGCTACCTGAGCCATGTACGGGAGGGCGGTGACCGACCGGTTCCGGACTTCCCGATTTTCTTCCTGCGCCTCCCCGACAGTCAGGTCGGCCACGGGCAGCGGATGCTGGTGCCCGCCGTCTCCGAGCAGCTCGACTACGAGGGCGAGCTGGCTGTCGTCATCGGTCGCGGCGGCCGCCACATCGCGCCCGAAGATGCGCGGCAGCACATCGCCGGATACGCCTGCTACAACGAGGGGTCCGTGCGTGACTGGCAGAGGCACACGAACCAGATCACGCCCGGCAAGAACTTCGCCGACTCCGGCGCGTTCGGCCCCTGGCTCGTGACCGCCGACGAGTTCGGCGATCCCTACGACCACTTCATGGTTACGCGCCTCAACGGGGAGGTGATGCAGTCCGCGCGGATCTCGGAGCTGCTGTTCCGCATCGAGGACATGGTCAGTTACCTCTCGACCATCCACCGGTTGGAGCCCGGCGACGTCATCGTCACCGGCACCAGCGGAGGCGTCGGTATCCGGCGCGACCCGATTGTATTCCTCCGGCCGGGCGACGTCGTCGAGGTGGAGATCGACGGTATCGGAACGCTCCGCAACCCGATCGCCGCCGAAAAGGCCCCGCATGCTCGCCGCCCCGTCCCTCGATCCGCCTGAAGGAGCCCCATGAGCGCAGTCATCACCGTAGCGACCACCGGCCCGATAGCCAGCAAGGCGGACAACCCGGCATTGCCGACCACTCCCGAGGAAATCGCCGACGCCGTCGGCTCCGCGTACGACGCGGGCGCAGCCGTCGCGCACATCCATGTCCGGGACGAGCAGCAGCGCCCCACCGCCGACCTCGGCATCGCGCGCCGAGTGATGGACCTCATCGAGGACCGTTGCCCCATCCTCATCCAGCTTTCCACCGGGGTGGGCCTCGACGTTCCCTTCGAGGAGCGCGAGCGACTCGTCGATCTCCGTCCGACGATGGCCACGCTGAACCCGTGCTCGATGAGCTTCGGACGCGGCGAGTTCCGGAATCCGCCCCGGGACGTGCGACGCCTCGCGGCGAAGATGAAAGACCTCGGGATCAAGCCCGAGCTCGAGGTCTACGACTCCGGGCACCTCGACGAGTGCCTGCGCCTGCGCGATGAGGGCCTCTTGGATGGCGACCTGCAGTTCAGCATCGTTCTAGGCGTACAGGGCGGGATGGCGGCCACCGCGGAGAACCTCTTCACGATGGTGCGACGCCTTCCCGAAGGTGCCATCTGGCAGGTGATCGCGATCGGTCGCAACAACCTGCCGCTGACCTCAGTGGGGCTGGCCCTCGGGGGGAACGCTCGTACGGGGATGGAGGACACGCTCTACCTCCGTAAGGGCGAACCGGCTCCAGGGAATCTGCCGCTCGTCGAGCGGACCGTCGCCCTGGCCCGATCTCTCGATCTGTCCATCGCCACCGTCGACGAAGCGCGCGCCGCTCTCTGTCTGAACCGCTGACCCCTCTCTCTCGTCTGTCAGGAGCACGTCAATGACCAAGATGACCCACTACCTCGTCCGAGCCGGATTCCGAGTGCCCGATCTCGCGGCATCCGTCGCGCACGCGAGCGAACTGCTCGGCCTAGAGCTGCGCAAAAGTACCGCGGACCAGGTCAGCCTTGCGCTTCCCGGCCAGGAACCCTGCCTGATCCTCCGCGCGCACGGATCGGCGTCCTTCGACTTCATGGCGCTGCACACCACGGCCGAGAACCTCGCGGAGATCCGTCGCCGTCTGGACGCCCACGGCGTGGCATTCACCGATGGGTTCGAGCTCGAGGTGCCCACGATCCGTTTCCACGCCCCGAACGGCGTCGCCGTGGAGGTCGGCGTCGGCGACCGTCACGTTCGCAACGAGTCGCCGCGCGAGGGCGGACCCGTCATCGGTGCCCTTGACCACCTGAGCTTCGCCGCTCGGGACCAGGAGGCGTTCAAGAACTTCTTCATCGACGTCCTCGACTTCCGGCTGACCGACAGCGTGCTGGGCGAGCGCCACTGGCTGCGCTGCAACGAGAACCATCACACGGTCGCCGTTTTCAACGGCGAGGACGGGCTGCATCACTACGCGTTTGAGACCGCCGACCTCAATGGTCTGGGCGCGCTCGGCGACCTTCTCGCCGCCCGCGGACAGAACTTCATGTGGGGTCCGGGGCGGCACGGACTCGGGTTGAACATCTTCACCTACCACCTCGATCCGGCGGGTTCGATCCTCGAGGTCTGCTCCAACATGCTGCAGATCGGCGAAGAGGAGGAGTGGGAGGCCGAGGTCTGGACGGACGGGCTGAAGTCCGCCGTGCTTTGGGGCCCGCTTCCCCCTACGGGCTTCCGTGAGGTCTTCATCCCGCCGCTCGATGAGAGCGAGATCGCGCGGTGACCGAGGCTTCCGACTCCGTGTACGACGTCATCATCGTCGGCGCAGGACCGGTCGGCAGTACAGCTGCCGTCATCGCCGACCGGCATGGTCTGCGCACTCTCGTCGTCGACGCCTCGACGGTGGTGTACCCGCTGCCGCGCGCGATCCACTTCGACGCCGATATCATGCGCATCTTCCAGTTCGCGGGGCTCGCCGACGAGATCGAACCGCTCGTACGAGCGACCTCGGGCGGGCTGCACCTCGGCGCGGACGGGGAGCCGATCCGCGACTTCCGCGTCACGGCGGTGGACGGTGACCTCGGGTGGAAGCCGCACTATATGTTCTACCAACCCGAGATAGACGCGCTCCTGCGCCGTCGCGCTGCGGAAGCACCTCACGTGAAGGCACTGCTGGGCTGGCGGTGCGAAGCGGTGATACAGGACGGCGACGCCGCCATAGTGGAGCTCCGCGGCGAGGACGGAACGACGCGGCGAGAGCGAGGACGCTACGTCATCGCGGCGGACGGCGCGTCCAGCAACATCCGCAAACGGCTGGGCATCGCGCTTGCCGACTACGGATTCGAAGAGCCGTGGTTCATCATCGACGGCGCCGTCCGGCACGAGGATCAAGGTCCCGACTACTCGATCATGTACTGCGATCCCGCCCGCCCTGGCACCTACGTACCCGGCCCGCGCCGGCACCGTCGGTGGGAGTTCATGCTGCTGCCTGACGAGAATGGGCAGCGATACACCACCCCCGAAGGAGCCTGGTCCATCATCAGCGGGGTCACCCCCTGGCTGCGCCAAGACGAGATCGAGATCGAGCGCGTCGCCATTTACGAGTTCCACGCGCTGGTCGCCGAGCGCTGGCGAGACGGACGGATCTTCCTCGCGGGAGACGCGGCACATCAGACCCCGCCGTTCTACGGCCAGGGCATGTGTCACGGCATCCGCGACGTGCGCAACCTGCTCTGGAAGCTCGCCGCGGTGCTCCGCGAAGGGGAGCCGGACGGTCTTCTGGACACCTATCAGGCGGAACGAGAGCTCCACGTCCGCGCGATCATCGACCAGTCCGTCGCAAATGGAAGATACATCTGCGTGTTGGATCCGGAACTCGCGCGAGCGCGCGACGAGGAGATGCGGTCGCGCATGGCCGAGCCTCAGCCTCAGCGGGTACGGACCTTCCGGGACACGATCCCCGGGCTCATCACCGGCGTCCTCGAGCCCGAGCGTTCCGCGCCGGTCGGTCTCCTCTTCCCGCAGCCGTGGGTCACTACGCAGGGCGGTGCGCGCGTGCGACTCGACGATGTGCTCGGCCGAGGTTGGACGCTTATCGGCAGCTCCGCAGCGTGTGCTCCCGCGGATCCCGAGGGAGCATCGGTGCTGATCATCGGGCGGGACATCGAAGACATCGATGGCGTCCTCACCGACTGGTTCGCGACCTTCAGGTGCGACACCGTCCTCCTGCGCCCGGATCGCTACGTGTTCGGAACCTCGGATGCGGCCGGCGCCGACGCACTGCTGGCCGCCGCTGCGACGACTCGCCGACAAGACCCTGCGGTGATCGTCGACTGACATTCGGCCCCCACTCGACACCACGAGGGGGTGGGCAAGGGATGCCGCGGCGTGTCGCCCGGCATCCCTTGCCGTTCGGGTGGGAGCCGGGTACTGGCGCGGAGGGGCGGGCCGAGCGTCAGCGGGGCCGGCGACTCAGCAGGGGATGGAGGGGGATCTCCAACAGCAGGACGAGCAACCAGAGAGCGCCGTACTGAGGAAAGAGCAGCACGAGCACGAGCGCGAGCGCCATCAGGATCGCGCCGATCCAGTGCGTCAGCGGCGGTGCGGGTGCACGGTCGCTCAGTCCCGCCCGCTGCAGTGCGACCGCCTGCACGCGCAGGATCGCCCCGCTCAGCGTCATCGTGCCGACATAGGCGCCCAGCCCGACGCGGTCTGCGGTGGGCCCCGCAAGATCGAGCGCCGTCGCGACCGGCAGAAAGACGATCGTCGCGAGCCACAGCAGCTGCAGGCGGCCGACCAGGCGGTTGTAGCCGCGCGCGTGAACGAACATCACGTGGTTCGCGCGCCAGAAGGCCGCGATCACGACGAAGCTCAACGCGGCAGAGATGATGCCGGTCACGTTGTCGGCGAAGAAGGCCGACGCCGACTCGGCGTCCATCGCCTGATCCACGAGAGGCAGCACGACCAGGGTGATCGCGATCGCCACCACGGCATCACTGAAGGCGACGAGGCGATCGAGCGCCTTCTCGCGCCGTGCGGCGTCCCGTGCACCGTCGTCGATGCCGTCCTCTGACATGGGTCTCCTCGCCGTTGCCGTTACGCGGGTCGAGGCCAGGCTATCGGGGCGATCGCTGCCTGTGGACAACTTCCGAGGCCCGGTTTCGACGATGGCTAGGATGCCGGGGTGACAGTCCCCCGCTTCGTGCCCCGACCCGTTCTCGCCCTCCTTCTCGCCGCCGGCGCTCTGGCCGTGGCCGGATGCGCGGCCGGAGGCGGACCCGCCTCATCGCCGTCGATCTCGATGTCGGGCGCGGTCGGCGGCGGGCCGACCGGCGCCGCACCGTCGGAAGACCCGGGAGACGGTGGGGAGGACGGCGGCGGAGACGCGGGCGGCGGCAGTGCGCCGTCGGCGCCGACCATGGCGCTCGCCGACGTGCTCGCGCGCTATCCCGACTGCGCCGCGATGGGTTCCGTGCTGGGTTCGGCGATCGACGGGCTCGAGCTGGGTGACCAGAGCAACGAAGACGGCACAGTGCAGTGCAACTGGATGTCAACGACCGGCGACTACGTGAACACCGTCCTTGTCACGGTCACGACCAACAACGGCGCGGTCGACGTGCCCAAGAAGGACGACATCGCCGCCATCGGGTCCGAGTACATCGCGGATGCGGCCGTCGAAGGCCGCGGCGGCATCGCCTACGGCACGACGTCCACGGGAGACCTGCGCATCTACGGCACGCTCGTCGACATGCCGGGCGTGGGGGTCTCCATCAGCTCGGGTGCGCTCAACGAAGACCCGCGCCTCTTCGGCGCCCCCGCCGTCGCCGCGGCGAAGCAGCTCCTCGGCATCCCGGACTGACCCTTCCCTCTCCCGGAACCTCCTTCTCTCCTGCACGCCGGTTCGGGGTTGCCTGTGGTCGCTTGCGCGCGGCGGGAATGACCACACGCGACCCCGAACCGAGGGTGAGGCCGGGTAAACTCTGGCGTGCCCGAAACGCCTGTCGAACCCGAGGGGGAGCCCCTGGAACCCGAGGGGGAGCCCCTGGAGCCCCTGGAACCCGAGACCGCCGAGACGCCGACCACGCCGCCGGTCGTCATCGACCCGCACGAGCTCGAGATCGCGTTGCGCGTCATCGATGCGGCATCCCTGCTCGATCGGGACGACCCCACCTACATCGCCCTGCGCCGCCAGACGGGCAAGATGTACAAGGACGTCAAGCGGATGTCGCGCAAGGAGAAGCGTCAGCGCATCGCCGACGCCGACCGGGCTGTCGTCGCCGCCACCGCCACGGGTGCGCCCGATCGCATCGACGACGAGACCCGCGGCATCCCGCTCGCGGCGCGCACCGCGGCGCCGACCGCCGGCGAGTTGATCAAGCCCCGCGCCTGCTACATCTGCAAAGAGCTGTACACGACCGTCGACGCGTTCTACCACCAGCTGTGCCCCGACTGCGCGGCGATGAGCCACGCCAAGCGCGACGCGCGCACCGACCTCACCGGCAGGCGCGCCCTCCTCACCGGCGGCCGCGCGAAGATCGGGATGTACATCGCGCTGCGCCTGCTGCGCGACGGCGCGCACACCACCATCACGACGCGCTTCCCCCGCGACGCCGTGCGCCGCTTCTCGGCCCTCCCCGACAGTGCCGACTGGATCCACCGGCTCAAGATCGTCGGCATCGACCTGCGCGATCCCGCCCAGGTGATCGGCCTCGCGGATGCCGTGGCCGCCGACGGGCCGCTCGACATCCTCATCAACAACGCGGCGCAGACCGTGCGCCGCTCCGCCGGGGCCTACAAGCCCCTCGTGGATGCCGAGCTCGCACCCCTCCCGCAGGGACCGCTGCCGGAGCTGCTCACGTTCGGGCACACGAACGACGCGCACCCGCTCGCCCTCGCCCAGTCGGTGTCGAGCCACCCGATCCTCGCCGCCGCCGCGCGGACGGCCGAAGAGCTGACCGCCGAGGCGATGGCCGCTGGATCCTCGTCGCTCGAGCGTCTCGCCGCCGGCACGGCGATCGACGCCGGTGGACTCGTCCCCGACGAGAACCACATCAACAGCTGGACCCAGTCGGTCGAGCAGGTCGAGCCGCTCGAGATGCTCGAGGTGCAGCTCGCGAACATGACGGCGCCGTTCCTTCTCGTCTCGCGCCTGCGCCCCGCGATGGCCGCGTCCCCCGCACGCCGGAAGTACGTCGTCAACGTCTCGGCGATGGAGGGCGTGTTCGGTCGCGGATACAAGGGCCCCGGGCATCCGCACACCAACATGGCGAAGGCAGCGCTCAACATGCTGACACGCACGAGCGCCCGCGAGATGTTCGAAACCGACGGCATCCTCATGACCGCCGTCGACACGGGGTGGATCACCGACGAGCGCCCGCACTACACCAAGGTGCGCCTTGCGGAGGAGGGCTTCCACGCCCCGCTCGACCTGGTCGACGGCGCCGCGCGCGTCTATGACCCGATCGTGCGCGGGGAAGCCGGCGAAGACCTGTTCGGCATCTTCCTCAAGGACTACCGCAAGAGCTCGTGGTGAGCCGGCCGGCTTTCGCCGCCCGCGCCGCCCGCGCTCACGCCTCCGGCAGGAAGTAGGCCGCCGCGAGGGGTGCGACCTCGAGCGCGGATGCCGCGGCCCGGTCGACCCACCGCAGCTCCTCGATCTCGGCATCCGTCACGGGCCGCTGATCGCCGATGTCGACACGGAAGACGTCGGCGACCACTGCGAAACCCGGCTCGTTAGCGGCGGGAGCCGTGAACTCGCCGAGCGGCGTGAGATCGGTCGGCTGCAGACGCAGCCCGATCTCCTCGGCGAGCTCGCGGATGAGCGTCTGTGCGGCATCCTCGCCCGCCTCCGGCTTGCCACCCGGCTGCATGAACGCGGTCGTGCCGGCCTTCCGGACCAGCAGCAGGCGCCCATCGGCGTCGGTGATGACCGCCGCGGAGACACGGATGGAGCGGGCGGTCGCGGGATCGGGGGGCGGCGTCGAGGTCACCCTCGCACGCTAACACCCGGCGCGCGACCCTCTGGCCGCCCGCGCGAAGACACTGTTGACTGGCCGCATGAAGCTTCTGCTGACCTCGGGCGGCGTCACGAACGACAGCATCCGCACCGCTCTCGAAGACCTGCTCGGCAAACCCATCGCAGACAGTTCCGCGCTGTTCATCCCGACCGCGCAGTGGGGGCAGCCGATGTGCTCGCCGGAGACGGTGTGGCGTTCGACGGCGGGGCGGTGGCCCGGCGATATCCACAGTCCCGTGGAGCTCGGGTGGCGGTCGGTCGGAGTGCTCGAACTCACGGCGCTGCCGACGATCGCGCCGGAGCGATGGATGCCGTGGGTCCGCGAGGCCGATGCGCTCCTCGTCGACGGCGGCGAGGCGGTGTACCTGGCGGAGTGGATCCGCCGATCGGGGCTTGCCGACCTGCTGCCTGACCTGCACGACACCGTCTGGGTCGGCATCAGCGCGGGCAGCATGGCGCTGACGCCGCACGTGGGTCGGGAGTTCGTGGACCGGGACCCGGAGGGCACCGACGAGACGCTGGGACTGGTCGACTTCTCGATCTTCCCGCACCTCGATTACCCGGGCTGGAGCGGCAACACGACCGCGGCGGCCCACCGGTGGGCGGAGGGCATCCGCGGTCGCGCCTACGCGATCGACGACCAGACTGCGATCCGGGTGGTCGACGGAGCGGTCGACGTGATCTCCGAGGGCAACTGGGAGCTGCTCAACGCGTGAGGCCGCCCGCGATGATGTCCACGAGCAGCCGGGCGTACACGCCGCCCGGATCGAGGTCGGGGTCGAACACGGTGATCGAGATGCCAGCCGCCGCCGGGGCGAGGTCACGGATGAGCCCGGTCAGCTGGTCGGCGTCGATGCCGCCGGGATCGGGGCTGTCCACCGCGGGCATCACAGAGGGGTCGAGCACGTCGACGTCGATCTGCAGCCAGTACGAGCGACCCGCAATGCGTGCCGCGGTCGCAGTGGCGGCCTCTCGCCCGTGCGCGATGAGGTCCGAAGCGGAGATGACCCCGCCGAGGACGCCCCGCGCCTCGGCGGCGTGCTCATCGTCGTCGCGGTGGCCGATGTGGACCACGCGCGACGGCTCGAAGTAGGGCGAAAGGCCATCGATGTCGGCGATCTCGGGCCGGTGCAGGCCCACCGCAGCGGCCAGATCCTCACCCGCCACGCTCGCGCACACAGCGCTGTTGCCCGGGTGGCGGAAGTCGGTGTGGCCGTCGACATGGACGAGACCGGTGCGCGCGCGGTGCGCGGAGGCCACCCCCGCCGCGAGCACGATGCTGCAGTCTCCTCCGAGCACGACCGGCACCTCGTCGGCCGCCCAGACCTCTTCGATCCGCTGCGCGAGTCGACGCGTGTGGTCGATGAGCTGCTCCTGATTGCGCACGAGAACCCCATCGCGGGTGTCGTCGTCGTCGACGTATCGGCCCGGCAGCACCACTCCTCCGTCGCGGGCGCCGAAAGACGCGAGCCGATGGAACAGTCCCGCTTCCCGCAGCGCCTCGGGGGCTTTCGCGGTGCCGGGGACGCTCCCGCGTCGCGGGGGACGAAGACCCAGGTTGGTCGGCGCGGACAGAAGGGTGAGCACTCACCCATCCTGCCGCGCGCCGCCGACGTCGCGTCCGACGCCTCAGACGGTGAGCATCACCTTGAGCGCCGCGCGGGAGTCCATCGCGGCGTAGGCGGCGGGCGCCTCGCCGAGCGGCATGATCCGGTCGAACACCCGACCCGGGTCGATCGTGCCGTCCAGGACGAGGGGGATCGCCTCCTCCAAGTACGCGCGCACGGGCGCGATGCCGCCCGTCAGGGTGATGTTCTTGCCGAACAGCGAGGCGGAGCCCACCGGGGCGCTCTCGTACTGCGGCACGCCGACGCGCGAGATGACACCGCCCGGCCGGGCCACGCCGTAGGACTGCTCGTACGCCGGCATGTGTCCCACCGCCTCGATCACCACGTGGCTGCCCAGCCCGTCGGTGAGGTCCATGACACGGGCGATGCCCTCGTCGCCGCGCTCGGCGACGACATCGGTCGCGCCGAACTCCACGCCCAGGTCGGTGCGGTCGGTGTGGCGGCCCATGAGGATGATGCGCTCCGCCCCGAGAGTGCGCGCGGCGAGCACCGCCGACAGGCCCACGGCGCCGTCGCCGACGACGGTGACCGTCTGACCGGGCCGCACGCGGGCCAGGTGTGCGGCGTGATAGCCCGTCAGGTAGACGTCCGACAGCGTCAGCAGTGACGCCAGCAGGGAGTCGGATGCCGTGTCGGGGTCGACGCCCGGAACCACCACGAGCGTGCCGTCGGCCTGGGGGATGAGGGCGCGCTCGGCCTGCAGACCCCCGACCCGCCCGGTGCCGTAGAAGCCGCCGTGCTGGCAGGACGTGTGGAAACCCTCACGGCAGAAGACGCACGTGTTGTCGGAGTACACGAAGGGGACGATGACGAAGTCGCCGGGACGCACGGTGGTGACATCGGCGCCGGTCTCCTCGACGACGGCGATGAGTTCGTGCCCCATGCGGCGGCCCGTCGCGCTCTCGGCCATGGAGTGGTACGGATGCAGATCCGAGCCGCAGACGCACGCGCGGACGATCCGCACCACCGCATCGGTGGGCTGCTGAATGGTGGGATCGGGGACGTTCTCGACGCGGACGTCTCCGGCGCCGAACATGACGGTTGCTCGCATGAGTACATTTCACGCCATCCGCCCTGCCCTTTCTATTATCCCGCGCCCAGGGGGGCTTGCCGCAAGGCCCCCTGTGTGGGGCACAATCGCAGGTCGCGCCTAATTTCTCGGCGTGTGAAGGGAGCGCGATGCCGTCGGAAAACACTCAGGAAAGCGTCTTCGATCTGCCGCCGCGGTTGCAGCGAAAGGCCGACCCCGCGCTCATCGACCGCGACGAACGACAGTTCGCGGCGATCGCCGCGGCGCTGGCCGCCGACCTCGAGCGCACCGAGATGCGGCTCGCTGCGCTCCGGCGCGAAGCCGTCAGCGGAGGACAGCGCGCCCTCGAACGCGACCTCGAGGTGCAGAGCCTGTCGGCGCGTTCGCGCATCCTCCGCCGGTTCGGCCGCGACGCATGCATCGGTCGCGTCGTCGACGAGGAGGGCGTCGTCACCTACATCGGCCGCTTCGGTCTCGCGGATGCCGCGGAGGAGCGCCTGCTGATGGACTGGCGCGCCCCGGCATCCGCCCCGTTCTTCGCCGCGACGGCGGCGCGGCCGCTGGGCCTGACCAGTCGCCGACGCTATCGCTGGCGGGAGGGGCGCATCGTCGACTATTGGGACGAGGTGTTCGCCGACGACGGCATCGATCACAGCGCCGCGCTCGACGATCAGTCGGCGTTCATCGCGAGTCTCGGTGAGAGCCGGTCATCGACGATGCGCGACGTGCTGGCGACCATCCAGTCCGACCAGGACGCGATCATCCGTGCCGGTGCGGCGGGTGCGCTCGTCGTCGACGGCGGCCCCGGAACAGGCAAGACCGTCGTGGCACTGCATCGCGCGGCGTATCTGCTGTACGCCGATGCGCGCGTGCAGTCGGGGCATGGAGGGCTGCTGTTCGTCGGACCGCACCGCCCGTACGTCGACTACGTCGACGACGTGCTGCCGAGCCTGGGGGAGGACGGGGCCCTGGTGTGCGCGGTGAACGACCTCGTCGACGGCGGCAGCGACGCGGCGGAGGAGGCCGACCCCGAGATCCGGCGTCTGCTCGGCGACGGGCGCGTCGTCGATGCCGTTGGAGCCGCGGTGCGCCTCTGGCAGCGTCCGCCTCGGCGTCACACACCGATCGAGACCGCGTGGGGGACCCTGGTCCTGGGTGCGGCGGAGTGGTCCGAAGTCTTCTCCGACGCGGACGGGCTGCCGCACAACGTCGTGCGCGCCCGGGCGTGGGACCGTCTGCTCGACCTGCTCGAAGAACGCGTCGCCGACGAGCTGCGCGGCGGCGAAGACACGGGGGACGAGTGGAGCGAGGGCTGGGGGGAGGCGTCCCGCGCTCGTGACGAATTCGATGCCTACGGCTCCGGGTGGGATGAGGACGAATCGACGCGCGAGGTGCTCGAGAACGATGAGGAGCTCCGGGCGCTCTTCGACCGGGCGTGGCCGCTGTTGGATCCCGACGCACTGCTGCGCGGCCTGCTCACATCGAGGGAGATGCTGCGGCGGTGCGCGCCGTGGCTGGCGCCGGTCGAGGTCGACGCTCTGATCGCGCGCGGTGCGCCTGCGGAGTGGACCGACGTCGATCTGCCCCTGCTCGACGCGGCGCGGGGCGGCGTGGGCGATCCGCGCAGCGAGGTGCGGGAGCGCCGGGCCCGCCGAGCCGCTGCGGAAGAGCACCGGGTGATGTCCGACGTGGTGAGCGATCTGATCGCGGCCGACGACGGCGATCTGCGGATCATGTCGATGCTGCGCGGCCAGGACCTTCGCCGCACGCTCGCGCAGCCCACGGCATCCGACCGCGACCCGTACGCCGGGCCGTTCGCGCACCTCGTGATCGACGAGGCGCAGGAGCTCACCGACGCCCAGTGGCGCATGCTCCTGCAACGGTGCCCGTCGCGGAGCGTGACGATCGTCGGAGATCGCGCGCAGGCGCGACGCGGGTTCCCCGAGAGCTGGGGCGAGCGGCTCGCGCGGGTCGGCGTCGATCCGACGTTCGTCACGGCGCTGACCGTCAACTACCGGACGCCGAGCGAGGTGATGGATGCCGCGGGCCCGGTGATCCGGGCGGTCCTGCCCGACGCGAACGTCCCCGCATCGATCCGCAGCACGGGGGTGCCGGTGGCGTACGGCTCACGACGCGATCTGGACGCGGTCGTCGAGGCATGGGAACGCGAGAACGCCGACGGTACGGCGGTCGTGATCGGCGAGCCCGCTTTCGCGCCGCGGCCGCGCGTGGCTTCACTCGACCCGCAGCGCGTGAAGGGTCTCGAGTTCGACCTGGTCGTCCTCGTCGACCCCGACCTCTTCGGCGATGGAGTCACGGGCGCCGTCGACCGCTACGTCGCGATGACCCGGGCGACCCAACGGCTCGTCGTGCTCACGTGAGGGAGGCCGGGCGCGGGCGGGCTACCCGGGTCGAGACGCGAGGAACACGATGGCCCAGTAGACGAAGCCCGCGGCACCGATGATGATCCCAGCGAGTGCGAGGCCTTTCCCGCGCGCGCGGCCCTGCGCCGCGGCCCGGAAGCCCTGCCCCGAGATTGCCGCGCCCAGCGCGCCGATGAATCCGAACACGAACAGACTCGCGCAGGAGATGACCAAGCCCCAGATCGTCAGCTGGCTGAACGGCAGCCGCCGGGGTGGCGGGACGACCGCCGCTTCCGGGCGCTCGGGTGTGCTCGCCGTGAACTCTTCCATACGTGAGTTGTTCCACGTGATGTTATGCGCCGGCTGACACGGGCCGCCTGCCGTGGGGCGAGGTTGTCGCGCGCTCACCCGGCGCGGCGCAGCCGCAGCGCGAGGAACAGCACCGCGCACAGCAGCGTCATCCCGGCCGCGAGCACGATGACGGCCGTCCAGCCGCCGCTTGCGAACAGATGGGTGGATGCCGCGCCCGACACCGTGCTGCCCAGGTAGTAGGTGAGCAGGTAGGCGCTGGAGGCCCGCGATGTGCTGCGGCCCACGGCTTGGGCTCGCGCGACGACCCACCCGCTGAGGATCGAGTGCGTTCCGAGGAACGCCGCGGTGAGCAGTCCGAGGCCTGCGAACACCGCGATCACGTTCGGCCAGAACACCAGACCGATCGCGGCGAGCATCGCGGTCGCCCCCAGCAGCGATGTCAGCGCGCGTCCGAGGCGCCGTGACATCCGGTGGAAGAGCCCCGGTGCCA
>Ga0207655_1001383_pt1 | contig 22651 bp, 23 predicted proteins | sample KBSM44metaG_FD_184398 | JGI IMG/M metagenome (GOLD analysis project Ga0207655, IMG submission 184398) | Miscanthus rhizosphere microbial communities from Kellogg Biological Station, Michigan, USA - KBS M4-4 metaG (SPAdes) (version 2) | ecosystem: Host-associated > Plants > Roots > Rhizosphere >... | reverse complement strand
AACAAAGAAGGTACTCGCGTGGCCTCACGGTGGAAACTCACCGGCAAGAACAAGGGCTTCATAGGTGCTCGCTCGTGTAGCACACCTTTCGAAATGCTCGGTACTGCGGTTTGGGAAGTACGCCCAGACGGTCTGCTGGCGCACAACTGGGTAGAGCGCAATTCGCTTGAGGTTCATCGCGACGTTATCGGTCTCTAAGGTCGAATCGCTGCCTCAACACCCGGCTTACCTCCCTCGGTTTCGTCCACGCAACGTACGGAGGGAGTCTTGATCAACGAGGTTATTGCAATGAAAAACCTGCTTCCATTGGCAGTTCTGGTGTTCTGTTCCACAGCCATGGCAGGTCAGTCAACAGATGAACGCCATGTAGAAATTGAACCGTATCGCTACGCAATGCACCTGGACATCGCCAGTGTGATTTCGATTACGACCCCAGCGGATAAGTGCAATGCCGTTCCCGTGACCATGATCTACCGCGACTCCAGTGGACACATCAAAGGGCTTGAATACCTTTCGTTGTCAACAGATTGCGACGCCTTCGGCGGTTAACGGTTACACCCGCGCATCAAACGACTACTGCTCCTTACGCCTCACCGCTTGCATTATAAAAACAAGAGCAAGCCCCTCTCCGCCCCTGCGAGTACAAACGAAATAGTTAAATCGCCGAGTAATCACTCGACGAATTATCTAACGAATCACATCGCGTGCAGGCAATGTCCCACACTATTTTCTTCGCTTTATGCGGCAGGTACTCGCGCATCCAGCACAGGTTCCAGGCGAGGAGTTCGTACCATCAAGGTCATGATCAATATTCCGATCAACAACAGTCCGGTAACGGCGAACAACCCGTTCGCAAAACTGCCCGTAGCCGTCTTGATCGCGCCCATCATGTAAGGCCCGACAAAACCACCCAGCATCCCGATCGTGTTCACATAAGCGATCCCCCCGGCGGTGGCGCCGGCCGGCAGATAGCTCATTGGCATTGCGAGGATGATCGGCATTGCAGAGAACACACCGAGCGCTGCCAGTGTCAGCCCGAAAATACTCAGGCCAAAATGGCCCTGAACAAATGGCAACATCCCAAAACCTACCGCCGCCAGCAATGAACACGCAGAAATATGAATACGCCGCTCGAGTCGCTGATCGGAATGTCGTGAGATCAGGATCATTCCGATCGTGGTGAAGGCGTAAGGCACGACGGCCCACATGCCGATCTGCGTCGCGGTGGTCAAGCCTGCTTCCCGCAACATCATAGGCATCCAGAAGTTGACGGCGTTGTGGCCACAAACGATGGTGAACCAGGTCAAGGCGATCAAGTGGATCGGAGGTTCTCGCAGAGCGGCCAGGAAACCTCTATCGACTGCCGGCTGGAAACTCGCCAAATGCCGTATTACTTTGGCCTTTTCGTCGGGTCTGAGCCACTTGCAGGTACTCGGGCCATCAGAGAGCAACGCCAGTGCGATGAGGCCCAGCACGATGGACGGAACTCCTTCTATGACAAACAGCCATTGCCAGCCTTGCAGCCCGGCAATCCCATGGAACGCATCCAGAATGACCCCTGACAACGGCGCCCCTGCCACGCCAGCGATAGCCGACCCGCAGAGAAAAATCGCGGCCATTTGAGCCCGTCGGGCCGGTGGAAACCAGAACGTCAAGTACAGCAATACCCCCGGAGCGAAGCCGGCCTCAAAAGCGCCGAGCAACAGGCGCATGAGATAGAACGAGGTGGGACTATGAACGAGCATGGTGCAACACGACACAAAGCCCCAGCCGATCATGATTCGGGCGATAGTGACCCGGGCACCCAGACGTTTCATCAACAAATTGCTGGGTATCTCGCAGCACACGTAACCGAAGAAAAAGATACCCGCCCCCAGGCCGTAGACGGCGTCGGAGAAACTCAGGTCGGCTTTCATATGTAATGCGGCAAACCCGACGTTCACTCTGTCCAGATAGGCGAACACGTAACAGACGAACAGAAACGGCATAAGCCGCCAGGCAATTTTTCGGTAAACAGGATCGTTGTCATCGATCAACGCCATGGCGCCTTGAGCGACGGAGGATTGGAGTTGCATGGATCGAATCTCCTGCAAATATTGTTATTGGAAGTGCGCAAGAAAGATTTCATCGAATCAAACTCGGGGCCGCGCTTTTAATACCCCGCGACATGGATTTCAAAAAGTATTGCTTGCTGCGCAAGCAGCATAAAAATTCACGCAAGTTAGAAAAACTGGTATCCGCGAACAATGCGAATTCGTAAATTCATTTAGAGTTCGCGGCGTACAGTTGATACGGGTCAGGTGTCAACGAATGAAACGATCGGCATAGTCAGCGCCTAACCCGACACTTTCATAATGCTGACGGGCACTTTCCAGTTTCGTATAAACGTCTTCGTAATCCAGTGCATTACCGTAGGGATCTACATAGACATAGTTGCCGGTCACATGAAACAAGGTAATCATTTCGCTGACCTCTTCGGGCACTACCAGCGTATGGGTTTCTCCAGGTGGTTCAAACGCGTAGCTCCCTTCGGTGGCGACCCATTCGTGTTCGAGGTAATGCCAGTGGCCCCGCAAAGTAAACGCGTGCACCGGCCCACCATGGCGGTGGCGGGACAGCACACCTGAGCGCCGCACCCGGGTGAGATTGACGAAGTAGCCGCCACTCAGGCTCAGTATCAATGGCCGAAACCAGACACCTTCAGCCTGGGGTACCCACTCGCGTTCATCACAGTCGAGATTAAGCGCACCCGCCAGCAAAAAGTCGGCTGGCATACCGGCCGGCTGGTCGAATTGATAGGGCACCTTGGATCGATCACCACGATGAGAAGTCATCACAGGCCTTGCCAAACTTTGTTCTTGTACAGTCATTTTTATTCAACCTCACGGTCAGACATTTACCAGATTGCGATATCGCTATCGCAGACACCATCAAGTCGGCAGCAAACGTGCAACTTGATAACGATTGAGCGCACTTTCAATCAATGCAACTCAAGCAACAGGGCAAGAAAGAGGGTCTTGCTAAAATGTGTTATGTAATCGTCCAGCACAAGCCTTTGACGCGGCTGCTGAGGAAGTCATTAAATACTTTGATTCGCGGACTTAAGTATTTACGGTTCGCGTAAATCAGACTGACTGATTCTTTTGTTCCGGTATAAAACTCGGACAGCACAGGGACGAGACGACCTTGACGAATATCCTCGCCAATATGAAACCCGGCTAATTTGACGACGCCCGCCCCTTGCAGCGCCAGATCTCGCAACAGGTCACCCTGGCTGAATGACGTGCGACTGCGGAACGGCACCTTGATCAAGCGACCGTTTTCCCGAAACGACCAGGCGCTCCACTGACTATCGAAACTGAACCCGAAGCACTGATGCTCCAGCAAGTCCTGCGGATGGAGCAGAGGCGCCTGACGGGCCAGGTATTCGGGTGAAGCGCACACAATCCATTCATTGTCATTCAGACGTTGCGCCACCCGCGAAGAGTCAGGCAAGAACCCGCTGTGAATCGCCACATCCACCCCTTGCTCGAACAGATCGATGTATTGCGGCCCCAGCTGAATGTCGAGATCAAGGAGCGGGTAAGTGGCGAGAAATTCTGGTAGCCACGGCATTATCTGATGCTTGGCGAACGTGGTCATCGTATGCACGCGCAGCATGCCGCAGACCCTGGTGGGCAATCGCTCGGCCAGTGAGTCCGCCTCGCTCATGGCATCGACGACGGCCAGTGCACTTTTGAGGTACGCCGCGCCCTCCTCCGTCAGCAGCAGTGCCCGAGAACTTCGCACAAACAATCGCACCTGCAAGCGATCTTCCAGTCGTGAAATCAGCTTGCTGACGGCCGAGGGGGTCAGATGGCCGGCACGGGCCGCCGCGGAAAAACTGCCATATTCGGCCGCTCGGATGAAGGCGAGCATTTGAGAATAGTTGTCCAGATCTCTCCTCCTTCTCTTATTAGTTTCGACGGCGGTGCCGGCGGCTTTGGGAGCACATGGGCTTAAACTATTACATCTCTGAATCTATGGATACGCCGCGTTATTCACACCGGATGTGAATTTTGTTCACAGGAAAAACCCAGGGATATCCATCAGCCAGTCGATTAGCTGTGATCAGTTTTATGCGTTTGCCAAGGGGCCGGGCCGCTCAAATACTCAAGCGGATTACAATAAGAGAGCCCCCACATGTTTGATGCTATGCGTTCGCAAGACTCGCCTTACTCATTGTCGTTCAGTCAGGACTGTATGGAGGGTCGCCTGGCCCCCTTCGGCGATGAAGCGGTTCAGCCTATACCCGTCCCGTCAGACCACTCGTTGGTGCTTGTCACCGATGAGCTCAATCGTTATGTCGCCTTGATCGAACATCCTTATGGGCAGCTCAATCGGGTCATTGCGCAAATGGCTGGCTTGCTAATTCTCGGGCATGCCCGCAATGGCTTTTCCACCTACGCGCAATTAGCCAAAACCCCGGAACAGGCGCTGATCGAGACCCTGGATTTGCTGAACCAACTCAAGGTTCCGCCTATGGGGTTAACGCATTTCAAACACCTTTCACTCGCGGCCAGAAACCTGCTTGACCTCTCTCGGGCATTGCATCGCAACATCAATAACGCTGCTGTTTTCAAAACGCGCGCCCCCGGATGGCTGAGCGAACTCAACAAGGCCAACGCACTCTTGCGCTGCATCGCCATCCCGCACTCAGGGCTTATGCCGGTGGACCTGCAAAACACCTGTTTTTGTTGTTCGCAGCAGTGAAACCACAGTCAATCAAAGACCAATAAAAGAGGCTGTCATGTCCCCCTACTCGATCTGGATTCTCGAATACGCCCACATCCCTGACTTTCCAGTCAGCGGTATCAAATACGGCATCCATAACGAAGGTGTTCGAAAGTTGCCGTACTGCTACGTGCTGATAAAGGGAAATGGCCGGACCATTATGGTGGACGTCGGTTACAACCATCGTGACTATGGCCAGGCCCTGGCTGGGCAGTTTGGCGTGACTAACTGGCATTCCGCTCGAGAGGTTTTGGCTCAGTGCGATGTGACCCCCGAAGACATCGATACCGTGTTTGTCACACACGCTCACTTTGACCATTTCGGTAACACCGATGCTTTCCCCAATGCGCGGTTCTACCTTCAGGAACGAGAACTGTCGAAATGGATCTGGGCCATGGCCCTGCCGGATCGACTGAACTGGACGCGCACGGGCCTTGATCCCTCGGACATTCTCCGTGCAGTGGAACTGGCCCGCCAAGGACGGCTGATTTGCGTAGATGGCGAAATGGAAGATGTAGCGCCTGGCATTGATCTACGCGTTGCATTCGACAGCCACACCTTCGGCTGCATGTGGGTACATGTGCGCAACGATCTGGCAGCGGTCGCTCATAACAGCTGGGTGTTGGCCGGAGACCTTGTGTACGTCTACGACAACATGGTGGCCAATCCGCAGATCATCAACAGTGATATCACTGGAACGCTAGACTACCGTCCCGTTGGCCTGGCGCAAAACAGCAACACCAACTTGGTGCTGGCGACCGAGGAAATGCTCAAAGCGGTCGACTATGAAGTCAAGCGAGTCATCCCTGTACACGAAGACCGTTTGAGTGAGGTTTTCCCTACCCGCGTGACGGACAAAAACCTGCGGATCATGCAAGTCTGTCTGGCAGAGGGTGAACAATCTCGCGTCTGATCACGTCGGCCTCATTACAGACAAAAGCCGTCTAAAAAGACGGCTTTTTTTATGTGTGCAGCGCTATTTCAACGCCAGGCTGTAGCTGAAAATCAAGCGATTTTCATCGGTGTTGCGCGTGTAATTGGAGCGCTGAGTCGCGTTCAGCCATTGCACTCCGACATTCTTCAGCGGACCGTCCTGCACGACATAGGTTATGTAGGTGTCGCGTTCCCACTCCTGGCCTTCCTGATTCATGTTCACCACCCTGGCTTGGTCACCCTGCACATAAACCGTGGTGAACGTCAGCCCAGGCATTCCCGCAGCGGCAAAGTTGTAGTCATAACGCGCGCGCCAGGAGCGTTCCCTGGCGCGGGAGAAGTTACTGACCTGCAACTCGGTGAACAGGTAACTGACCGTGCCGTCAATCAACGGATAGGCTGTATCGCCCCACTGTTTCTGATACCCGCCACTGACGGTATGACCGTCGATGGAATACCCGATATTGGTGCTGAGCGCCTGGTTATCTACATGGCCTCCCAGTGCCGCGCCAGCATCGCTGCCGTCAAAGTAGCGTAGCTCTCCCAATAGACGACCAGGGCCCAATGGCGTGTTGTATTTGAGGCCCACGAAACCTTGTTGGTAGATGTCCTGGAGTCGGCCGAAATGCAAACTCGCCAGCAGATCCCGGGTGATTTGATAGTCGGCCGCGGCAAACTTGAAATCGTCAGAGCGCGCCGCGCTGGAGTACTGTCCGGATTGGCTGGTGATTCCCATTTTTTCGAAATCGGTAGAGTCGCGTTGCTTCACTTGACTGATATGGCCCAGGTTCAACGTCAGGTTTTCGAAAGCCTTGCTGGTCAGTTGCTGGCCTTCAAAAGTTTGGGGGAATAGACGACTGATGTTTGGCTGTATCACCGCGATGCCTGCGGGTTGGAGGCTACCGACGAATAGTTCGTTGCTGTCAAAGAGGCGCGCCTTGGCCGTCAATCCCAACTTCGAATAGTCATCATCAGCGCGTTTGGCGTAGGGCTTGCCTGGATCATCGGACACAGCCTGGCGCGCCAGTATGCCGGTACCCGAACGCTCAGGCGCCGAGTCAAGCTTGATGCCGAGCATGCCGATTGCGTCCAGTCCGAACCCGAGCGGCCCATCGGTATAACCGGATTGGTATTTCATAACAAAACCTTGCGCCCACTCCTCGGCCTTGGAGGGCCCCGTGCCGTCTCGGTAATCGCGATTGAAATAGTAGTTTTTGGTACTGAAATTCAAGCGGCTGTCTTTGAGAAAGTCGGCTTGGGCCAGGGCCGGAACCGCGGCCACTATGCCCGTCAAGCAGACAACATTCATTCTCGGAGTCATGTTTTGTATACCTGTTTTATTGTTATGGGTACGTCGTATATGAATAAACACACTCGGTTTTCAGACGTGCGAAACCGTCAGGCCAGATCTGAAGATCCGGCCTGTTCGCTTTAACAGAGGTCTTATTGCCTATCAGCGATGCCGAAAGACTGGCAATCGTTTCTCAACGAATGCGCGGGCACCTTCTTTCTGATCCTGGGTCGCGAACAACGAGTGAAACGTGCGACGTTCGAAACCGAGCCCTTCGCTCAATCCGGTTTCATACGCTCGATTCACACACTCTTTAAGGAGCAACAAACTCGGTAATGAACGCTCGGCAATTTTCTTCGCGATCGCACTGACTTCGTCCAGCAACTGCCCCGTGGGCACCACTCTCGATACCAGTCCGATAGCCTCGGCTTCTTCGGCACCGATCCGACGGCCCGTCAGGCACAGATCCATGGCTTTTGCTTTACCGACCCAGCGCGATAGACGTTGAGTTCCGCCCGCACCGGGTATCAACCCCAGAGATATCTCCGGCAACGCGAAACTGGCGTTGTCCGCGGCCACGATCAAGTCGCACATCATCGCCACTTCGCAGCCTCCGCCCAGCGCATAACCGGCCACCGCAGCGATCATGGGCTTACGGCAGCGGGCAATTCGGTCCCATTCGCCGAGAAAATTATTGACGCTGGTTTGCGGGAATTCCTGATCGAGCGCTTCCAGAATATCTGCCCCCGCAGCGAAAGCCTTGTTGCTGCCGGTCAAGACAATGCAGCCGATGCTTTCGTCTTCTTCAAAACAATCCAGCGCCTGGGAAATTTCCAGAATCATCTGGGTGTTCAATGCATTCATTGCCTCGGGACGGTCGAGCGTGATCCATCCGACCCGTTCGCTCCGTTTTACGCGCACGTAATTCAAAAGGCCTAAGGCCGCCATGTCTCCCATTCCAGTCTCCTGCGTTGATCGGCTGCGTCAGCCGTGCTTATCGGGTACGTTCGAGAATGCTGACGTAATTGGCCACGGCGGCTCCGCCCATGTTGAAAATTCCGCCCAGCCGCGGCGTATCGGCCAGTTGCAGGCCCGGTGATTCGCCGGCCAGTTGCATGGCGGTCATGACGTGCATGGACACCCCGGTCGCGCCGATCGGATGCCCTTTGGCTTTCAAGCCACCGGACAGATTCACCGGTAATCGCCCACCCGGCTCTGTCCATCCTTCCAGAATGGCCCGGGCGCCCTGACCTGGAGGGGTGAGCCCCATCGCCTCATATTCGATCAGTTCGGCAATCGTGAAACAGTCATGGGTTTCAACGAAATCGAGGTCGTCGAGTGCCAGCCCGGCCATGCCCAGCGCAGCTTGCCAGGCCTTGGCAGCACCCTCGAAGCGGGTGATGTCTCGGCGACTGATCGGCAGGTAATCATTGACTTGTGCCAGCGCACGAATGCTGATCACTCGCTCTGTTCGTGCCGCCATGTCGTCGCTGACGAGCACCAACGCCGCAGCCCCGTCAGACACAAGCGAGCAGTCTGTGCGACGCAACGGAGCAACGACATAAGGGTTGCCGGTGGACACCTGGTGACAGAATTCCACGTCCAGGTTTTTACGCAAGTGAGCCAATGGATTGAGACTGCCATTGCGGTGGTTTTTTGCCGCGATGTGTGCAAGTGCCAGGGATTGATTGCCATAGCGGGCGAAATACTGCTGGGCGATACCCGCGAACAACCCGACGAACGATGCCTCGGGGCCGCCCTCCTGGGCTACGTAACTGGCCGAAACCAGCGCCTTGCGCACGACGTCTTCAGCGACCGCAGTCATTTTCTCGACACCAACCACCAGAACCACCTTCGCCTGGCCCGACATGATCAGGCTGGATGCCTGTCTTACCGCTGCGGAACCCGTGGCGCAGGCATTTTCCACTCGTGTCGAAGGCTTGTAGCGCAAGCCGGGGTCGGCCTGCAGAACCAGGGACGCCGGAGATCCCTGAGGATCCAGCCCCTGGTTGAAGTGCCCGATGACAATCTCATCCACATCCAGAGCTTCAAGACCCGCATGTGCCAAAGCGTCCACGGTAACCCGCGTAATCAGCGATTCAAGCGTGTCATTCGCTAGCTTGCCGAAGGGGGTGTGAGCCCAACCTATGATATTGCCAACCATGTCAGGTTCTCCGTCAATCATCATTTCAGTCCGACAGTATTCTTAATCGGTATCGCGAATATGCGCAACAGGTGATTTTATCGCTTGACGTTCAATTTTCGGTCCGACAATAATTATCCAAAGTTCAAACATCTGGAAGACAGCAGTTATGGTCGAGATCGGATTTACTCCCACTGTCCGGCGTCAATATCCCGAGGGCGTTGCACTGCGGCCAGAGCTGGCAAGCCAGGCGCTGAATTGGCCAACCATCGAACGTTATCTCGCTGGCCACCGTTTACAGATGGATCCCGGGGTCGCCCCTCGACAATTGTCGGGCGGCCTGGCGAACCTGAATTTCCTGGTACGCATCAACCACAACTGGATGGTGCTGCGTCGCCCTCCAGCCGGTCCGTTACCGCCAGGCGCTAACGACATGCAGCGTGAGCACCGGATCCTTTCTCGACTCTGGAGAACATTCGCATTGGCTCCGCGCAGCCATCACTTCTGTTCTGATGCCGCCATCGCCGGTGCGCCGTTTCTTTTGATCGACTATCGCGCTGGACTTTCTTTGCGTGGGGGCAGCACCCAGCCACTGCCTGCGACCGAAAACACAGGCCATCAACTGTCAAAGATGCTGGTGGAAACGCTCGCGCAATTGCATGCGGTCGACCTCGCCAGTGTTGGGCTGGAAGCGCTCGGTCACCCGCAAGGCTTCTTCAGGCGTAATACGCTTGGCTGGATCAAGCGTGCGCAATTGATTGCCAATGGCAACTTGAGCTGCCCTGCCCAAATCCTCGCTCAATGGCTGACTGATGCTCCCGACCCTGCAGCGGGCAAACCGGTCTTGCTGCACAACGACTTCAAGTTGGACAACATTCTGATTGACCCGAAAACCCTGCAGCCCCGCGCCATCGTTGACTGGGACATGGGCACCCAGGGCGATGCGTTGTTCGACCTGGCCACACTCCTGAGCTATTGGAGCGAACCGGACGATCCTTCCTGCATGCACCGTCTGGCGCAGATGCCGACGCTGCAACCGGGCTTTGCCAATCGCGAAGCAGTCGCTAATACCTACAGCGCGTTGACCGGACGCGGCCTGGAAGACTTGAAGCCCTACCGGGTCCTGACGATGTTCAAACTGGCCGTAGTGTTTCAACAACTGCACCGCCGCCACTTGCTCGGTGAAACCAAAGATCCGCGTTACGCCAACTTCGGCCAACTGGCCGAAGACCTCTTCGAATTCACCCTTACTATCGCTAACGATAAAATTCTCTGAGGACGTTGCTATGGACTTCACGCTGCCCGACTCACTCGTACAGTTGCGAGACAAGACCCGCACTTTCATTCGAGAGGTGGTCATCCCCTACGAGAAAGACCCGCGGCGCACTGCCCATGGGCCCAGCGACGAGTTGCGCAGTGAGCTGATCGCGCATGCCCGCGAAACAGGCTTGCTGAGCCCCCATGTTGACACTTCTTTGGGTGGCCTTGGTTTGCCGCACATTGGCCGCGCCGTGATTTTCGAAGCGGCGGGTTACTCGATGCTGGGGCCCGTGGCGTTGAACTGTGCCGCGCCCGATGAGGGCAACATGCATTTGATGCAAGCGGTCGCATCCACTGAGCAAAAGGAGCGCTGGCTAAAGCCTTTGGCAGAAGGCAAAACACGTTCTTGCTTTTGTATGACCGAACCTTCACCGGGGGCTGGCTCTGATCCGACACTGCTCAAGACCACGGCAATCAACGACGGCGACGATTTCGTCATCAATGGTCGTAAATGGCTGATCACCGGTGCGGACGGTGCGGCGTTCACCATCATCATGGCCCGCACTATCGTGGACGACGTGGATGTCGGTTCCTTGCTGACCTGCCCAATCCGGGTTTTCGCATCGAACGCGCGCTGGACACGCTCGATTCATCGTTCACCGGCGGCCACGCTGAAGTCAGGCTGGAGAACATGCGGGTGTCCAAAGCGGACGTGCTTGGCGAAATCGGTGAAGGGTTTCGCTACGCACAGGTACGCCTCGTTCCGGCGCGCCTGACCCACTGCATGCGTTGGCTGGGAGCTGCGCAAAGGGCCCACGATATCGCTGTGGCCTATGCGCAGAAACGCGAGGCCTTTGGTCATCCTATCGTCGCTCACGAGGGTATCGGCTTCATGCTGGCCGATAACGAGATCGACTTGCACACCACCCGCTTGAGCATCTGGCACACAGCCTGGTTACTCGATACCGGCGAACGCGCCAGCGCGCAAAGCAGCATGGTGAAAGTGCATGCTTCGGAAGCCATCTGGCGAATCGTCGATCGTTGCGTACAAGTGCTCGGCGGTATGGGTGTCACCGCGGATACCGAAGTTGAGCGGATCTTTCGTGATGTCCGCGCATTCCGGATCTATGACGGTCCGTCCGAGGTGCATCGCTGGAGTATCGCTCGTCGTCTGGGAAGGACTACCCAATGAATCAGGCCCTTCTTACCCCTGCGACCGTGTTCACAGACCTCGCGGATAAAGTGGTGATCGTCACCGGCGGTGGCCGCGGACTGGGGCGCTCAATTGCCGATGGGTTCGCGAAGCAGGGTGCCACCGTGATTCTGGTGGGTCGCAATCTCGAGCAATTGAATATCGCCGCCAGCGAAATTGTTGAGGCCGGTGGCAAAGCCGTTGCTTTTGTGGCTGACATCGCAGATGAAGACAGCGTGTCGACCCTGAGCAAATCAGTGCATGAAACCTACGGCAGGATCGACGTTCTGGTGAACAACGCGGGCATCAACCCTTGGTACAAGTCTGCAGAAAAAACCACCCTGCAGGAGTGGCGACAGATTCTCGACGTCAACCTCACGGGTGTGTTTCTTACGTGCAAGCACGTCGGGCAATTCATGCTCGACGCAGGCCAGGGTTCGATCATAAACATCACCTCAGTGGCGGGTCGTGTCGGCTTGGCTAAAACCACCGCCTATTGCGCGGCCAAGGGCGGCGTCGAAATGTTGACCCGCCAATTGGCCCTGGAGTGGGCACCTAAAGGCATACGAGTGAATGCCGTTGCACCCGGCTATTTCGCCACTGACCTGACTGAAGGCCTGCGCACCCATCCGGTGCTTGGGCGCCGGGTGTTGGATCGCACCCCCATGGGACGTTTCGGCGAGCCACAGGAAATTGTGGGCGCCAGTCTGTTTCTGGCCTCTTCGGCAGCCGCCTATGTCACCGGTCATTCACTGGCCGTTGATGGTGGCTGGACGGCGTGCTGAGCGAGGAATCGACGATGAAACCTGAAGGTATGGCCCTTGAAGGGTTGAAGATTCTGGACCTGACCCGTTTGTTGCCGGGAGCGTTCTGCACGCAGATGCTGGCCGATCTTGGCGCCGAGGTGATCAAGGTCGAACAGCCGCTGACCGGGGATTACAACCGTGCGTTTACGCCACTGAACAAAGTGGAATCCGGTTCCTTTCTGCTGCTCAACCGCAACAAGCTAAGCGTCACGCTCAACTTGAAAAGCGAACCGGGCAAACAGATCCTCCTCGACCTGGTGCGTGAGTCGGACGTTTTGATCGAGGGTTTCCGTCCCGGGGTTATGCGACGCCTGGGACTGTCCTACGAGACATTAAGTGAGATCAATCCACGTCTGGTCTATTGCGCCATTTCCGGCTACGGCCAGGATGGTCCCGACCATCTGAAAGCCGGGCATGATCTCAACTACATGGCTGAGGCCGGTGCATTGCAGCTATTCGGTAGGGCCGGTGAAGGGCCCATTGTGCCAGGGTTGTCGATCGCTGATGTAGGCGGCGGTTCACTGATGGCCACCACTGGCATTCTTGCGGCACTGCACGCCCGTCACCGTACAGGGAAGGGCCAAATGGTGGATGTGTCGATGCATGACGGGGCGATTTCCTGGCTGGCCCTGCATGCGGCCGACCTATTGTTCGCTGACATCGAACCCAGAGGTGGCGAGCGCCCTTTTATCGGCCAGGCCCCTTGCTACAACGTCTACCTCTGTGCCGATGGCAAGTATCTCGCGCTGGGGCTGATAGAGCAGCATTTCTGGCTGCGTTTTTGCGAGCATCTGCAACTGGATCAACTCAAGGATGAACAATGGCCAACCGGCGACCGCTGCTTGTTGCAAAAGCAAGTACTGGCCACTTTGTTCGCCACCCGGTCTCGTGATGCCTGGGTAGACACTTTCAAAGGTATCGACCTGCCTGTCGGGCCGGTGCTCGATGTCGCCGAAGCCCTCGACGCACCGCAGGCACGTCATAGACACATGCTTCAGCACATTGAACACCCTGTAGAAGGCTTGATCCCGCAGCTGGGATTTCCGGTCAAGTACTCGATGACACCCTGCTCCCTGAGGAGTCCGCCGCCACTGCTCGGTGAACACAATGAACGGGTACTTGGTGCGCTTGGCTACAGCAGCGCGCAACTTGATGAGTGGCGACGAACGCAGGTGATCTGATCCCGCTCAATGATGCTGAAGAACAAGAATAATGAAGCTCGAGGAGAACAATCATGGCCCGCAATATGGTTCATTACACCCAGACCTACCGGGACTTTCAATGGGCGCTGCCGTCGACTTTTAACTTCGGCACAGACGTTGTCGACCGCTACGCGCGTGAAGCCGATGGTCCCGCACTGATCTGGGCGAATGCTGCAGGCGAGGAAATCCACCTCTCCTATTCCGACATGTCACGCCTCACCGACAGGTTCGCTTCGGTGCTGGCCAAACGCGGCATACGCCGAGGCGATCGGGTGTTGATCATGCTCCCGCGCATTCCGGACTGGCAGGTGGCGATGGTCGGCTGCCTGAAGTTGGGCGCGATCCCGATCCCTTCCGTTGAAATGCTCACCCGCAAGGACATCAATTACCGCGTCCGTCACGCCGAGGTGCGCGCAGTGGTGGTCCGGGCCGAACATGCGGAAAAGTTCGTCGATGTGCTGAATGAAGTACCGGTCAGGTTATCGCTGGGAATCGCCGCAGGTTTCGAATCCTGTGAGAACGCGATGATCGAAGCCGACGGCGCCTACGAACCCGCCGCGTTGTCTTTGGACGATCCTGCCATTCTGTATTACACCAGTGGCTCCACCGGAGAGCCCAAAGGCGTATTGCACCCCGCGCGCAGTCTGTATGCCTGGCGCGAAGCTGCGAAATACTGGCTCGACCTGGATCGCCGCGATGTGATCTGGTGCACGGCCGACGTCGGTTGGAGCAAGGCCGGTACGTCTATCCTGTTCGGCCCATGGAGCGCCGGGGCCTGCACCTTTTTCTACGACGGCCCGTTTGATCCCGCGCAGCGCCTGGCGTTACTGGCCAAGTACAACGTCAGCGTCTATTGCGCGCCCGGCACCGAGCTGTTTCGCGTGGTGGATGAAGATGTGGCTAGCTTCGACCTATCGCGGCTGCGCCACACCGTATCGGCCGGCGAGCGACTCAACGCCTTTGTGGCCGAAAAGTGGCACAAAAAAACCGGCATCCAAGTCATGGAAGCGTTCGGCCAGACCGAAACGCTCATGACCCTGGCTAACTATGCCTGCATTCCGACCCGTGAAGGTTCGATGGGCTTGCCCTTGCCGGGCAGCGATGTCGATATCATTGACGCGCAAGGGCGACGACTGCCTCGGGGCAGTGAAGGCGATATCGCGGTGCGCGTACCCAATCCGCTGCTGATGCTTGGCTATTACAAGGACGAAGCGCGTACCCGCGAGTCGTATATCGAGGCGGACGGCGAGCGTTGGTTTATCACGGGAGACATCGGAAGCCGAGACGCGGACGGATACTTCTTCTACAGTGGCCGGCGCGATGATGTCATCAATTCAGCGGGTTACCGCATCGGCCCAACCGAAGTTGAAAATGCCCTGCTCTCTCACCTGAGTGTCCTTGAATGCGCGGTCATTGGAACGCCACATGAGGAACGGGGTGAAATCGTCAAGGCTTTCGTAATACTGCGTCCGGGTACAAAGCCGAGTGAGGAACTGGTCCGACATCTGAAAGAACACGTCAAACAGATGACCGCTCCCTATAAATATCCACGCGCCATTGAGTTCGTCGACGCGCTGCCCAAGACCCAGACAGGCAAGATCCAGCGCAGCGCACTCAGGGCACTTGAAAAAAAGAGACTCACCCTTGAAGAACAGTCCATCCATGGCACGTCCAGTTAATAGCGACCCGACAGAGTCCAGCTTCCGCATGGTGGCTCGAACGATCGAGCAGCGGATTATCTCCGGGGAAATTACGCCCGGGGACATCCTGCCGGCAGAATCCAGGCTTGCGGAACAGCTGGGCGTCAATCGTTCGACCATTCGCGAAGCCATCCGCGTGCTGGAACAGAACGGGTTCGTCAAAAGGGAACCGGGACGACGGAAGCTGATTACCTCGATTCCCCATTCGGGAGATATTTCCCAGCGCCTCACCGCGACCATGGTGCTGAACCAGGTGACGTTTGAGGAATTGTGGGAAGCGATGTACGCCCTGGAGCCTGCCGCCGCAGCCGCCGCGGCGGTACGCGGCAACGACGAGGACTTCGCCGCCATCGAAGCCAATCTCGCCGCGACACGCCAGGCGTTGGAGGACAGCGCCAGCCTGGTGGAGTTGGACATCGAGTTTCACGAATTGGTCGCCACGGCCACTCGCAATCGTGCCATTCAAATGGCCCGTGCACCGTTGAGCACGCTGTTCTATCCACCTTTTTACGCGGTCATGTCACGTCTTAATGCGGGCCAGCGGCTTTTGACCGCACATGAGCAGATATACAAGGCGATTCGTGCCCATGACGCAGCGAACGCCCGGGAGTGGATGGAAAAGCATATCCAGGATTTCGAGCGTGGGTACGAACTGGCGAATCTGAACATGGCCAGCCCGGTGCTGATGCCAGAACGATGAGGTCACCATGGATACAAAGCAGCCGCCCCCGAAGGCGCACGACGCGGAACTCAGTGCCCGGCAGGTCATTACGTCCCGTCGCTCCGTGCGCGCGTTTTTGCGAACCCCGGTACGACGGGAAACAGTCGAGCAGGTGCTGGAACTCGCCGCGCGCGCACCGAGTGGTTCGAACGTCCAGCCGTGGCAGGTGTGGGTGCTGACCGATGCGCCGTTGATCAATCTCGGTCTTGAGCTACAGGCGTTGGCACTTGCCGGCAGCTCCGATCAAAAGGAACAACCACAAACCCATCACGTCCGTGAGCCCTATCGCTCCCGGCGGCGAAAAGTCGCGCGGGATCTGTACGAATCACTCGACATCACCCGAGATGACACACAGGGAATGCTCAGGCAAACGTCGCGAAATTTCATTTTTTTCGACGCCCCGGTCGGTCTGTTTTTCACCATTGATCGAGACCTAGATAGCAACCGCTGGCTCGATTACGGCATGTTTTTACAGAACATCATGCTCGCGGCAAAAGCCTACGGGCTGGACACCTGCGCCCAGCAGGCCTTTGTAAAATACGAGGCCGTTATCGGCCGTCGCCTGGGCCTCGCCGACAGTCAGAAACTGGTCTGCGGCATGGCGCTCGGCTACGGCGATTTGACTGCCGCCGAAAACATATTTGTTGCCGAGCGTGCACCGTTGCAGGCATTCACGCAATTCGTCGACACCTTGTACTAAACCAACCCGGGAGCGAGTGGATGGATATCGTCAATAAAGTAGTGATTGTCGCGGGTGGCGGCTCAGGCCTTGGCCAAGCCACGTCCATGGACTTGGCCGAACGTGGAGCCAAAGTGGTGATCGTGGACCTCAACGAACAAGCCGTAAACCAAGTGGCTCACGCCGTCGATGGCATGGCGGTCGCTTGTGATGTGGCCGATGACGACGCTTCCCGTGCCGCCATGCAACGAATCATAGATACGGTGGGACTGCCCGCAGTGCTGGTCAATTGCGCGGGTGTTGCGCCGTCTGCGCGGATCATCTCCAAAAAAGGTCCGGCATCGTTGAGTGATTTTGAGCGCGTCATCCGCATTAACCTCCTGGGCACCTTTAATTGGTTACGTCTGGCGGCGGATGCGATGAAAGACAACATCCCCGACTCTGACGGCGCACGCGGCGTCATCATCAATACCGCCTCGATTGCTGCCTACGAAGGCCAGATCGGCCAAAGTGCTTACGCCGCATCCAAAGGAGGTGTGGTGTCCCTGACCCTCCCGGCGGCCAGGGAGCTCGCCCGATATGGCATTCGGGTAACGGCCATTGCCCCAGGTTTGTTTGGCACGGCGATGCTTGAATCGATTGATGAAGAAATCAAAGATCGACTCATCGCTGACATTCCGTTTCCTCATCGCTTCGGAAAGCCCACCGAATACTCCGCGATGGTACGGGCAATTATCGAAAATCCGATGCTGAACGGCTCGGTGATACGGCTGGATGCGGCATTGCGCATGCAAGCGCAGTAAGCACTCGCACGCAACGTCATCACCCGATTCGGATGGCGCTTAAACATCGCATCAATCTGTTATTCGATAGACACCTTTAAACACTCACAAGGCCGTGAACTTGAGAGTTTGACGCTTTAACTAGCGAAGGAGTTCGTGCACCCGAAAAAAATCAGCCATTGATTTAAATCATTATTAAACCAGCGTTAATGCTCTCTCGTTCTTCCAATAATAATTGTCGGAGACAAACTAATGCACCCTGAAAATGCCATCGGACACGCCGACCTATTAGATGCCACTTATCGAAAAATAACCTGGCGCTTACTTCCCTATCTGTTTGTCAGCTACGTATTTGCCTACCTTGACCGGGTCAATATAGGATTCGCCGCCGTACAGATGAAGGCCGACCTTAACTTCTCGGATGCGGTATATGGCCTGGGCGCGGGAATGTTCTTCGTCGGTTATTTCATGTGTGAGATACCCAGTAATCTGTTGATGAACAAAATAGGCGCACGTTTGACCATTGCCCGAATCATGATCTGTTGGGGACTGGTGTCCTGCTGCACAATGCTGGTGACCAGTTCGACATCGTTTTACCTGGTGCGATTGCTACTCGGGATCTTCGAGGCCGGGTTCGCGCCAGGGGTCCTGCTGTATCTGACGCTCTGGTATCCGCCTGCCCGCCGGGCGCAAATGGCTGCTATTTTCCTCAGCGGCGCCGCCATTGCAGGCGTTGTTGGGGCACCGATTTCCGGATGGATCCTCGACGCGATGGACGAAGCCGGCGGCCTGCACGGCTGGCAATGGCTGTTCATGATGGAAGGCGTGCCTTCGGTGCTGCTCGGTGCGTTGGCACTGTTGTTGTTACCTGATCGTCCTTCGGCCGCAACCTGGCTCTCGCATGAAGAAAAAGCTCAGGTTACCGCCAGGCTTGCTACGCCGACATCGAAAGCGAGCCACGGCTTCATCGACGCGCTTCGCGATCCCGTGATCTATTACATCGCTATCGCGTGGTTTACCGTTATCTGCGGGATTTATTCGGTGTCGTTCTGGATGCCGATGCTCATGCAGGACGCCGGTATCAAGACCTCAACCGAAATCGGACTGTGGTCGATCATTCCTTACGGAGCTACGGCCATCGGCATGGTGCTCGTTTCGCGACACTCGGACAAAACCATGGAGCGTCGTTGGCATGCGGCTGCCTGCGCTCTGTTAGGAGCAGCAGGGCTGGCTCTATTGCCAATCGTCCATGGCAGCTTTCTGTTGACGATGTTGTCGTTGACCCTCGCCAGCACCGCGGTGTTTTCGGCCATGCCGATCACATTGGCAATGCCCATGTGCTATTTATCCAGCAAAGCTGCGCCGGGCGGCATCGCATTCGTCAACACCATCGGCCTGCTCGGCGGCGTGGTGAGTCCGTACATGCTTGGCCTGATCAAAACCAACACCGGCAGCCTGGATAACGGTCTGTTCGTCATCGCTGCAATGCTCCTGATCGGCGCCGTGTTATTGGTGGGTTTTGTACGTCTTGAACCGCGGATCACCGCCGTGGTGGCCTGAGAACTTCGCTGAATTCTGCGAAAAGACAACTGCATCGAAGGATGCAGTTGTCACGTTTAAACTCCGGTCTTTAATTTATCAATCAGCCCGGTGACTAGCTGCAATAAGAATTATGCGTTTGTCTGCCCGGGCCAAAAATCAAATACTTCATTTAATCCCTTATATTTTATGCTCGTGCAGGAGTATTCCGATGGGCTACACCATGACAGAGAAAATACTGGCCCGAACTGCGGGCCTGGCAACAGTCAATGCTGGTGATGAAGTTCAAGTAAAACCAGACTTCGTACTGGCATACGACTTCCCGGGTTACACTGATCGCTACTTCAAGGAAATGGAAAGCGAGTTCCAGGTCATACAAGTAAAAGAACCTGCGCGCTTTGGTGTTTTTATCGACCATATGATTCCCGCTATTACGCCGGACGAAGAACAATTCCACAAAGAAACCCGCGACTGGGCGACTCGTAATGGAGTTGAAGTGTTCGAGCGTCGGGGTATCGGCCATCAGGTCGCGGCGGAAGTCGGCTATGCCGTACCGGGAGCATTGGCGGTGCATTTCGACCCGCATATTTCACAACTGGGCACCTTCGGCACACTCGCCCTGGGTATTCACCGCAACATGCTGGAAGCCTATGTTCAGGACACCGTTTCCCTGCGTGTGCCCGAGTCGGTACGTATCGACTTCAATGGCCAATTGCAGGCAGGCGTGATGGCTCGCGATGTGCTCAATTATCTGGTTAAAACCCTGGGACCCAGCGCGTGCCAGTTTTGTGTAATGGAACTGGCAGGGAGTGGGCTCGCCAGCCTGTCGGTGGAAGGCTTGCAGACCATCACCGGGCTGGCCATGTTCACCGGGGCGATTTCCGCGATCGTCGCACCGGATGCCGTGAGGCTCGATTATGCCCGTTCCAGGTCGCGCAAAGTGCTGGAACCGGTCTACAGCGATGCGGATGCTCGATACCGGGCGGTCCACACCATCGACCTCGGCACCATCGAACCCTTGATTGTGATTCCGCCCAGCTCCGCTGGAACCCGCGATCTGACTGACTATCTCGGTCTCGAGGTGCATGTCGGCTACCTCGGTTCCTGTGCTTCTGGCCGTCTCGAAGACCTGCGCATTGCTGCGCAAATTCTCAAGGGCCGCACGCTGGCGCCCGGGTTTTCACTCTACGTGGTGCCCACCAGTCAACAGATCATGGCGGCCGCAGCTAAAGAAGGGTTGCTGACCACACTGGTCGAGGCCGGCGCATTCATCTCCTCGCCCAGTTGCGATTATTGCTACGGGCGCATCGGAACCATGAATGCAGGACAACGCGCAGTCTCCACCGGCACCTTGAATGTTCGCGGGAGGATGGGCAGCTCCGACTCCGAAATCTATCTGTGCAGTGCTGCTGCCGTGGCGGCGGCCGCCATTGAAGGCAAGGTTGCCGACCCTCGTCATTACCTTTGAGGATTCGTCATGAGTTTGGTCAATTTGCGCGGCCGCGTCGCCTATGTATTTGAAGAAGAAAATTTCGATATCGATCAAATCGTCGGCGTCAAAAACATCCGGATAAGCGATGCCGAGGTGTTGGCCAAGGTGGCCATGAACGCTTACGACGAGCACTTTGCCGAGCGTATGCGGCCGGGTGATCTGTTAGTCGGCGCAGCCAATTTCGGCTACGGCCATCCGCACTATCCGCCAATGATAGCCATGCGCAAGCTGGGCATAACAGCCGTCATCGCAGAATCTTTTTCCCCGGGTTACTGGTGGGGCGAAATGGCCGAAGGCTTCGCACAAATCGAGTGCCCGGGTATCACCCGACTGGTGAGCCGCTGGGATGAAATAGAAGTGGATTGGAAAGAGCACCGGGTCATCAACCTCAGTCGAGGCACTGAACTGATTTTCAAGCCATTCAGTGCCTCGGATTTATTGGTTCTCGAGGCTGGCGGGCTCATTCCTTACCTCAAGCTGAAACGTCAATGCCCCTAGCGCCGTCCCTTTACAGGAGAGTTGAAATGCATGCAAAGAAAGGCTTTTATCCGCTGACCGAGGCCTTCAGCGGTCCAAAGGCGTTAGTGATACCTGGGGCCTATGATGCCTTGAGCGCCATGCTCGTCCAGGCGGCAGGTTACCCGGCAGTCTACGTTGGCAGCTATGCAACAGCCGCAGCCGGATTCGGACTTGCCGACGTCGGCGTGTTGACGCTCGAGGAGTTAGCCCGTCATGCCAAGTCTGTCAGTAGCGCCGTCAGCGTGCCGGTGATTGCCGATGCCGAGGGCGGTTTTTTCGACCCTGCCAATATCTGGCGAACAGTACAGGCGTTTGAAGAGGCTGGCGTGTCGGCCATTCACATTGAAGATCATGCCGGTGGTAAACACATCGTTCAGGAACAAAAACTGGTTCCGCTTGAATTGATGCTACAGCGCCTGCAAGCAGCCTTGGATGCTCGACGCAACCCTGAGTTCTTGATCATTGCTCGAACTGACGCCATCTGGGCCACGCATGATGTCGACGAATGCGTCGAACGTTTAAAAGCATTCGCCAATATCGGGATCACCCACTTTTTTGCCAACGGTGCAGATCCTGCGACCCTGCGGAAAATTAAACAGAAAGTTCCCGGCAAGTACATCGTGATCAATCTACCCAGCGTTCGTCATCGTGATGAATGGGACGGCGCAGCGGATCTAGTCATCGATTATGGCTTCTGCCTGCTGGCAGTGACCAAGGCGCTTCAAGTTGCGCTGAAACAATACAAGAGCGATCCGGATGCAGATCGATCGGACGTGCTTCTCGAAGACTTCGAAACCTTCGAGCGTCGTTTGGGATATGCCGATTTCACCGAACGCGCCCTGCGTTATACAAGCAATGAAAGCTGATCGCCCCATACACCATCGAACTTGTCCCATCCGATGGTCGACACTGTCGGAAGGGTTGGATTTTCCTCCCGGAGCGCTCATGAACCCGATGGCGTATCTAGTACTGTGCCTACAACTGTTGACACCGCCTCATGCGGCTCGTCCTCCGGAGATCGTGATGGATACGAGAACGATCCTGCCTTGGGCGGGCTTCGGTCATCCTCCAGATCCCCAGCACCCGGATGCACGATAAACTTTGTTTCAGCCATCCACGGTGCTAGAAGCAAACGCCTCTGGCCTGCTCACACAAGCCAGAGGATTTGGTGGTCTGCCCTACCCTGCCACTAAACGTCGTTTCCGTGAGGTGCCTTCAAGCGCTCCCTCGATAATGTGCTGCACCAGGTACTCCGCGTCCCGCGCTACACCCGAGAAACGTCCTGATCCCCAGGTGTACAACCACGGCAATCCAAGAAAGTACAAACCAGACTGTGCCGTTACTCCGCGTTGGTGGCCAGGATGGCCACGCCCATTGAAGACCGGTGCCTCGACCCAAGTGAAATCCGGACTGAAGCCAATACACCAGATGATGCTGGTGATGCCCTCGCTCACCAGGTCCAGCTCACTACGCTCCTGCACGGGTACCCAACTCGGCTGGTAGCGCTCGCCGGGAGGCGCATCAATCCCGTGTTGCTCGATGTACTTGTCGATCGAGCCGTTGATCCGGTTGTACACCGCATCGGCGTTGTCCAGATTCTCGGCCAGGTTGTTCGCGAA
>Ga0207655_1001382_pt1 | contig 22685 bp, 19 predicted proteins | sample KBSM44metaG_FD_184398 | JGI IMG/M metagenome (GOLD analysis project Ga0207655, IMG submission 184398) | Miscanthus rhizosphere microbial communities from Kellogg Biological Station, Michigan, USA - KBS M4-4 metaG (SPAdes) (version 2) | ecosystem: Host-associated > Plants > Roots > Rhizosphere >... | reverse complement strand
GCTGCCGCACTATGTGCGCATCACGCGTGCGGCCGTCATCGCCGAAATCTCGCGCGACTACGTGACCGCCGCACGCGTGAGCGGTGCCGGCACGCTGCGCCTGATGTTCCGCGAGGTGCTGCCCAACTGCGCCGCACCGCTGATCGTGCAGGCCTCGCTCGGCATCTCGACCGCCATCCTCGATGCGGCCGCGCTCGGCTTCATCGGCCTGGGGGCGCAGCCGCCGTCGCCCGAATGGGGAACCATGCTGGCCGACGCGCGCGAGTTCGTGCTGCGCGCCTGGTGGGTCGTCACCTTCCCGGGCCTGGCGATCCTTGCGGCCGTGCTGGCCTTCAACCTGCTGGGCGACGGGCTGCGCGATGCGCTCGACCCCAAATTGAAACGATGAACAGTATTGACCGCCTCATTCCAGGGATACCGCGGAACCGGCTTTGCCGGGCCGCAGGTATCGCCCCCTGCAAGGGGGTTGGCGCAGCGACACGAAGTGCGCGAAGACTGGGGGTGAGATGAGTCTCCTGGACATCAAGGACCTGCACGTCGAGTTCCCGACGCAGGGCGGCGTGCTGCATGCGGTGGACGGCGTGAGCCTCACGCTCGAAGAAGGCGAGGTGCTCGGCATCGTCGGCGAGTCGGGTTCGGGCAAGAGCGTCACGATGATGGCGCTGATGGGCCTCGTCGGCTTTCCGGGCCGCGTGCGCGCCGAGCACATGCGCTTCGCGGGCAAGGACCTGCTCGGCATCTCCGACAAGGCGCGCCGCGCGTTGGTCGGCAAGGAGGTCGCGATGATCTTCCAGGAGCCGACCACCAGCCTCAACCCCTGCTTCACCATCGGCTTCCAGCTCATGGAAACGCTGCGGCTGCACCTGAAGCTCGACAAGCGCGAAGCGAAGAAGCGCGCGACCGAACTGCTCGAGCAGGTGGGCATTCCGGCCGCATCGTCGCGCCTGGGCAGCTATCCGCACCAGCTCTCGGGCGGCATGAACCAGCGCGTGATGATCGCCATGGCCATCGCCTGCAATCCGCGCCTCCTGATCGCCGACGAGCCGACCACCGCGCTCGACGTGACCATCCAGGCGCAGATCCTCGACCTGCTGCGCGAGCTGCAGAAGGAGCGCGGCATGGCGCTGGTGCTCATCACGCACAACATGGGCGTGGTGAGCGAGATGGCGCAGCGCATCGCCGTGATGTACGCGGGGCAGGTGATGGAGCACCAGCGCGTCGACCGGCTCTTCGCATCGCCGCAGCATCCGTACACCGAGGCCCTGCTGGCGGCGCTGCCGGAACGCGCTGCGCCCGAGGGGCGGCTCGCCACCATCAGCGGCGTGGTGCCGGGCGTGCACGACCGGCCCGCGGGCTGCCTGTTCGCGCCGCGCTGCGGCTACGTCACCGAGCGTGCCTGCCAGGTGCGGCCGGCGCTGCGCGAATCGCAGGGCGCCGAGGTGCGCTGCCACTTTCCGCTCGGCGAACCGGGGCGCATGGCGGCCATCGCGCAAGACCCGCCGCGGCAACAGGCGATCGAGGTGCTGCCATGAGCGGGACATCGAACGCCGTTTCGACCGAAGTGGTCGTGGAGGCGAGCAACCTCCAGCGCACTTACGACATCCGCCGCGGGCTGTTTCGCGCGCCCGCGCACCTGCGGGCCGTGGGCGACATTTCCTTTCGCATCGAGCGCGGGCGCACGCTGGCCGTGGTCGGCGAGTCGGGCTGCGGCAAGTCGACGCTGGCGCGCATGGTCGCGCTGATCGAGAAGCCGACCGCGGGGCAGCTCACGCTGGTGGGGGCCGACGCGGTGAACCCGCCGTCCGAACGCAGGCGCGAGCTGCGCCAGGCCGTGCAGCTGGTGTTCCAGAACCCCTACGGCTCGCTCAATCCGCGCAAGAAGATCTCGACGGTGCTCGAGGATCCGCTCGCCATCAACACCACCATGGGCAAGTCGGAGCGCGCCGCCAGGGCCGGCGACATGCTCGCGCGCGTGGGCTTGCGGCCCGAGTACGCCAACCGCTACCCGCACATGTTCTCGGGCGGCCAGCGCCAGCGCATTGCCATCGCGCGCGCGCTGATGCTCAACCCGCGCCTCCTTGTGGCCGACGAGCCGGTGTCTGCGCTCGACGTGTCGATCCAGGCGCAGGTGCTCAATTTGCTGGCCGACCTGCAGGCCGAACTGGGCCTGGCGTACCTTTTCATCTCGCACGACCTGGGCGTGGTGCGCCACATCGCGCACGACGTGCTCGTGATGTACCTCGGCCACGCGGTGGAGCAGGGCCCCAAGTCGCGCATCTTCGCGCGGCCGCTGCATCCGTACACGCAGGCGCTGCTGGCGTCCACGCCGGGGCTCAGCAGCCGGCGCATCGTGCTCAAGGGTGAGCTGCCGTCGCCGCTGAGCCCGCCTCCCGGCTGCGTCTTCAGCACGCGTTGCCCGCACGTGCAACCGCGCTGCCGCGAGGAGCGGCCGCTGCCGCGCTTACTCGACGAACGTCTGGTGGCCTGCCACTACGCCGAGCAGTTTCTCGATGGTGCGGCCCCCGTGCGCGCCGATGGTCCCGTGCTCGCCGCGCCGTAGGCGGCGGCTTTTCTCAACCCTGTCTCGAGGAGTCCCCATGAAGACCCAGCCCACCGTTTCGCGCCGCTCACGAAGCCTGGCGCTCCTGGCGCCGACAGCGCTTGCAGCCCTTACCCTGGCCTGCGGCGCGGTGTCTGCCAAGACGCTGGTGTATTGCTCCGAAGGAAGCCCGGAGAACTTCTACCCCGGGATGAACACCACCGGCACCTCGTTCGACGTGACCACGCAGGTCTACAACACCATCGTCGAATTCGAGCGTGGCGGCACCAAGGTCGTGCCGGGCCTGGCCGAGAAGTGGGACATCTCCGCCGACGGCACGCAGTACACCTTCCACCTGCGCAAGGGCGTGAAGTGGCACAGCACCAGCAAGAGCTTCAAGCCCACGCGCGACTTCAACGCCGACGACTTCATCTTCATGCTCGAGCGCCAGTGGAAGGAGAGCGACCCGTTCTTCAAGGTCACGAGCCAGAACCACTCGTACTTCAACGACATGGGCATGCCCAAGCTGCTGAAGACGGTGGACCGCATCGACGACTACACGGTGAAGATCGTGCTCAACCAGCCCGAGGCGCCGTTCCTGGCCAACCTGGCGATGCAGTACGCCGGCATCCAGTCGAAGGAATACGCCATCGCCATGCTGAAGGCCGGCACGCCCGAGAAGGTCGACCAGGATCCGATCGGCACCGGGCCGTTCTACCTCGTGCAGTACCAGAAGGACGCGATCATCCGCTTCAAGGCCTTCCCGCAGTACTGGGGCGGCAAGGCCAAGATCGACGACCTCGTGTTCGCGATCACGCCCGACGCATCGGTGCGCTGGGCCAAGCTGCAGAAGGGCGAGTGCCATGTCATGCCGTACCCGAACCCGGCCGACCTCGACGCGATCCGCAAGGACCCGAATGTTCAGCTGCTCGAGCAGCCCGGCCTGAACGTCGGCTACCTCTCGTACAACACCACGAAGAAGCCCTTCGACGACGTGCGCGTACGCAAGGCCATCAACATGGCGATCAACAAGAAGGCCATCATCGACGGCGTGTACCTCTCGACCGGCGTGGCCGCGAAGAACCCGATTCCGCCGACCATGTGGTCCTACAACGACGCGGTGAAGGACGACCCCTACGACCCCGAAGCCGCGAAGAAGCTGCTGGCGCAGGCCGGCTTCCCCGACGGCTTCTCGACCGACCTGTGGGCCATGCCGGTGCAGCGCCCGTACAACCCGAACGCCAAGCGCATCGCCGAGCTGATGCAGGCCGACCTCGCCAAGATCAACGTCAAGGCCGAGATCAAGAGCTTCGAGTGGGGCGAGTACCGCAAGCGCCTGCAGGCCGGCGAACACCAGATGGGCATGCTGGGCTGGACCGGGGACAACGGGGACCCCGACAACTTCCTCTACACGCTGCTGGGTTGCGCTTCGGCCAAATCGGCCAGCGGCAGCAACATCTCGAAGTTCTGCTACCAGCCGTACGAAGACCTCGTGGTGAAGGCCAAGAGCGTCACCAAGCAGGCCGAGCGCGACGCGCTCTACAAGAAGGCACAGCTCATCTTCAAGGAGCAGGCGCCGTGGTTCACCATCGCGCACGCGGTGCAGCTGAAGCCGGTGCGCAAGGAGGTCGTCGACTTCAAGCTCAGTCCGTTCGGCCGCCACACCTTCTACGGCGTGGATATCAAGTAGCCGATGCACGCGCCCGTTGCCATCGTCGCCGCGATGCACGAGGAGTTGAGTGCGCTCCTTGCGCAGATGCCCGACGAGCAGCGCGTGCGCGTCGCCGGCCGCGACTTCTGGGTCGGCCACCTGCAGGGCCAGCCCGTGGTTGCGGTGCTCTCGCGCATCGGCAAGGTCGCGGCCGCGGTCACCGCCACGGTGCTGCTTGAACGCTTCGGCGTGCGGGCCCTCGTGTTCACGGGCGTGGCGGGCGGGCTCGCGCCGGGCGTGCGCGTGGGGGACGTGGTGGTCGCGACCGAACTGCTGCAGCACGATCTCGATGCATCTCCGATCTTCCCGAAGTACGAAGTGCCGTTGATGGGCCTGTCGCGTTTCGTTGCGGACCGCGTGATCGGCGATGCGCTGTCGGGCGTCGCCGCCAGCGTGCTGCGCGATCCAGTGGCACTGACGGGACGGGCGGCCGTCGACGAGTTCGGCCTGCAGTCGCCGAGGGTGCACCGGGGCCTGCTGGCGAGCGGCGACCGCTTCGTGTCGACCACCGCCGAGAGCGAAGCGCTGCGGCGCGATCTGCCCGATGCGCTTGCGGTCGAGATGGAAGGCGCGGCGGTGGCGCAGGTGTGCCACGACTACGGCGTGCCCTTCGCGGCCATGCGAACGATCTCCGACCGCGCGGACGACGAAGCGCATGGCGACTTCGCGCGCTTCGTCTCGCTGGTCGCGAGCCGCTACAGCCTCGCGCTGGTCGGCGCGTGGCTCGCCACGCTGCCGGCCGTCAGCTGAGCGAGGCGCCGCGACGCGGAATGTCGCGCAGCAGCGGTGGTATCGACAGTGCGAGCAGCAGCGCGGCCAGTGGCACGACGCAGACGAACCCCACGTACTTGAAGCCGAGCGCTCCCACCGCCCCGCCGAGCACGAACATGCCGACCAAGCCGCCCGCGCGGCGCATGCGGCGGCGGTCGTGGCGCACCGCCATCGGGGCGGATCCGGCGCGGCCGTTCCAGTAGAGCATCTTGCCGATCTCGATCCCCATGTCGGTGATGTTGCCCGTCATGTGGGTGGTGCGGATGCTGCCGCCCGAGGTCTTCGACGCCACCGCGTTCTGCAGGCCCATGATGAAGGACAGCAGCAGCACCGTGAGCGGCACGGCGAAGGGCGTGGGCCAGGTCAGCGTGATCGCGCCCATGAGCCCGAATGGGAACATCAGCGCAGCTTCGAGCATCAGCGGCAGGGCGTAGACGCCGTGCATGCGGTGCTGCCGGCCCCAGTTCACCAGCATGGCGCAGACCGCGGCGCCGGTCACGAAGGCCAGGATCGCGCCGAGCGCGTTCAGCAGCAGCTTGACGTTGCCCAGCACCATGCCGTCCGCCAGCTGCGAGGCGAAGCCGGTCATGTGCGAGGTGTACATGTGAAGCACGAGGAATCCGCCCGCGTTGACGGCCCCGGCATTGAAGGCCAGCAGCAGGCCCAGCGCGGTGTTGGTCGACGGCGCGCGGTGGCGGTTGGTGAGGAAGCGGATTCTGCGCACTGTGGCTCTCCGGGTCAGCGCTTGCTGCCAGCCACTCTAGCATCCGCCGCGCGGCGCCTACTTGAGCCAGCCGCGCCGGCGGAAGTACCACATCGGCACCAGCGCGCTGGCCGCCATCAGCACGATGGCATACGGATAGCCCAGCGACCAGTCGAGCTCGGGCATGAACTTGAAGTTCATGCCGTAGATGCTCGCGATCAGCGTGGGCGGCAGCAATGCGACGCTGGCCACCGAGAAGATCTTGATGGTCTTGTTCTGGTTGATGTTGATGAAGCCGACGGTCGCATCCATCAGGAAGTTGATCTTGTCGAACAGGAAGGCCGTGTGGTTGTCGAGCGACTCGATGTCGCGCAGGATCTGCCGCGCCTCCTCGAACTGCTCGGCGTTGAGCATGCGGCTGCGCATCATGAAGCTGACCGCGCGGCGCGTGTCCATCACGTTGCGGCGGATGCGGCCGTTCAAGTCTTCCTGGCGGGCGATGGCGCCCAGCACCTCGCCGGCCAGCTCGTCGCTGACGTTGCCCTCGAGCACTTTCTTGCCCGCGATCTCGAGTTCGTCGTAGATGTTCTCGAGCGTGTCGGCCGAGTACTCGGCGTCGGCATCGAACAGCTTGAGCAGTACTTCCTTCGCGTCTTCGATGAGCCCGGGCGCGCGGCGCGCGCGCATGCGCAGCAGCCGGAACACGGGCACGTCCTCGTCGTGGATCGAGAACAGCACACCGCGGCTGCGAAGCTCGGTGTTGTGCTGGTTCAGGATGAACGCCACGCGCACCGAGCGCGGATCTTCGTCGTCGTCGATCAGGAAGTCGGAGCGGATGTGCAGCTCGCCGTTGTCTTCCTCGTAGAAGCGGGCCGACTCCTCGATGTCCTCGTCCATCGCGTCTTCGGGAATCGAGAGGCCGTAGTACTGCTTGATCCAGCGCTTCTCTTCGAGCGTGGGCGACTCGAGGTCGACCCAGATCGGCTGGAACCTGGAGAGCTCCTCGAGCGACTCGATCTCTTCCTGGACGAGGCGGCCGTTGGCGAGCGTAAAGATGTTGAGCATGGGCTCACTCCCGGGTATGACTGAAACGTTGGGCGAGGGAGGGGCGCTTTCAATTCCCGGGCCCGACGCGCGAAAAAAGCGTCAGTGAAAGGGAGTTGAAAGCTGCCGAGACGGGGCGGTTTCCATAGGAAGAATCTCCGGTTGCAGCGAGGCGCGATTATGTCACCGGCCACATGGCTGCCCCATGGTTGGGCTGGACGGACATACAGTAAAGTCGCTCTCCATGCAGACCGCTGCGCTCCCTGTTTTTCCCGCCGCGCCGAAGACCCAGGCCGAGCGCCTGGCCGCCGCGCTTGCGACGCTCAACGATGCGCAGCGCGCTGCGGTCGAGCATGGCGTGGGTGCTGCGATAGCCGAGCGCGACGAGCGGCCGCTGCTCGTCATTGCCGGCGCCGGCTCGGGAAAGACCAGCACGCTGGCGCACCGCGTCGCACACCTGATCGCGGGCGGTGTCGATCCGCAGCGGCTGCTGCTGCTGACTTTCTCGCGCCGCGCCGCGCAGGAGATGGAGCGCCGCGCCGGCCAGGTGCTGGCGCGGGTGCTCGGCCTGAAGTCCGAGGTGCCGCCCGCGCTGCCGTGGGCCGGCACCTTCCACGGCATCGGCGCGCGGCTGCTGCGCGAGTACGCGCCGCAGATCGGGCTCGGCGAGAACTTCACGATCCATGACCGCGGCGATGCCGAAGACCTGATGGGGCTGGTGCGCCATGAGCAGGGCCTGTCTTCCACCGTGAACCGTTTTCCGCGCAAGGGCACCTGCCTGTCGATCTACTCGCGCTGCGTCAACACGCGCGCGCCGCTGGCCGAGGTGCTGAAGGAAGCCTTTCCCTGGTGCGGCGAATGGGAGGCCGAGCTGAAGAAGCTGTTCGGTGCGTATGTCGAGGCCAAGCAGCAGCAGAACGTGCTCGACTACGACGACCTGCTGCTCTACTGGGCCGGGATGGCCGCCGAGCCCGCGCTGGCCGCGCACATCGGCGCGCGCTTCGATCATGTGCTGATCGACGAGTACCAGGACACCAACCTGCTGCAGGCCTCGATCCTGCTGGCGCTCAAGCCCGATGGACGCGGGGTGACGGTGGTGGGCGACGATGCGCAGTCGATCTATTCGTTTCGCGGCGCGACGGTGCGCAACATCCTCGACTTTCCGTCGCAGTTCACGCAGCAGGCCCGAGTCGTCACGCTGGAGCGCAACTACCGCTCGACGCAGCCGATCCTGGACGTCTCGAACCGCGTGATCGCGCAGGCCGCCGAGCGGCACGCCAAGACGCTGTGGACCGACAAGCCCTCGGCCGGCAAGCCGCTGCTGGTGCTCGTGCCCGACGAGGCCGGGCAGGCACGCTGGGTGGCCGACAAGGTGCTGGCGCACCGCGAAGGCGGGCTGGCGCTGAAGTCGCAGGCGGTGCTGTTCCGCACCTCGACGCACAGCGCGGCGCTCGAGCTCGAACTGGCGCGGCGCAACATCCCCTTCGTGAAGTTCGGTGGGCTCAAGTTTCTCGAGGCCTCGCATGTGAAGGACCTGCTCGCGGTGCTGCGTTTTGCGCAGAACCCGCGTGGGCGCATGGCGGGGTTCCGTGTGACGCAGCTGATACCGGGCATAGGCCCCGTGACCGGCGCGCGGCTGCTCGATGCGATGGACCAGGCGGCAGACCCGGCCGCGGCAGTGCGCGACTTCGTGCCACCGGCCACTGCTCGCGCGCAATGGGGCGACTTCGCTGCAGCCTACGCCGCCTTGCGCGCGCCGGCGCTGAAGTGGCCGGCCGATGTCGAACTGGCGATGGCCTGGTATCTGCCGCACCTGGAGCGCCTGTACGAGGACACGTCCGGCGTGCGGCGCGCCGACGTCGAGCAATTGGCCCGCCTCGCCGCCGGGTATGCCTCGCGCGAACGCTTCCTCGCCGAACTCACGCTCGACCCGCCCGAGGCCACCAGCGACCGTCCGGGCCCGCCGCTGCTCGACGAGGACTACCTGATCCTCTCGACGATCCACTCGGCCAAGGGGCAGGAATGGAACTCTGTACATGTGCTCAACGTGGTCGACGGCTGCCTGCCGGCCGACGTGGCGCAGAGCGCGCACGAGCTGGAAGAAGAGCGCCGGCTGCTCTACGTGGCGATGACCCGGGCGCGCGACCACCTGCACCTGCTGGTGCCGCAGCGCTTCCACATCACGCAGCAGGCGGCGCGCGGCGACCGGCACCTGTATGCCAACCGCACGCGCTTCATTGCCGAAGCCGATCTGGCCGGCTTCGAGCAGCAGACCTGGCCCCCTCCGCCGGAGCGGCCGCCGGCCGTGCCGCCGCCGAGCGCGGTGATCGACCTGCGCAACCGGATGCGCGCGGCCTGGCGCTGACTGGGCAGCTGCCGGCCCTTCCGGCGGCAGGGTCACGCGCTGCCGGAAGATGAAACACTTGTTCCGGATGAATCGCCGCATCGCCTGCCCTGCGCGCGGCAGATGCTATCGATTCGCTAGCGTGTGAAATGCCGCACACAAAGCGCAGAAACCCCGGGCAACTCAGGTATTGCAATACCGTGACAGCTTGGGCATAGTGAATCGAACTTGCCCTCTGCCTTCTTCTTTTCTTCCCCCCGCCCCTCCCTCCCACAACTCCCGTTTCTCGCCGGCCAAGCTGCATTCCGCAGTGCGGTCATTTCCCCAACCGTCAATTCCAGGAGGTCATTCATGAATTTGACGATCAGCGGTCATCACCTCGACGTCACACCTGCCTTGCGCACCTACGTCACGAGCAAGCTGGACCGGATCACCCGACATTTCGACCAGCTCGTCGATGTGAAGGTGATCCTCACGGTGGAAAAGCAAAAGGAAAAGGAACGCCGCCAAAGGGCGGAATGCAACATCCACGTCAAGGGCAATGACATGTTCGCGGAATCGAGCCACGCTGATCTCTACGCCGCGGTCGATGAACTGGTCGACAAGCTCGACCGCCAGGTGGTGCGCCACAAGGACCGCCTGCAGGACCACCATCACGCCGCGCCCAAGCGCGTGATGTAGAGGAGCCCTCGGGCTCGCATCCAAGGCCGCCTTCGGGCGGCTTTTTGTTTTCCGACTGCAGCGGTGGGGCTTTGGCAAGCTCCCAGAGGGCGCGCGAGGCCTCTGGGCAACATGTAGACAGAAAGTAAATAGGGGGACTGGGGGTTTTTACCAAGCGGGTGCATAATCGCCCCCGCCCTGCACCCACCATGAATCGCCTCGCGTCCATCCTGCCGCCCGCTCAAGTGCTTGTGAGCGTTGACGCTACCAGCAAGAAACGTGCTTTCGAAGAAGCCGGCCTGCTGTTCGAAAGCCTTCACGGTCTGGGCCGTGCCCTCATCACCGACAGCCTGTTTGCGCGCGAGCGCCTCGGTTCCACCGGTCTGGGCCATGGCGTGGCCATTCCGCATGGCCGCATCAAGGGCCTCAAGGCGCCGATGGCGGCCGTGTTCCAGCTGGCCAATCCCATCGGCTTCGACGCACCCGACGAGCAGCCCGTCGCGCTGCTGATCTTCCTGCTGGTGCCCGAAGCGGCCACGCAGAAGCACCTCGAAATCCTCTCTGAAATCGCCGAACTGCTGAGCGATGCCAGCCTGCGCGAACAGATCAAGTCCAGCACCGACGCGTCCGTCCTCCACGGCCTGATCGCCGGCTGGCAATCCACGCAAGTCGCCTGACCTGTGGCTCGCCCCCAGGCTTCGCGCACTTCGTGTCGCTTCGCCAACCCCCTACCGGGGGCAATACCAGCGGCCCGGCAAAGCCGGTTCCGCGGTATTCTGGCCTGCCCCAACTCTGGTGCGTGAGCGCCGTCTCCTGAACGCATGAAGCCGACCGTCATCAGTGCCGATGCCATGTTCGAGGAGTTCCGCGGGTCGCTCCGCTGGGAATGGCTCGCAGGGCTCGGCGCTTCAGAACGCCAGTTCGACTCCGAAGTCATCAGCCGGGCCCAATCGGCGGCCGACCTCGTCGGCTACCTCAACTACATCCACCCCTACCGCGTGCAGATCCTCGGCGCCCGCGAGGTGGCCTATCTGACGCGCGGCAGCGAGGAAGACTGCGCCCGGCGCATCGCCCGCATCGTTACGCTGGAGCCCCCGATGCTGGTGCTGGCCGACGGCCAGGCCGCACCGGACGAACTGCTGTCGATCTGCGAACGCGCCCAGCTGCCGCTGTTCGCCACGCGCGAGTCGTCGGCTTTCGTGATCGACCTGCTGCGCGCCTACCTGTCCAAGCACTTTGCCGAGCGCACCTCGATGCACGGTGTGTTCATGGACATCCTGGGCATGGGCGTGATGATCACGGGCGAATCGGGCCTGGGCAAGAGCGAGCTCGGGCTGGAGCTGATCTCGCGCGGCAACGGCCTCGTGGCCGACGATGCGGTCGATCTTTTCCGCATCAACCAGAACACCATCGAAGGGCGCTGCCCCGACCTGCTGCTGAACCTGCTGGAAGTGCGCGGCATCGGCCTGCTGGACATCCGCGCGATCTTCGGCGAGACGGCGGTGCGCCGGAAGATGCGGCTCAAGCTCATCGTGCACCTCGTGCGGCGCGACAGCTTCGAGCGCGACTACGAGCGCATGCCATCGGCGCCGCTCACGCAGGACGTTCTGGGCATTCCGGTGCGCAAGGTCATCATCCAGGTGGTGGCGGGGCGCAATATCGCCGTGCTGGTGGAGGCGGCGGTGCGCAACTCGATCCTGCAGCTGCGCGGCATCGACACCTATGCCGACTTCGTGGCGCGCCACCACAAGGCGATGGAAAACGGCCGCGAAGGGGACTGACCGGTTGGGGGTATGCGGCCGCCGCCGGGCCGCCCCAAGGCGGGCCGCGCCTCCCTCTCGGGGGGGAGTTACACGCAGCGAAGCGCAGTGAAAAGCCGGGGGGTCAACGTTTCTTGGCGCAGTCCCCGCAAAGGCCGTACAGCGACATGGCATGGTCCTGCAGGATCCAGTCCTTGTCCTTGGCGATCATCTGCTGGCGGCGTTCGATCTCGGCGTCGTAGAACTCCTCGACCTTGCCGCACGAGGTGCAGATCAGGTGGTCGTGGTGCGTGCCTTCGTTCAGTTCGTAGACCGCCTTGCCGCTTTCGAAATGGCTGCGCTCGAGGATGCCGGCCTGCTCGAACTGCGTGAGCACGCGGTAGACGGTGGCCAAGCCGATGTCGGAGTGTTCGTTCAGCAGCACGCGGAACACGTCTTCCGCCGTCATGTGCCGTTGGCTGCCGGTCTGGAAGATCTCGAGGATCTTCAGGCGTGGCAAAGTGGCCTTGAGGCCGGTATTCTTGAGTTCGTCGATGTTGGCCATGTGATTCCTGCGCCCTGGGCTGCGGCAAAGGCCCTGAAAAGGGCCAGCCGCTACAATGGCCGATCATATCGCTACCCCCCTTTTTCCTCCCATGCCTGCCATTCTCCAACGCCGTCCCTGGCTGCTGGTTGCTGCCGTTGCCGCAACGCTCTGCCTTGGTGCCTGCAGCGGTTTCAGCGATCGCACGCGTGGCGCGCTGGCCGCCGTCACTCCGTACAAAGTCGAAGTGGTGCAGGGCAATTTCGTGTCGAAGGAACAGGTCGCGGCCCTCAAGCCGGGCATGTCGCGCCAGCAGGTGCGTGAAATCCTCGGCACCTCGCTGTTGAACGACGTGTTCCACGCCAATCGCTGGGACTACGTGTTCACCATTCGCCGCCAGGGCGTGGACCCGCAGGAACGCCACCTGACCGTGTTCTTCAACGGCGAACTGCTCGACCGCTTCGAGGGCGACGAGATGCCCAGCGAGGAAGAGTTCGTCGCCACGCTCGACACCCGCAAGAAGTCCGGCAAGGTGCCCACGCTCGAGGCCTCGGAAGACGAGCTCAAGAAATTCGCACCCTCCAAGGACGAGAAAAAAACCGACTCCGCCGCGGGCGCATCGGCCTCCCTGCCGCCGCTGCCGGCTGCCTATCCTCCGCTCGAAGCCGCGCGCTGAGCGCGGCGCGAGCAGCATCGGCAGCGGGCGGCGCCCGCCGAGCCAGGTGGCGTCCGTCCCGTGTGCATGCATGCCATTGGCCGTTTCGAAATCCTCGAAGACTGAATCCGCGTGACTGAATCCACCTCCACTCCTGCCAATTCCACTCCCGCGCCACGCCGCATCGCCGTCGCGGGAGCATCCGGCCGCATGGGCCACATGCTGATCGAGGCGGTGCGCAATGCGCCTGACCTGCGCCTGGCCGGCGCGCTCGACATTGCCGGCAGCCCGGCACTCGGCACCGATGCCGGCGCCTTCCTGGGCTTCGAGAGCGGCGTGTCCATCGTGTCCGAACTGCGCGCAGGCCTGAAGGACGCGCAGGTGCTCATCGACTTCACCCGCCCCGAAGGCACGCTTGCGCACCTCGCGGCATGCCGCGAGCTCGGTGTGCAGGCGGTCATCGGCACCACCGGCTTCAGCGACGCGCAGAAGGCCGAGATCGCCGAGATCGCGAAAGACATCGCGATCATGATGGCGCCCAACATGAGCGTGGGCGTCAACGTCACCTTCAAGCTGCTCGAAATGGCGGCCAAGGCCATGTCGACCGGCTACGACATCGAGATCATCGAGGCGCACCACCGCCACAAGGTCGATGCGCCCTCGGGCACCGCGCTCAAGATGGGCGAAGTCATCGCCGATGCACTGGGCCGCGACCTCAAGGACTGCGCCGTGTACGCCCGCGAAGGCATCACCGGCGAGCGCGATCCCTCCACCATCGGCTTCTCGGCCATCCGCGGCGGCGACATCGTGGGTGACCACACCGTGCTGTTCGCGGGCACCGGCGAGCGCATCGAGATCACCCACAAGTCGTCGAGCCGCGTCACCTACGCGCAGGGCAGCCTGCGCGCGGTGCGCTTCCTGGAGGGGCAGCGCGCCGGCCTGTTCGACATGTACGACGTGCTGGGCCTGCGCTAGCTCAAGGGACCATCGATGAGCGTGCTCGAACTGCTGACCCATGGCGACGGCGTCAGCCGTTCGGTGGCGCTGCTGCTGCTGGCGATGTCGGTCGCGAGCTGGGTCATCATCCTTTGGAAGGCGTGGCTGCTGCGCGGCGGCACGCGCGATGTGCTGCGCAGCATCGCGGCGTTCTGGCAGTCGTCCACGCTGGCCGACGCAGAGCAGAAGCTCAAGGCCTTCGACCGCGCGACGCTCGTGTCGCCTGCCGTGTCAGCCATCAAGAGCGTGGCCGCCGGTGCGCCGGCCGGCACGCTGGGCGCCACGGTCGACCGCAACCAGCGGCTCACGCGCGTGCTGCGCGACGCCCTGCACGGCGCGCTGCGCCGGCTGCAGGCGGGGCAGATTCTGCTCGCCACGGTTGGCGCTACGGCGCCCTTCGTCGGATTGCTGGGCACGGTCTGGGGAATCTACGGCGCGTTGACGGGCATCGCCGGCCAGACCGGCGGCTTCACCATCGACAAGGTGGCAGGCCCGGTCGGCGAGGCGCTCATCATGACGGCCTTCGGCCTCGCCGTGGCCATTCCGGCCGTGCTGGCCTACAACGTCTTTGGACGCGTCATCGGCCGCATCGAAGCCGAGCTCGAAGGCTTCGCGCACGACCTGCTGGGCAGCTTCGGTGAGGCGGCCGGGCCCGCGGCACCGCCGCCGGCGCGGCCGATGCCGGTCTAGGGAGCGCACGCGCCATGGCCTTCGGTCGCACTTCACTGGGCAGCAGCGCCGCAGGTGGCGGGCGGGCCATGGGCGCCGGTGCGCAGCGGCCGCTGTCCGACATCAACGTGACGCCCCTGGTCGACGTGATGCTGGTGCTGCTGGTGATCTTCATCATCACCGCGCCGCTGATGGCCAGCTCGATCAAGCTCGACCTGCCGCAGACCGATGCGGGCCAGCCCAACGACACGCCCAAGTTCGTGAGCCTGTCGGTCGACGCCTCGGGCAAGGTCTTCTTCAACGACAAGGCTGTGACCGACGAGGAACTGGCGCAGCAGCTCGAAAAAGCCGCCGCCGACAGCAAGGACACCGAGGTGCAGCTGCGCGCCGATCAGGCCGTGCCCTATGGCAAGGTGGTGGCGCTGATGGGCATCGCGAACAAGGCAGGGCTGAGTCGCATCGGATTCGTGACCGAGGCAGAGCCGGCAGGCGAGAAGAAGCCGCGCTGACCCTGTCTTGCTCCTTCCCCCAGCGGGGGAGGGAGCAAATATCGGATGCTCAGCTCAACACCACCGGCTTGGTGTGCCAGATCTCATGCGCGTACTGCGCAATGGTGCGGTCCGACGAGAACGCCCCCATCCCCGCCACATTGAGGATCGCCATCCGCGTCCAGGCATCCGAGTCGCGGTACAGCGCATCGACCTCGGCTTGCTTGGCCACGTAGCTCGCATAGTCGGCCAGCAGCAGGTAGTGGTCGCCCCAGTTCACCAGCGCGTCGTAGATGCCCTGGTAGCGCGCCGGTTCGCCCGCTGAAAACGCGCCGTCCCGGATCGCGTCGAGCACGCGCTTGAGTTCGGCGTTCCCTTCGTAGATCTCGCGCGGCTGGTAGCCCCGCGCGCGGATGTCGGCCACTTCGGGCGTTGTGTTGCCGAAGATGAAGATGTTCTCCGGCCCCACGTTCTCGCGCATTTCCACGTTGGCGCCGTCCAGCGTGCCGATGGTCAGCGCACCGTTGAGCGCGAACTTCATGTTGCCGGTGCCCGAGGCCTCGGTGCCGGCCGTCGAGATCTGCTCCGACAGGTCGGCCGCCGGCATGATGACTTCGGCCAGGCTCACGCTGTAGTTCGGCAGGAACACCACCTTCAGCAGCTTGCCCACGCGCGCGTCGGCGTTGATGGTGCTCGCGACGTCGTTGATGAGCCGGATGACGAGCTTGGCCATCGCGTACGCCGACGCCGCCTTGCCCGCGAACACCACCACGCGCGGAACGATGTCCAGCGGCGTGCCCGCGGCCTGCGCGTCGAGGATGCGGTGGTAGCGCGCCACCACGTGCAGCACGTTGAGCAGCTGCCGCTTGTATTCGTGGATGCGCTTGACCTGCACGTCGAACATCGCGTCGGTGTCGATGTCGATCTTGAGGTGCTGCTCGATCCAGTTGGCCAGTCGCAGCTTGTTCTCGCGCTTGGCATGGCGGAATGCGCGCACGAAGGCCGGTTGCTCGGCCATGGGCCTGAGCGCCTCGAGCTGCGACAGGTCGCGCCGCCAGCCCTTGCCGATGCGCTGGTCGAGCAGCGCCGCCAGCGGCGGGTTGGCCTGCGCGAGCCAGCGCCGGGGCGTGACGCCGTTGGTCTTGTTGTTGAAGCGATCGGGAAAGATCTTCGCGAAGTCCGAGAAGATCGACTGCTTCATCAGCTCCGAGTGCAGCCCCGACACGCCGTTGATCGAGTGGCTCGCCAGCACCGCCACGTAGGCCATGCGCACGCGGCGCTCGCCGGTCTCGTCCACCAGCGACAGGCGGCGCATCAGCTCCACGTCGTTGCCCACCTTCTGCGTCACCGTGGCGAGGAACTTCGCGTTGATGTCGTAGATGATCTGCAGGTGCCGCGGCAGGATGCGCCCCAGCATCTCGACCGGCCAGGTCTCCAGCGCCTCGTGCATCAGCGTGTGGTTGGTGTAGCTGAACACCTTCTGCGTGTGCGCCCAGGCCATGTCCCATGTGAGGCCGTACTCGTCGAGCAGCAGGCGCATCAGCTCCGGCACGGCGAGCACGGGGTGCGTGTCGTTCAGGTGGATGCTGACCTTTTCCGAGAGCTGGTCGAAGGTCTTGTGGTTGCGCAGGTAGCGCCGCAGCAGGTCCTGCACGCTCGCGCTGCAGAAAAAATACTCCTGGTGCAGCCGCAGCTCGCGGCCCGAGGGCGTGGAGTCGTCGGGGTAGAGCACGCGCGAGACGTTCTCCGAGTGGTTCTTGCTTTCCACCGCCTGCATGTAGTTGCCGCGGTTGAAGGCCGAGAGGTCGATCTCTTCGGTGGCGCGCGCCGACCACAGCCGCAGCGTGTTGGTGGCCTGCGTGCCGTAGCCGGGAATGATGGTGTCGTAGGCCACGGCCAGCACATCGTGCGTGTCGACCCAGTCGGCCGCGCCGTAAGGGGCGTTGGTGCCTTCCCGCTTCTGCACATGGCCGCCGAAGCGCACGCGGTAGTTCACCTCGGGCCGCTGGAACTCCCACGGGTTCCCGCGCGTGAGCCAGTAGTCGGGTGTTTCCACCTGCTGGCCATCGACGATGCGCTGGCGGAACATGCCGTATTCGTAGCGGATGCCGTAGCCCATGCCCGGCACGCCCAGCGTGGCCATCGAGTCGAGGAAGCAGGCGGCGAGCCGCCCCAGGCCGCCGTTGCCCAGCGCCGCGTCGGGTTCGCGCTCGGCCAATGCGTCCATGTCGACGCCGAAGTCGGCCAGCGCCTCGCGCACGGTGTCGTAAAGGTCGACCGCCAGCAGCGCGTTGGTGAAGGTGCGCCCGATCAGGAACTCCATCGACAGGTAATAGACGCGCTTGAGGTCCTGCGCGTAGTTGGCGCGCGTGGTCATCATCCAGCGCTCGACCAGCTGGTCGCGCACCGCCTGCGAGGTGGCGTTGAGCCAGTCGTCCTGGCTGGCGGCGACCGGGTCCTTGCCGACTGCGTAGATCAGCTTGTTGGCCACCGCGCGCTTGAAGGCTGCGACGTCGCGGTCGGGGTGGTCGTAGGCGAAGTCTTTGATCGTCATGATTGGCGCTCTTCGGGGTGGGTGATGGTGTTTTGCTGCTGTGCGTTTGTCTTGGGTGCGTGCGAATGACACCGAGTGCTCCCCTGCGCGTGAGCGCACCCCGCATCACGAACGCATCGAATCGAGAAGAGGCGCGTCATCCCAGTGCCTGCCGATAAACGTCGATGTACTGTGCCGCCGCAGTGGCCCAGTCGGCGGGCCGGCGCATGGCGTTGCCCCGCACGCGCCGCCAGTCGGGCGCGCGTTGGTACAAGGCAAAGGCGCGGCGCACGGCGCGTTCGTAGCTCTGGACATCGAAGCTGTCGAACACGAAACCGGTGGCGCCCCCACTGGCGAGGTCTTCGAGCGAGCTGTCGACCACCGTGTCGGCCAGCCCGCCGACGCGGCGCACCAGCGGCAGGCTGCCGTACTTGAGGCCGTACATCTGCGTGAGGCCGCAGGGCTCGAAGAGCGAAGGCACCAGCGTCACGTCGCCCGCACCGAACAGCTGGTGGGCCAGCGTCTCGTTGTAGCCGATGGTGGCACTGACCGACTGCGGCGCGGCCGCCGCTCGGTGGCGGAAGGCCTCCTCGAGCCAGGCCTCGCCGCTGCCCAGCAATGCGAGCTGGCCGCCCTGGGCGAGCAGCGCATCGAGCCCGCCGAGCACCAGATGCAGCCCCTTCTGCTCGGTGAGCCGGCTCACGAGGATGAAGAGCGGCGCATCCGGCCGATCGGCCAGCCCCAGCTGGTGCTGCAGCACCGACTTGCAGCGCGCCTTGCCGGCCATGTGGCGGCCTTCGGGCGTGTGATAGCCCTGCACCAGCGCGTCGTCGGTCGCCGGGTTCCAGACCTGGTCGTCGACCGCGTTGAGGATGCCGGTGAGCGCGCTGCTGCGCAGCCGCAGCAGGCCATCGAGCCCGCAGCCCTGCTCGGGCGTCTGGATCTCGAGCGCATAGGTCGGGCTGACCGTGGTGAGCCGGTCGGCGAAATACAGGCCGCCCTTCATGAACGAAACCTGCCCGTGGTACTCGAGACCGTTCATCTGGAACGCGGGGCCGGGCAAGCCGAGCTCCGCGAAGTTCCACGGCGCGAAGAGGCCCTGGTAGGCGAGGTTGTGCACTGTGAAGACACTGCCCACACGCGGGCCACCGGCCTGCCGCGCGAAGTGCAGGTAGGCCGGCGCGAGCGCGGCGTGCCAGTCGTGCGCATGCACGACTTCGGGCTGCCACAGCGGATCGAGCCCTTGCGCCAATTGCGCCGCGGCCCAGCCGAGCAGGGCGAAGCGGCGGTGGTTGTCGCCGTAGGGCTGGCGCGAGGTGTCCTCGTAGGGATTGCCGGGCCGGTCGTAGAGCACCGGCGCATCGATCACGTAGGCCGGGATGCCGGGCGCCCCATCGATGTCGACATGCCCGAGGCTCAGCCCGAAGCGCTCGCCCCAGGGCGCGTCGAAACCGGCCACGGGCGCCAGGTCGCGCACGCCCGAGACGATGGCCGGAAAGCCCGGCAGCAGCACGCGCGCGTCCTGTCCTGCGGCCATGAGCGCCAGGGGCAGGGCACCGGCGACGTCCGCCAGGCCGCCGGTCTTGAGGAGGGGGAAGAGTTCGGCGCTGACCTGGAGGATTCGCATCGTCAGTGCTGCCTCCGTGCAAGGTGGGATGGCACAAAGACCTGGTTTCTTCCAGGAATACCGCGGAACCGGCTTTGCCGGGCCGCTGGTATTGCCCCCGGCGAGGGGGTTGGCGAAGCGACACGAAGTGCGCGAAGACTGGGGGCGAATCTCATGCAGCCAGTCGTTTGAGCATCTCGCGCGTGACCAGCACCACGCCGTTCTCGGTGCGCTCGAAGCGCGCGGCGTCGACTTCGGCGTCCTCGCCGATCACCATGTCGTCGGGGATCACGCAGCCACGGTCGATCACCACCCGGTTGAGCCGGGCACCGCGCCCGACTTCCACGTCGGGCAGCAGCACAGCCTCGTTGATCTCGCAGAAGGAGTGGATGCGCACGCCCGAGAACAGCACCGAGCTGCTGACCTTGGAGCCCGAGACAATGCAGCCGCCCGACACGATGGTGTTGACCGTCATGCCATGCTTGCCCTCGCGGTCGAGCACGAACTTGGCCGGCGGCAACTGCCGCTGGTAGGTCCAGATGGGCCAGTCGGTGTCATAGATGTCGAGCTCCGGGGTGATGGAGGCCAGGTCGAGGTTGGCTGCCCAGAATGCATCAATCGTGCCCACGTCGCGCCAGTAGGCCTTGGCGTCGGGTCCGCGCGAGGCCCGCGTGACGCACGACAGGCCGAAAGGATGGGCCAGCGCGCGGCCCTGGGCCACGGCGCGGGGAATGATGTCCTTGCCGAAATCGTGGCTCGAATCGGGGTTGACGCTGTCTTCTTCCAGCAGCTGGTAGAGGTACTCGGAGTCGAACACGTAGATGCCCATGCTCGCCAGCGCCACGTCGGGGTGGCCGGGCATGGCGGGCGGGTCGGCGGGCTTTTCGAGGAAGTCGGTGATCCGGCGGCTCTCGTCGATGGCCATCACGCCGAAGGCCGTGGCTTCCATGCGCGGCACTTCGATGCAGCCGACCGTGCAGCCCAGGCCGTGCTCGGCATGGTCCTTGACCATGATCGAGTAGTCCATCTTGTAGATGTGGTCGCCGGCCAGCACCACCACGTAGTCGTGCTTGGTGGAGCGGGTCTGGATGATGTCGAGGTTCTGGAACACCGCGTCGGCCGTGCCGCGGTACCAGTGCTCGTCGCCCACGCGCTGCTGGGCGGGCAGCACGTCGACCATTTCGTTGAGCTCGGCGCGCAAAAAGCTCCAGCCGCGCTGCAGGTGGCGCATGAGCGAGTGCGACTTGTACTGCGTGACCACCGCCATGCGCCGGATGCCGGAGTTCAGGCAGTTGGACAGCGCGAAGTCGATGATGCGGAACTTGCCGCCGAAGTACACGGCCGGCTTGGCGCGCCGGTCGGTCAGCTGCTTGAGGCGGGAGCCGCGTCCGCCGGCCAGCACCAGGGCGATGGTGCGGCGGACCAGTTGATGGGCCTGCAGCTCCTGCGGGGGCTGCGCTTGCGGTGTGAGGTTGTCCATCCTGAGTCTCCGTTCGTTCGCTTGTTGGAATTCATTCGCCGTCAGGGTCTCTGCATCGAGACTAGCACCGCGCCGTGCGCCTGGCTCCTACGTTCTTGCGATCCCGATGCTTGAAAAAGGCACTTGCGCCGTGCCGCCGAGCGGCCGGCCCATCTCACCCGGATCGTCCTCGGGATCGGTGGACAGGCGCAGGCGCCACGCGCCCGCGGGCAGCCTGAAGGGCACAGCCTGCGGGCCTGCGTTCACCAGCACCAGCCACGAGCCGCCGTCGCCGGCGCCATCGCCGAAAAGGATTGCAAGTGCCGTGCCCGTGCGCCAGTCGCTGGCCGTCATCGGTTCGCCGTCGGGGCGCAGCCAGCGGATGCCCGGCGGCATGCCCTGCGGCGTCTCGGGCGGCCACCAGCGGGTGCTGCGCAGGGCCGGGGCTTCGCGGCGCAGGGCGGCCAGGCGCGCCACGAAGGCGCTCGTGCGGGCCACGTCGCTGTCGGGGGCGGAGGTGCCGATCCACGCGAGCCATGTGGTCTCGTTGTCCTGGCAGTAGGCGTTGTTGTTGCCCTGCTGGCTGTGGCCCAGCTCGTCGCCGGCCAGCAGCATGGGTGTGCCCTGTGACAGCATCAGCGTGGCGAGCAGCGCGCGCTGCAGGCGGCTGCGCAGGGCCAGCACGGCGGGGTCGTTGCTCGGCCCCTCGACGCCACAGTTGTTGCTCATGTTGTGGCCATGGCCGTCACGGTTGCCCTCGCCGTTGGCGAGGTTGTGGCGCTCGTTGTAGCTCACGAGGTCGCGCAGCGTGAAGCCGTCGTGCGCGGTGACGAAGTTGACGCTCGCGGCCGGCGCGCGGCCCCGATGGGCGAACTGCGTGCTGGAAGCGGTGAAGCGATGGGCGAAGTCGCCCAGGCCGGCCCTGTCGTCGTGCGCCTGGCGCAGCCAGAAGCCGCGCTGCGTGTCGCGGTAGCGGTCGTTCCATTCGAGCCAGCCCGGCGGGAACTCGCCGAGGCGGTAGCCGCCGGGGCCGATGTCCCAGGGCTCGGCGATGAGCAGGGTGCGCGAGAGCACCGGGTCTTGCGCGATGGCGGCGAAGAAGGGCGCGCGTGGGTCGAAGCCTCGCTGCGCGTCGCGCCCGAGCACCGGGGCGAGATCGAAGCGGAAACCGTCGACACCCATCTCGCAGGCCCAGAAGCGCAGGCTGTCCATCACCAGCTGCAGCACGCGCGGCTCGCCGAGATTCAGGCAGTTGCCCGTGCCGGCCCAGTTCTCGTAGAGGGCGCGGTCGTCGGGGCGCAGGTGGTAGTACAGCGCGTTGTCGATGCCGCGCAGCGAGAGCGTGGGACCGAGCTCGTCGGTCTCGGCGCTGTGGTTATAGACCACGTCGATCACCAGCTCCATGCCACGTGCGTGTATGGCGTCGGCCATCGCGCGGAACTCGCTGGCGGGCGTGGTGCCGGCGCGGCCGCTCCAGTAGCGGGCCTCGGGAGCGAACCAGCCGATGGTGGTGTAGCCCCAGTAGTTGCTCAGGCCCATGCGCAGCAGGCGCTGCTCGTCGGCGCGGTGCTGCACGGGCATGAGGCTCAGGGTGGTGACACCCAGGCGCTGGAGGTGGTCGAGCACGGCGGGCTCCGCGAGGCCGGCGTAGGTGCCCCGGAGTGCCGCGGGGACTGCGGGGTGGAGCCTGGTCTGGCCTTTGACGTGCAGCTCGCAGAGCACGCGCTCGCCGGCGGGGATGCGGGCGTGGCCGGATGCCGCTGCCGGACCGGCGGGTTGCGCGACGCGGGCCTTGAGCGCGACGGCTGCGTTGTCGCGGGCGTCCCTCTGGGCCGGGTTCGCGGGGTCGTGGCCCAGGAAGATGTCGCTGCCGTCGTAGCTGCCGACGATCTCTCGGGCGTAGGGGTCGAGCAGCAGCTTGGCTGGGTTGAAGCGCTGGCCTTCGTGGGGGGACCACGGGCCGTGGACTCGGTAGCCGTAGACGAGGCCGGGCTTGCCGCTGGGCAGGTGGCCGTGCCAGATGCCGTCGGTGCGTTCTGGGAGTTTGAGGCGCTGCTGCTCGCTGTTGCCGGTGCCATCAAAGATGCAGAGCTCTACCGCTTCTGCTGTTGGCGCTGCTATTGCGAAGTTGACTCCCTGGTGCGACGGTGTTGCGCCCAAGGGGAAGGGGGTGCCTGGGTTCAGCATGTTGCTGCCTCCGGCGGGCGGTTGCTTTCCGGGGCCG
>Ga0207655_1001380_pt1 | contig 22710 bp, 36 predicted proteins | sample KBSM44metaG_FD_184398 | JGI IMG/M metagenome (GOLD analysis project Ga0207655, IMG submission 184398) | Miscanthus rhizosphere microbial communities from Kellogg Biological Station, Michigan, USA - KBS M4-4 metaG (SPAdes) (version 2) | ecosystem: Host-associated > Plants > Roots > Rhizosphere >... | reverse complement strand
CAGCAGAATACCCGCCAGCATCGCCGCTGCCAGTGAAGCGGGAATGTGGTTCATCAGCCGGGCAAACAGACCCGTCACACCCGACACGACAATCAGCAGGTTGGCGAAAACAAAGACGCCAACCGCCTCATTCAGCGAAATGCCGTGGAAACTGGTCGCCAGCAGTGCGGCGCCCGGCGTGGACCAGGCGGCCAGCACCGGCATGCGATAACGCAATGACAGCCCTATTGAGACAATTCCCTGCGCGAGGCCCAGCACTGACAGCCAGCCCCCAATCTGTGCGGGCGAGGCACCTGCCGCCTGAAACATCTGATAGATGATTGCGCCGCTGCTGCTGTAGCCCACCAGCACAGCAACAAAACCCGAGACCAGCATCGGCAGGGTAAAACGGGACGATTCCGCTCTCGTCATGATCAGACTCTCAGTAAGGTTGTGCGTTATAGCGCACATAGTCGCATGATGCGCTATAACGCACAAGTGTTACACTATTACCCTGGTGTCATAGACCCGTGACCGGAATTCAGGAGAGAAAATGGCAGATTTTCAGCAACACCTGAGCGGCGCGCTCAGACAGTTGCGCCAGGCCAATGGCTGGAGCCTGACACTCACGGCGGAGCGAACCGGCGTCAGTAAAGCGATGCTGGGGCAGATTGAGCGAGGTGAATCGAGTCCCACTGTGGCGACACTATGGAAGATCGCCACCGGTTTTAACGTGCCTTTTTCCTTTTTTATCGACGGCAGCGCACTACCTCCCGGCACAGCGACAGGATTCAGTCAGACTAATGCCGAAATGTCCGTGCGCTCGCTGCTGCCTTACGATCCACACCTCCGATTTGATCTGCTGGCAGTGGAGCTGGCAGCGGGCGCGCAGAGTCATTCTTCGCCCCATGAAGCAGGCTGCGTGGAGCAGGTAGTGGTGATTGAAGGTGAACTGCTGCTGGGTGTCGGGGATGTCTGGCGGCGTCTGCTTACCGGTGAAGCCTTTCAGTTCAGGGCCGACGTGCCGCACAGCTACCGGAACCCGCTCAGCACACCGCTGCGCTTCCACAGTCTGATTCACTACCTGCAACGCCCGGACGTTACAAATTGATACCGCAGCAAACTACACAGTTTACCTTCCTATCTTTATACTTTCGCTTATCGATGGAGACGAGTAATGAGCGATCTGACTGAATCTGCTGCCATGCTGCGGATGCTGGTGGGCAAACTGGGCCGCCGGTTACGCGAGTCGGCACCGCCTGGCGAACTCACCTGGTCGCAGGTGGCGGTGTTGGGCCATCTGGTGCGCGACGGGGCAATGACGGTAACGCAACTGGCGGCTGCCGAGGGCGTACGTACTCAGTCAATGGGCACAACTGTCGCTGGGCTGGTGGCGGCAGAACTGGTGACCGGCGAGCCGGATCCCCACGATGGTCGTAAAACCCGCTATCGGCCCACCGAATCAAGCCTCGCGGTGATTAGCTCAAGTCGCGCGATGCGCGATGACTGGCTGGTCCGGACGCTGGATGCGCGGCTTAGCCCGGCAGAACAGCAGCAGCTGACCGACATTCTCCCTCTATTGCAACGACTTACTGACGATTAACCCCGAGGATTCAACATGGCTGTCACCACACTTGATGCAAAAACTGCGCTGATTGTTATCGACCTGCAACATGGCATTGTGGCGCTGCCGCTGGTTCACGAACCGCAGCCAGTGATCGAACGTTGTGCCGATCTGGCCGAAGCGTTTCGCGCACACGATCTGCCGGTCGTGCTGGTTAACGTGGCCGGTGGAGCGCCAGGCCGCAACGAGCAGGGGCGTCACAGCGGCGAATTCCCTGCCGACTGGGCGACGCTGGTTCCGGCGATGACCCCGCAGCAGAATGACCTCACCGTCACCAAAAAAACCTGGGGCGCGTTTCATGCCACGTCACTGCACGATGAGCTGCAACAGCGCGGCATCACTCAGGTGGTGATTTGCGGTATTGCGACCAGCATCGGCGTGGAATCGACCGCGCGTCAGGCGTATGAGCTGGGTTACAACGTCACGTTAGCCACGGATGCGATGACCGATCTGAACATGGATACCCACAACAACAGCGTAAAATTGATCTTCCCGCGTCTGGGTGAAACCGGCAGCTGTGAGGATATTAAGGCGCAGTTGAAAACACGCGGCTGATTAGCGAGTAGATCGGGGCCACCGCCAGGGTGGCCCGGATGCTTTTAGCGGAAGGCGTAACCCAGCGTTAAACCGACACTGTAGTTACGGCCAGGTGCTGACTCGAAGTAGCGACCATTACTCTCATTCACAATCACTGAACCCACATAGTGCCGGTCAAACAGGTTATCGACCCGGCCAAACAGATCCAGCGTCCAGTTCTCAACCAGCCACTTATAGCCACTGTTCACCGCCGCCACGGTGTAAGACGGGGTATTCACGTTGTTCTGATCTTCAGCGGCGATCTGGCTCAGATAGCGAACCTCACTGCCTGCGTAAAATCCCTGTTCCGGCAGATAGCCGAGTCCGGCATAGGCCATGTTGCGGGCGATGCCAGGGATGCGATTGCCGTCACAGCTGTCGCTGCCACAGGCGTTGCTGCGGTAGCGCGCATCCAGCAGCGTATAGGCCATCTTCAGCCGCCAGTCCCAGGCGAACTGTTGATCCAGGCTTAACTCCAGACCGCGACGACGGGTCTGACCGGCATTTTTATAGGTCGTGCGGCCGCCGCTGCTGGCATCCGCCACAATCTCATCACGGGTGTCGGTCTGGAACAGCGCCGCGCTGACCAGGCCATTGCCGATGCGTTTTTTGCTGCCGATCTCCAGCGTGTCGCTGGTGGCCGGTTTCAGGCCCAGATTCAGGCCCGTCGCGTCATCTGAACGGTAAGACAGCTCATTAATGGTCGGAGTTTCAAAGCCGCGACCGGCAGAAACATAGGCATTCCAGCCCGGGTCAAAGGCATATTTCAGCGCCGCAGCGGGCAGCCATTTGTGATAGCGCGCCTCACCGCTGTCGTCACCGTTACCAGGCCGGATATAGAAGTCATTGGAGTCAAAGTTCACGGTGCTGAAGCGCACGCCGGCATCCAGCGACAGCTTATCGGTCAGCTGCCAGGCGGTCTGCAGATAAGGATCAAGCGTCCACATCAGATTGCGTTCATTGCGGCGCAGATTGCCCTGTTCACCCAACTGCGTCACGCCGTTGCTGACCGTGAAATTCTCATAACCCTTGCGGCGCTCGGTCATGGTTTCGTAGTCGAGGCCACCGGTCACGGCCACCGGAATCGACAGCAGCGTGTCGCGATGGGTCCAGCGGGTATCGACGCCCTGATAGTGGCGGGTCAGGGCGATGACGCCACCCGGATGAGACGGAGTGCGCTGAACAGCGGCAGGAATTGACTGGAACTGCGTGGTTTCGCGCATCCCGGCATAGAGCATCACGCTGAGGTCGTCGTTTTCACTCATCTGGCGCTGATAACGCAGGCCACCCTGAGTCTGATCCACCGTTTTACGGGTGTTATAGAGCGAAACGTTACTCACCACCTGACGCGGATTGTCACGCCATTGCGCTTCGGTTAAACCGCCAGGATCCTGTGCATCAATGTGAACGCTGTTAAACAGCAGCGTCAGGGTACTGACATCATCGATTCGCACGCCCAGCCGGGCATTGCCGAGGTTCTTTTGGGCAGCACTGTGATCGCGATAGCCGTGAGTGGTGAAGCGGGAGGCGGAGACCGTGTAGTTCACATCCCCGGCGTGGCTGCCGTCACCGGTCGCACCATTGGCTTTGACACTGTTGCGCCAGCTGCCATAACTGCCGTACCAGCTGCTGGCTTCAAGCGTGGTTGGCTGCTGTCCCTGCTGGGTCGTCACGTTGATCACGCCGCCCGAGGCGTTGCCATACAGCGCAGAAAAGGGGCCGCGCAGCACTTCGACATGATCAATTGAGCCGATATCAATATTGGAGGTTTGTGCCTGCCCATCTGGCATGGTGGCCGGAATGCCATCCACGTAGATGCGCAGACCTCGCACGCCGTAGGTTGAACGGGAGCCGAAGCCACGCATCGACAGCTGCAGGTCCTGTGCGTAATTCTGCCTTTTTCGAATCTATCGTTCACCTAAAAACAGCAGCGTCTAACACTTACCAGTTATGTTCATATATATTTGATTTTTAATGATATAATTACGAAGATAACTACACTAACCATCACTTCTGTACTCTTATGATCATCTGTGTACAATGCATTTTAAGTACAAGTTGAGTCACGAAATTTTATGGTGAGTACAGAATGGGTATAAGTGACACGAAGCTGCGTGGTTTGCATGGTAAACCATATATTGGACCACCTGAGATAACCGATGCTGATGGACTAGGTATAAGGATAACCCCTAAAGGGATTGTCAGCTTTCAATATCGGTACAGAATAAATGGTAACCAGCACAGGCTCGGGATAGGGCGTTACCCAGCAGTATCTCTTCGTGATGCACGCATTAAGGTTGGTGAGTATAAAGCGCTTATTGCTGAAGGCATCGATCCTAAGCATCAAATTGTTGTTAAAAAGAAGAAGCCAACCGTACATGAGTGCATCAAGTATTGGTATGACAACTATGTGCTCCAGTCACTGAGAAAAAGCACTGCTGAAGTGTACGAGCGCATAGTGCTTAATGAGATGGAAAAGTATTTTGCTGATATACCAATTGAGCACATACCTGTCAGTGCCTGGGTAGACTTTTTCACGGAGCAAGAACAGGCAAATCCATTAAAAGCTCGTAAGCTTTTGGTTCATTTGCGCGGGGCAATAGCGTGGTGCTCACGAAGACAATTTATTGAGGACGCATCGCTTCTGAGATTGAATCCCAAAGAATTTGGGCGGAACCCTAAAACCGGCGACACGGTTTTGACTTATCGGCAACTGGCAAAAATATGGATTGAGAACGAAAAGTCTACCGCTACGTTTTCGAGCAAAATGCTCATCAAGAGCCTCATTTTGTATGGCTCACGCAATAGCGAGTTGAGAGAGTCACGGAAGGATGAGTTTGATTTTGAGGAGGGTATTTGGACATTACCCTCAGAACGGAGCAAAACAGATAAAATCATCAGGAGACCGATCTTCAAACAAATCGAGCCTCTGCTCAGACAATCAATTGATAGCGGCAATGGTCTGCTGTTTCACGGTGCTTTCGAAAGGAACGTTCCGCTGAGCATCGGTTCCTCAACAAGGTATGTCAGACTCCTTCGCGATCAGCTTAACTTTGGTGATTTTACTGCTCATGACTTTCGCAGAACGCTGGCTACTCGCTTGGCAGAGGAAGGGATTGCGCCCCATGTCATTGAGAAAATGCTGGGGCATGATCTTGGAGGCGTGCTTGCAGTTTATAACAAGCACGATTGGTTAGCGGAACAGAAGGTTGCATATGAACTATACGCGGAAAAAATCTTTGAGCAGATCAAGCTGATCTCTGATTAACGCCGCCGTTTAAAATCCACTGCTCTACCTCAGCCAGTAAGTATTTTTTAGGGCGATTCCTTACTGGCTTGGGGAAGGAATGATTTAGCACATAAGTCCTCATTGTTGTTCTAGAGGTAACACCAATTTTTTGCATCGCTTCGCTTTCAAAGATCATTTCAATATTAGCCATTTTTTCTCCACACATTCCTGCTGCAACAGGTTAATTAAGCCGCGACAGGTCACGGCGTATTGATATTTAGTTTCAACTTACCAAGCCTCAGGTGGCTTGACTCTTATTTCGGCTCTGCCATTCTTCAGTTTCAAACTTACTGAATACTTTCCAACAATCAACGCACCTCCAGTCACCGGTATGCTGCCCAATAACCCTGTCCTTGATTATCTTCGCTGAGCCGCATTCCGGGCACTTCTTTGGTTTAAAATGTGCAGACATCAATCCTCCTCTTTGAAATAAACCGGGTCAGTGCCGCGCGGAAATCTCATCTGCTCTTCAAGATAAAAATTAGCCGAGTACCACGACGGGACATGGTTTATTGTTTATCTTTATCGCGTTTATCTTGCTCTGGCTTCCATTCGAGTCCGCACATACCACAGGACCATTTTCCACCAGGGTTTTTATTCGGGCCCCAAAAGTTGCAGAAGGGGCATGTTCTGGGTTTGTAGGCCATTTTTCTTTCTCCTTCTGATAAACAAGGTCCTAGCACCGTAGAAAACTAATCGACTCTCTGCACATGAAATTGAGTTGTGAGAAGCAGATATAATTTTAGGTTACTTGGCACGTAACCAATCATCACTGGTACTTCATGGTCTCAAGCTCAGCTTGCATCCTAATCAATCTAATATTGAGTTCATCAATTTTTCCATCTGTATAATTTTCACTGAACAACCAGTATTTAGCTTTGGCCATACAGTCTTGGGCGAGCTGCTTATCAAACTCAACAACCCTTGAAGAGGCGGCTACCCATAAATCATGAATTTGGTCCTCGACTACCTGGTCTTTACGGGCTCCCGCTTTTAATCTTTCACAATACCTTACTGTCGCTGCTACGGCTGGCGTCAATCCGTCGATAGCACGAAGCCTGATATCTCGCCGTAAATTTAGCCAGCTACTAACTTTATTGGCTACCAGTGATACAATTGAAAGGTTGATCATTTACCTTCCTCCTTAAAGTAAACCGGGTCAGTGCCGCGCGGGAACTGCAGCGCAACGTTCCTGTAATGCTGCAACCGCTCTTTGAAATACTCCCTCATCGCTTCAGGCTGCTGCATCTCCACTTCATGCGGGATAACAGGCTGATTCATTCGCTCCTTGTATGCGACTCCTGAGGCGGCTAAATCCACGTTAATCCTGTCGCGCTCTTCACGGCTACGGGCCGCTAGATTATGTGATGGCATCTTATTAACTCCGTGACATGTCACGACAGTTATAACATCAGCTTTACCTCATGCCATCCATTAGTTGTCCAGCATGCAGCCTCACCCTGGCAGGGGCAGGACTGCACTGGCAGTTGCTCTTTGCACTTCCCGCACTGCTGGTGGGCCAGCACCTCCAGCTGCTGTGTCAGTTCGGCGGCATCCTTTCGAATCAGCAGAGCTATGTACTCGTTCAGCTTATACGGTTCACGACCGGGGCGGCGTACGGCGCAGTTATGCGCCAGCATCTCCAGTTCCTGACTATCAAGCGCCAGCTCCAGCTTTTTACCACCGGCAGCGGCCTGTCTGGCACGCTGCGCTGCGCTGCTTTGCGTTCTGCAGATGTCTTGCTCACGTATCCACCTCCTCATCCTGCACTATGCTTATTGCAGGAGGTACAACATGTGTGGACGATTTGCGCAGTACAGCAGTAGAGATGAATATTTCGAAGCCCTCGGTGTGAAGCCTGACGAAATTATCTATGACCCTGAGCCTATAGGGCGCTTTAACGTGGCTCCCGGTACAAAGGTGTTGCTGCTTAACGAACGTGAGGATGAATTGCACCTCGATCCTGTTTACTGGGGCTATGGCCCAGAATGGTGGAACAAGCAGCCACTCATTAACGCTCGCTGCGAAACTGCTGCCAGTGGGCGTATGTTTAAGCCTCTCTGGGAGCACGGTCGTGCAATCGTGCCTGCAGATGGTTGGTTCGAATGGAAGAAAGAGGGTAGCAAGAAGCAGCCCTATTTCATTCACCACAAGAATGATCAACCCCTGTTCTTCGCCTCTATTGGTAAAGCGCCGTTCGGTAATGATCACGGCCATGAAGGCTTCGTTATTGTGACCGCTGCCAGTAACAAAGGCATGGTAGATATTCATGACCGACGACCGTTGGTACTGACCGCCGACGCTGTACGTGAATGGCTCAGTGTCGAAACTAGCCCGGAACGCGCACAGGAAATTGCTCATGATGCGTCTGTTCCTGAAAAGGACTTCAGCTGGCATCCGGTAACTAAAAAGGTTGGCAATATCCATAATCAAGGTTCCGACCTGGTGGATGAAATTAATGATCCTTTGGTGTGACAAGTTGTGGTCTTAAACTCAATGACCCACACCCACGGGTTAACCTGCCAGCTGTCCGCACCGTAGATGGATTGCCACAGCCCACCAAATTGACATACGGCAGTGTGTCCCATTTCTTCAACTTCACGGGTGCCAGGCTTGAACCTCAGCGCTTCAAACGTACATCCCTCAGCTTTTGCATCGTCCTCGGTGATATCCCAAAGACGCTCCACACGAACGCCGGTAATCTCCAGCGTTATGCGTGAATACTTGCGGCGCATATGAAGAGAAGGCGTCCACTTCATTGGTTGAGGCTTGCCGTTGCAGTCATACAAACGCACCGCATCAGGCTTAGATGCTCGATAAACGATCTGTTCATGAGGCGAGCCGCCAACAGAGCGGATTTCAAATCCGAACGTCTCACGCACCCACAGGCGATCACCTACTGCACCAAATGGGCAGGGCGTTGGCTGGCAACGCCACTCGCTTGAGGTGCGGCTGTTAGATTCAATCACCCAGCCGCCAGTCTCTTTGCTGGCTCTCAATCCTGAGAATTGCAGGTTTAAGCCCTCGTCGAGTCCACGCCACTTAACAATCCGGCGCGTCTGCGTCTTTCTGCCGTCGAGTACTGCACGAACCATGTCGGCGTTAAAGATGATTGGGCGCTCACGCATGGTCAGCATCCTTCAAAAAAAGAATCCAGTGAGTTTTGTCATTCTTCCCGGTGCGCTGCCAGATTGTTGGCTTTTGATCGGTTAAGGCTATTACCTTACGAATTGGTATCTGTGTTTCATTCCATTTGAAAATAAGCGTACCGTGTGGACGCAGTACCCTAAATGCCTCTGCGAATCCAGCGCGGATATCGTCTGGCCACGTCTTAGGGTCAAGTGCGCCATACTTCTTTTTCATCCACGCTTTGTCACCAACTCGCTCAAGGTGTGGTGGGTCGAAAACTACTTGGGCAAAGCTTTCATCGGGGAACGGCAAGGAACGGAAGTTAGCAACGATGTCTGGCGCAATGTGCAGGGCGCGACCATCACAAAGGATGTGGTCCTCATTACGAACGTCAGTGAAAATCGCGCGGGAATCGCCTTTATCAAGCCAAAACATGCGGGAGCCGCAGCACATATCCAAAATTGGTTGATCGAATGCTGGGGCCATTACTCACCATCCTTTACGGCGCGGAGCCAAATACAAACCGCACCGTCTTCAGTGTCATGGATGGAACCAACGAACCAGCCTTCACCTTCAGGGCTTTCAGGTTGCCAGGCAGAGATATCGCAGCCATCTGCAGTTGGGTCGATCATGTTTTCATCACGATACGCTACAAGCCACTGCAAGCCGCGCTCAGACATCCACTGATCAAACTCAGCGGTAGGGATAAATTCGCGACCGTCACAGAACGCCAGATAATCTGGGTGAGACCAATAGCCATACTGGTCACGTTTAACTTCTAGGGGCTTTATGCTCATTTTATCGTCTCCTTAACCCATGCATTCCAGATAGAGCCCGCTGGCAATCAGACGGGCGCGGCGTTTAGCTGCTTCACGGTTACGCTTCTTAGCTTCTTCGGAGCAGTCATTGCTGTAGTTGATTACCATTGGCTTAGATGGTGGGGGAGCAACACGGCGCGGATTTCGGCCCAGGGTGTAAGTGCGGTCAATAGAGCCGCCGCCGAGACAGATTTGATTTGAGGCTTCAACCTGCAGCGTTTCGCCACCTCTGCGCATGATGTGCAGAACTAAACGGTTGAACTCACTCAGGGTCATACCGAGACGTTCTGCCAGCTCACGGCCCGTTACCGGGCCTTTTGATAACTGCCAGGCCAGCTTTTCACTGAATCGGGCATTAGCCCCGGTGCTGCGCCGGAATTGGGCGACCTTTTTCATGACACCACCTTCAGCGTTACAGTGCGTGAGCGGAGCAAATCCATTTCCATCTGCGAAATGATATTGATCGCATGTGAGATACCCAGCTGCTGGTGGTTACCCAGCGTTGTTACAGCCCGGCGTGCTTCCCCAAGTGCTTCACCACGTAGGGTGCGAATCCATTGATCACAAGCTGGAGTGGCAAGCGCCACGTTCAGGTCATCAATCAGGGTCATATCAGCGTCTGCCGCCTGTAGCGCTGAAATGGTGTCAGGCAGCACGCTGTTAATACGCAGCACCTCTGCAGCCATCAGGTTGGCGCGAACGGTGGCAACGTCGAGGCGTGATGACAGCTCAGCCACCATCTTTGCCATTTCAATCAGGGGCGTTTCAATACTGATGTTCTTAGCGAACTGGTGGCCAGCAGCGACGACTTCTTTATTCGACTTGAAATGATGCATGTCATCGCCCTCAGTGAATGGTGATGGTGCTGTTAAGGCGCTCAGCTTCGTTCTGCGCTTTAATCGGATTAGTGATTACTGAGCCGTCAGGCATGACCCAGCCGTTGAGGATATGGCTGTAGGGCAGGGTGATAATGCCAACGGTGATATGATCGTTAGGCTTTTGCATCGCTGTAATCCCTCCGGGCTTTATCAAACTCACTGCCAACGATCTCAACCGCGCCAAATCCATCTTTAGGCGTCGCACTGGTCTGAATGTAAATGGCATCACCATGACGGAATAAAGTAAGGCCACACAGAACCAGCATTCCCCAATCCAGACCAATAGCTTCATAAAGTTCGTCATTATCGACTTTGGTTTTCGGGTAGTTGTCACTCCACAGCTTCTTAACTGCGGCATGTTCTTCCTTAAGGCCTTTGGGTGGCCTGGCTTTCGGCCATGAGGCATAACCAGTGCTACCGGTTGGTACTGTCCACAGCTCCTTAGCGAGGTAAGGTGCAGCATCAAAATTCACGCCGTAGAAGGTTGAGCGCGTTATATCGCTTTTGAAAACTGGCTTGCCGCCAATCAGTGAAGTCAGCTCCGCCGCTTCTTTTCGCATCTGCGCTTCATCAGCACGCGTCTTATCCCATGCTGCTAACGCCTCAGCGTTCGTAAACTTCCAGTAACCCATAACAGTCTCCACACACGATTTTTGGTTGCATGAATCCCTTGCCAGTGACGGCAATAAAAAACTTTTGGGATTCGTTTAAGTTGGCTGGTGAGCTACTGCAATAACCCACAGCCCGATTACTCCACACACTTGAAAGGTTGCTGCGGTGCCGGGTGCCTCCCGGTGCTCTGGTCAGACTGACAAACCTCAGAGCGGAAACTCTTAGACTGTATGCAATCTTTGTCAGTCTTCCGCGTGCGCTAGCCGCATTCACCACAACGAAAAGGACACTTACTCCACGCCTCTAAAGCGTTCGAAAACACCCGCTTTGCAAATGCCCTTATCGTTGTGAAAAAGGGCGGTTAAACCAAAACACTTTGAGTAACCGCCAACACAGCAATTCCGTACTCTTAAAACGCTGGACCCTGAACTACGTCTTCAACATCACACTGCACACTCACCACTCCTGCATCACCACAGCAGATCACATCGGCATCCGGGAAGAGGCGCAGAAAGGTTACCAGGTCCCGCACCGTTGTATTCGACATGTTCTTAATCATCTTCATTGCCTCTCCACACACTTTTAAAAACGGCGCCTGCAAGCGCGGCTAAGTAATATGCAATTAATCTAAGATAACTTAGATTTAAGGTCAAGAAAAAAGCCTAAATAAATTTAGGCTTCAAAATTTTTTAGATGTTTAACGCCTCATAAGGCGACGATGTTCGACGAGAACGCCAATGATATTAAATTTTTCCTTGGCCGAACTGCGTACAGCAAAGTCTTCATTCAGAGGAACAAGCTCAAAAATTTCCTTGCCGTCTTCAGTTACGCCTCTGGCTCGGTACTTTTTGAAGGTCGCTTCATCTTCGCCATTTTTAGCCACAACATAATCGCCAGGCTGAGGGCTAAGTTCTGGATCGATAAGGATAAGGTCACCCTCAACAAAATCTGGCTCCATGGACTTGCCCTTGATTTTTAAGGCAAACGTTCCCTGTGAGAAGTTACCAGTGCTAAACACGTAATCGATATTCCCTTCTAAATTGCGCGCATCACATGCAGGGCTCCAAGCTCCAGCTTGCACATAGCTTATTACTGGAACCTTCATGCTGCCGATAGGCGCTGGCGCAATGTTTGATTCATCTTCCTTACCGTACAATAAATACGTTTCGCTTACACCTAACACAGAAGCTAACTTTGAAAGCTTCAAACCTCCGGGTGTATTCTGATCGCGCTCCCAATAGCCTACGGTCACGTCCGAAACGCCTACTGCCTTACCAAGCTGACCCTGCGTCAGCCTTTTTTCCATGCGTAGCGCCCTAACGCGCCCCCCAAGAGAGCTCACAGTAAATCCCCTAAATGAAAAGTAACTAAGTTATCTTAGTTTTTATTGACCAAAGTTAATTTAGAAAATACTATCTAAGAATTCTTAGGGGAGGCCATTATGACAACCAGTGATTTAGAGAAGTTTTTCGGTACGCCAAACAAGGCGGCAGCCTTTTTCAATGTTTCACCCGAAGCCTTTTATCAGTGGCGAAAGCGTCCGGGCGGTTTAATTCCAAAAGGCCGTGCCGCCGAAGCTGCCTTCCGCACTAAAGGCAAACTCAAATTTCAACCGTCCCTTTACGACAAGCCTACTTCAAACGCTTTGTAAAGATAACCACAGAAAACAGAGGTCAACCGTGGATCAGAAGCACTGGCAGGTAGAAAAGCAACCAGCATGGCTGGTGGCTGCAATCAAGAAGACTATTTCAAGTCTTCCAGGTGGTTATGTGGAAGCAGCCGAGTGGCTGGGCGTGACAGAAGATGCGCTGTTCAACCGCCTTCGCACTAATGGTGATCAGATTTTCCCAATGGGCTGGGCAATGGTCCTGCAGCAGGCAGGCGGCACTAAACATATTGCGAATGCGGTCTCCCGCCAGTCAAACAGCGTTAACGTCCCGTTGGTGGACATTGAGGATGTTGATAACGCGGATATCAATCAGCGTCTGATGGAGTCGGTTGAGTGGATTGGTAAGCATTCTGCCTATATTCGCAAGGCAACCGCTGACGGTGTGATTGATGCGGCTGAACGCGAGCAGATTGAAGAGAACAGCTATCAGGTAATGGCTAAGTGGCAGGAGCATCTTACGCTGCTGTATCGCGTGTTTTGCCCGCCAGAAAAGGTGAACGCCGCAGGATTGCAGTCCGCGGCGTTCGATGCGACTAAATCAACGTGTGTGGAGAACTAATCGCGTGATCAATTTAACCAGATTATCAGGCTTACCGCAATTCCGTTGCCTGCCTTCAGCTGGTGGCCGCTTCAGCAGTGAGCCGCTGCGGTATGTGCTTAATGTACCCGGCGTTAGCGAAGAAGTTAACCACAGCTTTGTTAGTTGGGCTGTGGGTGATGCCAGTCAGCGAATGAAGGCGGTCAAATGCGAGAACTTGACAGAATCTTCCGTGATAAACGCGGAATCCCTGTGCGGGTCATTAGATGGGAGCCAGAGAACGACCGGGTTATCTACCTGCGTGACAACTATGAACATGGCGAGTGCTTCAGCTCTCTCGAACGGTTCAAGCTGTACTTCAGGGAGGTCAGTGTAAGTCATGAGCCTACTTCTGAAAGTTAAGCCATTGGTTATCAGCCCGATGCTCGCTCTGCGTATTGGCATTAATGAGGCCATTGTGCTGCAGCAAATTTGTTACTGGCTGGAAGACACCACTGCTGGCATCGAATATGACGGCAAACGCTGGGTTTATAACAGCATAAATGCCTGGAATGAGCAGTTTCCATGGTGGACCGCGAAGACTATACAAAGAACGGTTTCGTCATTGAAAAAGATGGGTCTGATTTATGTTGATCAGCTTAAAAAAAGCCAGCACGACCAGACTAATTATTACGCAATTAACTACGCGAGCCCTTTACTGGCCGATACGGACAAATTGTCCCTATCGAGAGAGACAATTTGTCGCAATCGAAAAGGTCAATCTGTCCCTATGGATAAGGACAAGTTGTCCCAATCCATCGGGTCAAATTGTCCCAATGTTACAGAGAATACAACAGAGATTACTACAGAGATTACAACAACCCCTTCTTGTCAGGTTGCGTCGCAACCTGACGATGAGTGGTCACTGGTTCATCGCTCTCGGGAAGTCTTACGCCACCTGAACAAAGTTACCGGCGCTAAGCACACTGAGGCTCAGTCGTCGATGGGCCACATCAAGTCCCGGCTGAAAGACTCGTTTACGGTGGAAGAGCTTTGTCTGGTGGTGGATTACAAACACGCGCACTGGGAAGGCACTGAGGAATATCAGTACATGCGTCCCAAAACGCTGTTCATCCCCGGCAATCTGCCTGGCTATCTGCAGTCAGCGACAAAGTGGGATAAGGCCGGTCGCCCACCACGTTCTGAGTGGAATGCCCTGAAGCGCAACATGCAGCGGGATATCACAGTGATTCCGCAACCTGACAGCACAGTGCCTCACGGCTTTCGCGGCGCATAAGGGGATAGAGCGATGATTAACCACGAATCAAAAATTCTTGAACTGATTACCCGCAATGGTCCGCTGAAGGTTCGCGAACTCTGCAAGCTAACCGGCCTGCATGAGACATCGGTGAAGCGCTTTATCAAACCTTTGTTCACCAAAGGACTGCTAAAGCGTGCCAGCGACTGGAGCTACTCGATCAACACCGCCCCGTTACCTGTTGAGAGCGGGAGATACAGCCACAAAGCTAAGCAGGCCGCCGAACTGGAAAGCAAAGGGTTCTGGCTGCGTGCAGCTCAGGTATGGCGTGAGGCGATGCTGGTGGCGAAGTTCGACGCATCACGCAACGAAGCCAAAGAGAACTGCGACCGCTGCGCCGTGAAAGGCTCCCTCAACTGTGGCAGCTACGGTGGCCTTGATACAGGCCGTATTGGTGAAAGCTTTCTGAGTGAGGTTCGCCAATGAAAGCGCACCTGAAGAGCCACTTCGAGCGAAATGAGATTTTCTACCGGGCCATCCGAACCGCAGCCGTGATGATTACCGCCCTGATTATTGTCCTGACATGGGAGTTGACCACAGCATGAGTACTTTAGCGCGCATTTACGACGATAAGAAAAATAGCGATACCGATATCACTACCCGCAAAACTTACCTGCTGGGCGTTGATGAGCTGTATGTTGAAACTAATTACAACATTCGTGATATCGATCAGACCCATGTCGAGGAATTCCGCGACGCCTTTATCGCTGGTGAGCATGTGCCTCCGCTGGCTGTTAAGGTCACGGAGAAGGGCATCAAGATTATCGACGGTCATCACCGCTACTACGGTGCGAAGCTGGCACAGGAAGCAGGCTATACGCTGCGCCTTGAGTGCAAGGACTTCGTGGGTAGCGAAGCTGACAGCGTGGCGTTCATGGTCACAAGCAGTCAGGGCCGCGCCCTGTTGCCGCTGGAACGTGCCGCAGCTTATCAGCGCCTCGTGAATCAGGGCTTAGAGCCAGCTGAGATTGCCGCCAAGGTAAAACGTTCGATCACCGATGTAGAACAGCACCTCCAGTTGCTGACCGTTGGCGAGCCGCTGATTGAAATGGTGAAGTCTGGTGAAGTGGCAGCGACCACAGCAGTAGCTCTGCAGCGTGAGCATGGCGTGAAAGCATCATCAGTAGCGCAGGAGCAGATGCAGAAGGCGAAGGCAGCAGGCAAGAAGAAGCTGACCAAAACTGATGCTATGCCGCAATTCAGTGCCGCCCAGGCTCGTAAACTGGTAGAACTGATTGCTAAGCACTGTGAGGTAGAGCTTAACGATGAATCTGCAGAAGTAATTCTGGATTTCAAAACAGACCTGCAGGCGGCTGAGCTGATGGATATTGTGCTGATCGCCAAAAAGCACTACGGCGTCACACAATCATCTGATGAACAACCTGCATCGGCTGAATCAGAAAACAAGCAGTGGCTATCAGAACATCATGAAGGCCTTGAATTGGTGGTGAAGCAGTTGCAAAACCCCTGATGGCTCATTCATGAAAAAAGTTTTAAATATGCTCAGTTTTAGATTTCACCAACGAGGTGAAGCAAAATGGGAAGAAATTTATTCTTAATGAGATGAATATGATTATAATTGAGGCTTGGCGCTAAAGGGTTTGGAATGCCTGCATTTCATAAAATGAAATGCAGGCGTTTATTCAATTTATTCGATTGAAGACCAATATTTTTTTCTAGTATTCGCAAGGCAGTGGTCTGAAGAAAGTTCAACAGTTTTGTCTCGTGTCACAAATGAGTCTAGGAATTTTTTTTCATCCGCCTCTAGTTTGAATTTGGCTATTTTTTTAAAAAAGTTACCCCTGCTATCAATGATTTGAGTGGTGACATTTTCTTTCAACTTGGTTTGGTCTTTTTCCCCTCGAATGTTAGGATCATTGCAAAGATTGAATAATACAAGCTCAAATCTTTTATTGGGAATGGGTTTGTTATTATCCGGATCGTTCAAGCCAGCGCTTGCGCTAACTGTGAAAGTGGTAATGGTTAATAAAAACAATACAGTACTTTTTAAATGCATTTTTATTTCCTGATCAATAGTGAGCTTTGATAAGTTGAGGGTTAAGTCTAACTGTTTTTTGGAGCGAAAAAAACAATGAGCCAGTGGCGTCAACTAATCTTATCAAAAACTATTTTGCCTTCCTAAAGAAATGCAGATAGTCGAGACTTTGAAAATTTTTTTGAACATCTCTGTGTCCAACTTAGAGGTAGCATATGAGAGCTTTATTAACACCTGAAGTCGCGCCGCGCACAGGTATTGTACTGCTTAAGCCTGGTCCTGAGCTGTTACGGCTTTTTCAGGGCCGGGTTGTAATCAGCACGCCGACTCTGGATATGGTAGACATGCCATCAGGCCGCCTGAATGACGGCACACAGCCTTTACTTGATGAGCCCTCACTGGCTTCCTTCTTCAGCCATGAACGTGTGGTAAAGGCCGCTGGTGGGCTAAATGCGCTGGCATCCTTCGTCCAGTCTTTCAACTGCTGCCAGTGGGAGCGGAAGAGATTGGGCATTTGGCATCACCATGAATTTACAGTGTCAGAAACTGAAAACGGCCTGGTGTCTCTTTGCTACAGCCACGATAATGAGTTTAGGGAAAATGGTGTTCCAGGCAAGGTTAACAGCATCGCAAAGGGTAACACCGCGCTGTGTATAATCAGGGCCGCATGTAACCAGATGGCATTAGCAGGTGACCATCAGCTGACACTACCGGAATTATGCTGGTGGGCCTCACTGAATGACCTGATTGATTTGATACCGGAGGCACCAGCGCGGCGCGTTCTGCGCATGCCAAAGGAAGCCATACAGGCTGGCGAACTTAAAGAGTCGCGGATTGTTCCGATGCGTCCGGCACGCGAAGTTATTCAGGATGCTGCACAGGTCGTTAAAAAGATAATCAGCTTACGTACTGACCCGGAATCACCAGAATCATTCATGAAGCGCCCCAAGCGTAAGCGCTGGGAAAGTGAGAAGTACACACGGTGGGTTAAGTCACAGAGCTGCGCATGTTGCGGCAGGCAGGCTGATGACCCTCATCACATCATCGGACATGGACAAGGAGGAATTGGAACAAAGGCCCATGATTTATTCGTGATACCGCTTTGCAGGGCGCATCACGACGAGTTACACCGCGACCCAAAACTTTTTGAGTCGAATTATGGCAGTCAGGTTGAACTGCTATTCAGGTTTTTGGATTTCGCGATTGCAGTCGGCGTTATCGGGACAGATAAAAAATAAAGTGTGTGGAGAGTATTAAACATGCGTGACATGTCACAGTTGTTAGAGCTATGGGGTGCTTGGGCTGTTTCTGAAAATAGTGGGGTAGACTGGCAGCCAGTGGCTGCAGGATTCAAAACATTAATTCCTTACGGTAAAAATCATAAAATGCAATGTTGCGATGATGAAGGGATAATGATTGACTCTTGCATAGCAAGGCTTAAAAAATTAAAAAAGGTTGAGTATGATATAATTGTTGCACACTATATTTATGGCCTGTCTTTAAGAAGCATTGCAAAGAAAAGAAAATGTTCAGATGGAACAATTCGAAAAGAATTGCAGACAGCATTAGGTTTTATCGAAGGGTGCATGTCAATGCTTGAATCATAAATTAAAAGCCTGGTCATCCCAGGCTTTTGATCATAAGTTTACTGCTGCTTCATGAACTGACACAGAGGGCGAAGATGTCAAGCAGTTTACAACTTTTACATAACCAAACCTTGGTTTCAAATTGGAGAAGCTTACACTCGATCCCATTTTTTCAAGTATTTTTTTTGCTTTATTGGTTGATGTAGAACCATTCTCTTTTTCTTCTTTTTTTTGTCTAGAGTATGGTTTAGGCTCAGATGTGCAATAAAGTGAACTCGACATTTCCTTATAAACGCTTATCATGTCTGCTCTTGGTAGTGATGATTTATCAAAAGTTGTCATGATTGAAATTGGCTTTTCTTTAACAAGCTCGTCCCAGGTTTTTTTATGAAAACCAGTTTTAGAACCATGGTGAGGCAACTTAAATATACCTGTTTTACGAGGTCTGGGGCTGTTCAATGCCTCACAGACCGCATCCCAGCCTGTATTTTTTTTTATTTCTAAGTCTGCACCTAACAAAATTTCATTATCTTCAGATGTTGGCGAGTACACTCTTGAAACTACGCAGTAGTGATTAGGATTTACAATTTTAGCCGAGCTCGCAACATCAGGCATGTTCCTAGCTACTTTTAATGAATTGGAAAAATCAATGTCTGATTGTGCTATATCGTAATCACTTGGGGATAGAGAATGCACTTCAACCCCCGTCTTGCTGCGAAACAAAATGCAATCTCTTTTCGCGTATTTAAGTCGAGAGTCTGCTTTTAAATTTGGTAGGAAAGCCATTATTTTTTTTATTTCTTTTGTTCTTGCCATCTCCGCTCCTGTCTTGCTCAGAGCTTCTATGTATTCTTTAAAATCATCTGAATTGAGGGCTGCGCTTATGACTAGCGTGGCTGATGTACATATTTCAATAATATCACTTAAGCCACTAATATGGTCATCATGGAAGTGACTTATAATTATAAGTTTAACATCCTGGCTGACATCTACTCCATGATCAATGAGATAGTCCAGTGCAGCAGGGCGCTTGTTATTGTTGAGGCAGGAGTCTACGATAAGCCATTCTTGCGAAGAAAGGCGTACTAGAATAGATTCGCCAATGCCTTTTCCGAATACGACTGTCTCACAAACTTCAATGGCAACTGAGTTATTTATTACAGCATCGACTGTGCTAACTGCTTCAGAAGTAACTAAAGACACTTAATTTCACCATGGTATTTATTTTTCTGCAAACACTCTGCGCAGTCTGAATTCAGAAACCCGACGTTCATTGCCTAAAATGTTTCGCTCAAGGCCTACGTACCAATAAAATATAGCGTTTTCAATTAATTTCTTTCTATCACTTTTACTAAACTCATTGGATTCAAAAGAAATTTCGTCGATAAAGCTATGGTCATGAATGTCGTAAATTCTTGCTGAGATAAGTCGATTTTTATCAGTGTAATCAATTTGGTCAATTATGCCATAGGTGTCCAGGGCTTTATCTAAATGTACTACCTTTTCTTTAATACGCGCTTGAATTTTTTTGGCTAAAAGGTGCCCTGTTTTTTTCTTATCAATTACAGCGGGCTGAGTCGCAATTTCTTGCGGAATTAAAGTTTCGGCATTCGGACCCTTCGGTAAACCACTAGAGGTTGTAGAATAATCCTCAAGGATTGAGCTATTTAAATTAATATCTTTAATATCTTTATTTCCTTCATTGGCTTTCGAAAAGTCAAATGAAGATATGGATATTTCGCGGAAAATATCATTAATAGCAAAAGTTGTTTTTAAGGAAGTTGAATCAAATGTGCTCATGATAATATCCTTTCAAACATGCTGGTATGGCTGTTGATATCATTAGTGACAGCTGAGCTTATATGCTCGCTTATGTTTTTAGATAAAAACTGCGTTAATTCAACAGCGCTTTTACCTTCAAGTAAGCTTATATCGTGATTGTATTGAACTTTGATGCCAAATTTTACATCTTCATAATTTTGAGTTGGTGCATAAGTTACGTTAATGGTTTCTTTATAAATTTCGTCTTTTTTGCGCTCTGAATTTTCGATTGCTATAACCAATGTAGCCATTCCGTAATGATAGGAGGGCGAATCCTGGAGGATTTTTGAATGATTATTCTCATTCCAGAGTGCTTTAGGTACTAACGAGTCACCAATAGCATTCCACGTTACTCTTTCAAAAAAATCGTATATATATAAAGTATTTACGCCCAGTGCACTAGTCTCAGCATGAGAGAACATTGATAAAATAGATGAGGTCAGATCGGATAGAGAACTTTCCAAACCAGACCTAGTTAATTGAAAAACGGCTTTAGTAGGAGTGCAAGTAATCTCAATCCAGCCATAATCAGTAGAAACTCGCTCATTCCCAATGTTGACATTTGCATTATCAATGTCTTCTTCGCGCATCAATTCGTAACGTCTGAACCAATCTGGAGAGAACATCAGCGGAGTGATTATCGATGAGACCCATACTACGTTAACCATCTGTTTTTTAAGTTTATATTGCATGATCTTACGCAGCCTAATTGATGGACTCTTAATCCAAAATCCAAAATGGTCCGGGACTACTTACACGTGCCTCACGATGTTCTTAAGGTAATGTAAAGATTAGCACCGAACTCATATCATATGATGAAATTATCAAAAAACTAACGCGTACGCAAAAACATCTGTATTGTGATAAGAATAGCTTCTTCGTAGTGCTGCTTACTTGTTTAAAGTTAGTTGTAAATGTTGATGTTATCTCTTCCTGCCTCACAGCCTGAAGGCGTGCATTTTAATGCCCCCAGTTAAGAATGATTACACACATATCCTCCACGGTGGATAGGTAAAATACCCCTGTTGATGATAGAGAAGGCAGTTACCGCTCGAGAGTTAGGGGTCACACACAAAGAGGTCGCCACAGAGCGGCCTTTTTTCGTTTTCGCGCACACCAATCAGTCTCCACACACACTTTTGACACCGTGGTGTTGCGCATCTTTCTTATGACTACTGACAGCACCTGCCAATTAACGGAGGTGAGGATGAAACGCATGCCGGATAAAGACGTTGGGTTCTGGGCAAGCCTGATCGCCTGGCTTTATGCCCACAAAAACGAAACCGGCTATGCGGGTCTTGCCGGAGTCATGGCGATTCTAAGAGCCACTTACGTTGGTAAAGACGCATGGTCACGCCGCCTGCTTGATGCTGCGATGTGCAGCGTCTTCGCCTTCTTCCTGCAACCAAGCCTGCAGGTGATTGGTTCGGCGTTTAACTGGCACTTTAGTGAGGACATTACGCGGGTTGCTGCGGTATTCCTTGGCTTCCTCGGTGTGGATTACATATCAACAAGGATACGCCGCCAGATAGATAAGCGATTGGGAGACAGTAATGCTGACAGCCAGTAGTTTTCAGCTCGCGACCGGCGTGAGTAATGCGCTGCGTGATGCATGGTTTCCTCAAATAGCGGCAACCCTCTCTGCCTTCCAGATAAGCACGCCATTGCGTCAGGCTCACTTTCTGGCGCAGACAGGGCACGAGTCAGCCGGGTTCCTGAAGGTGGAAGAGGGACTGAATTACAGCGAGAACGCGCTGACTGCCATGTTTGGCAAGCGCATTACTGCTGAGCAGGCCCGCGCCTATGGTCGTAATGCGATGCATGCGGCTAACCAGAAGATGATCGCCAGCATCATTTACGCAAACCGGAACGGTAATGGTGATGTGGCTTCGGGGGATGGGTACCGCTATCGCGGTCGTGGTCTGATTCAGATTACCGGAAAAGCCAACTATGCAGCACTGATGAAGCAGCTGGGCGTTGATGTAGTGGCAAACCCTGATTTATTGCTGGGCTATCGCTTTGCTGCGATGTCTGCGGCGGCATGGTGGAAGAATCACGGATTAAACGAACTGGCTGACTCTGATGATGTTATCCGCATCACCAGAATCATTAACGGTGGCACCAATGGTCTGGATGACCGGAAATCCCGCTTATCAAAATCTAAGGGGATTCTATGTTCAACGTAATCGGCTTTATCCGAAACAATTCAGGCCTGGTCATCATCGGTCTTATCTGCGTGGCGCTGTGGGGGTTGAACGCCAGTAACTCACAGCTGAAGGCAACGAACGACAGGCTTGAGAAGCTGGCAAACAGCAAAGACGAGCAGATTAACGATCTGCGGTCAAAGAACGATGGCCTGGCATCAAGCGTCACTGAGCTGGTAACAGCCGTTAAGCAGCAAAACGAAGTAATGAGTCAGGTCACAGAGCAGCGTGCCGTAACCGCACAGCAGAATCGGAAACTACAGAATGAAATTAAGCGTTACCTTGCGGCGGACAAGAGTGCTCTTGCTCCTGTTCCCCCTGATGCTGTTGACCGGTTGCGGGACGCAGCAAAAGCCGCTGGTGGATTACCGGACAGTAAAGCAGCCTCAGCTAAGCCTTCCGGCTGAACTGACCAGCCCGATTGATGTTCCAGCGCCGTCTCCGGGTATGACGTTCGGTGACAGCGTGAGTCTCAACGCTGAGTTATATGGCGCTCTTGGGCAGTGCAATATTGATCGTGCTGCAGTCAGGAAGCTTGATGTGCATCCAGTTTCTGATGCTGATTAAATGTGATGATCTGATTTTACGCATTTAATGGGCAAGGTACGGCTATGGCTTCGGAAAAAGCTCTGTTTCCTGACGAGTTCTCGTTCGAAAATATTACGTATATCGGGCAAGCGGACACCACAAACAA
>Ga0207655_1001379_pt1 | contig 22722 bp, 21 predicted proteins | sample KBSM44metaG_FD_184398 | JGI IMG/M metagenome (GOLD analysis project Ga0207655, IMG submission 184398) | Miscanthus rhizosphere microbial communities from Kellogg Biological Station, Michigan, USA - KBS M4-4 metaG (SPAdes) (version 2) | ecosystem: Host-associated > Plants > Roots > Rhizosphere >... | reverse complement strand
GATAGTGATTAAGTGTGTTCCAGATTTAAAACAATGCAGAGCAAATTCTATATCCAGACAAGACACTGCTTTTTGTTATCATAACTACAATATAAATAAAGGAAATAAGCATGTCCTTATTACGCTTAGACCGACTTCATTACTGTATTTTGATGAGTATGGGTTGTATTTCTAGTCCACTCGTTTGGGCAGATGACTTAGCTCAAGACATTACGGTATTGCCAACTTTACATGTTGAAGCAACGCGTACCGATACAACCTATTTGCAAACACCTGCTTCGGTTTTTAGAGTTGATGCGCCTCAAGCGGATACTTCCTCACAAGTAAATTTAACTGAAGTTGTAAAAGGCATACCGAGTTTACAGATTCGTAATCGTGAAAATTATGCCCAAGATTTACAGCTCTCCATGCGTGGTTTTGGTGCACGTTCTACTTTTGGTGTTCGAGGTATTCGCCTATATGTTGATGGTATTCCTGCAACGATGCCAGATGGACAAGGTCAAACGTCTAATATCGATTTAAGTAGTCTGGACCATGTTGAGGTTCTAACAGGACCTTTTTCTTCGCTTTATGGAAACTCATCTGGCGGAACGATTTTAACGTCTACTAAAGAAGGGCAAGGTAAAGACTCGATTGAGCTGAGTTATTCGGGAGGCAGCCACGATAAAAGCCGAGCGGGACTCGTGCTACAAGGTGGGGCAAAGAGCGCGAATGAACCAAGTTATGTTATTAGTTCATCATACTTCGATACCGATGGTTACCGAGAACATAGCGGTGCAGAGAAAGTATTAAATAATGCAAAGCTCAGTTGGAATCTTGATGATGGAAGCAAGATCAATTGGGTGACCAACTATGTCAAAATCCATGCAGATGATCCACAGGGTTTAACTCATGACCAGTGGAATGCTAATCCAAAGCAACAGGTTCCATTTTTAAAGCAATTTAATGTCCGTAAAGATATTGAGCAGACTCAAACGGGCGTGACGTGGTCTAAGCCGATTAATGACCATCATGAGCTTTATGCGATGGCATATTTAGGCAATCGTCAGGTGACACAATATCAATCTATTCCTAAGTCGACACAAGATGCCAGCATCAATCATGCAGGTGGCGTGATTGATTTTGAACGTAATTATTATGGTGCCGATTTCCGTTGGACGGGTAAAGAGTTGTTGCCAAATACCATTGTAAGTGTTGGTGTTGCACTCGATACGATGGATGAAGACCGCAAAGGCTTTGAAAACTTTAACTTAATAAACAATCAGCCTTCTTATGGTGTCAAAGGTAATTTACGCCGTGATGAAGATAATACTTTGTGGAATATCGATCCCTATTTACAAGCATCTTGGCAGTTCTTACCAACATGGCGTTTAGATACGGGTGTGCGCTATAGCAATGTCCATTATAAGTCGGAAGATCGCTATTTAAGTAATGGCGACGATAGCGATAAAACTGATTACGATAAAGTATTACCGTCAGCTGCTTTAAGTTGGCAAATTTTACCTGAACTCATGGCCTATGTGAGTTATGCCAAAGGTTTTGAAACACCGACATTTACTGAAATGGCATATCGTCCAGATGGTTTGAGCGGTTTTAATTTTGGTTTAACAGCATCAACAAGTGATACCTATGAAACAGGCTTAAAGTCAAAAACCCAATTAGGTGATTTTACTTTGGCAGTTTTCCAAACTAAAACTAAAGATGACATTGTTTCAGCAGGGAATTCTAACGGCCGTTCAACGTTCCGTAACGCAGATAAAACCTTACGTGAAGGCGTCGAGTTTGCATGGAACAAAAAATTGTGGCGAGATTTAACTGCTACTGCTAGTTATGCCTATTTAGATGCAACTTTTGATGCTGATATTCCAGCCTCAGGAAGTGTTGCTCAAATTTCATCAGGGAATGCCATTCCAGGTATTGCTAAAAATCAGGCTTATGCCTCTTTGGCTTGGCAGCCATCGCACGGTCTATATGGTGGTGTAGATGTACAGTATATGGATAAAGTATACGTGAATGATACCAATAGTGACGCTGCGCCAAGCTACAGTGTAACCTCAGCTAATGTTGGTTATGCATGGGTGATGGGCGACTGGAAAGTAAATAGCTTTGCTCGTGTAGATAATCTCTTTGATAAAAACTATGCAGGTTCAGTCATTGTGAATGATTCAACTCAACCAGTTGGTCGTTATTTTGAACCCGCTGACGGGCGTAACTGGAGTGCAGGTTTACGTGTAGTTAAACAATTCTAGGAATTAAAAATGGCAAAATTATTTGAAACGGTTAACTTTGGTTCACTACAACTGGTCAATAGAATTGTAATTGCTCCAATGTGCCAATATTCGGCAACAGATGACGGTGAAGTGACCTATTGGCATGAACAGCAATGGGCAAATTATGCGTTGTCTGGTGCAGGGCTTTGTATAGTAGAGGCGACTGCTGTACAAGCTGAGGGGCGTATTAGTTATGCGGACCTTGGACTTTGGAATGATCAGCAACGTGACCAAATCAAAACGTTATTAGGTAAGGTTAGAACACTTTCACCCATGCCATTTGGAATTCAGTTAGCACATGCAGGTCGTAAGGCTTCTACTGAAAAACCATGGTTAGGGAAAGGGCAAATTGCAAAAGATCAGCCACATGGTTGGCAAACTGTTGCCCCAAGTGAAAGTACCTTTTCCGTTCATGATGCAGCACCGCATGCTTTGACCATTGCTGAGATTAAACAAGTTCAACAAGATTTTGCTGCCGCTGCAAAACGTGCTGTAGAAGCTGGCTTTGAGTTAATTGAAGTTCACGCTGCTCATGGTTACTTGTTACATCAATTCTTATCGCCAATTGCGAATCAGCGTACAGATGAATATGGCGGTTCTTTACAAAACCGTATGCGCATGACACTTGAGGTTCTTCAGGCGATTAAACTCGCTGTTCCTGCTGGTTATCCAGTTGGAGTTAGATTGTCTGCGACCGACTGGTTAGACGGTGTAGAACACTGGGATATCGAATCTACAGTTGGTTTATCAAAAGCTTTAGAGCAGTTGGGCGCAGCCTATGTGCATGTGTCTAGTGGTGGTTTACACGAACATCAATCTATTAAGATTGGCGCTGGTTATCAGGTTCCATTTGCTGAACAAGTCAAAAAACATGTGTCTATTCCAGTCATTGCTGTAGGACTGATTACCGAACCTGAACAAGCAGAAAGTATTCTTACTTCGCATCAGGCCGATGCAATTGGTCTTGCTCGTGCAATGTTATATGACCCAAGATGGCCTTGGCATGCAGCAGCAGCTTTAGGCGCAGAAGTTAAAATTGCGCCTCAGTATTTACGTTGCCAACCTCACGGGGTAAAACAGCTTTTTAATTCTTTTTAACTGTATCGGGCAAAGTCATCTTTGCCCGTTTTTCTTTAGATGAGTGAGGTCGTTCGGTGGTTTTTCAGGTTATTTTGCCTATCTTGATATTGCTATTGATGGGCTATGTTTGTGTCCTCATCAAATTGATAACGCCTGAACAGATCCGGGCACTTAGCGCATTTGTGATTAAAATTTCTTTGCCAGCTTTTTTAATTCATTCTTTAGCAAATAAAAACTTACAAGACATTTGGCATCCTGCTTATTTTATTGCTTATGGCGGTGGCTCTTTAATTTTATTTTTCTTAGCTTTTATTCTCTATCGAAAATATTTTAAAAATAGTTTAACTCATAGTGCCGTAATCGCGATGGGCGCTTCGATGTCCAATACTGGATTCATGGGAACTGCTATTTTGACTATGTTGATTGGCAACCATGCAGCAATCTATATTTCTTTAACACTCATCATTGAAAATTTATTGATTGTGGCACTCATGCTGATTTTGGCCGAAGCTGGGTTACATCAACAACAAAATCTTACACCACTTTTAAAACAAACCTTTTTGAATTTACTCAAGAATCCAGTGATTATTGCTATTTTGGTTGGGATGGGATGCATTCTTTTAGATGTTAACCTTCCTACGACTCTTGATCAGTCTTTAGAGTTACTTGGGCGCACGGCATCACCTTTGGCTTTGTTTGCAATTGGAGGAAGCTTAGTTGGAATTGGAATTACAACAGTAAACATGCAAAGTGTTTTGTTGGCGACATTTAAAGTTATCTTGATGCCATTTGTCATTTTCGCACTCTTTTTAATGACACCAGATGTAAGCCGTGAAATGCTTTACGCTGGAACATTAATTGCTGCTTTACCGATGCCAATTGCTTTTGGAATTTTTGGACAAGCCTATGGCTTAAATGAAAAAGCCTTAACACCTTTAATGATTAGTACAGTTGTTGGTTTTATTGGGGTGAGCGGGCTTATCGCTTTGTGGTGGTAAATTAAAAAGCCCCTTGCGGGGCTTAAGTTATTCACTATTTTTTCGGAGCTGGCTGTGCTGGAGCAGTGGCTGGTTGTTTACTTTTTTCTGCAATAATTTTATCAACCGAAGCTAAAGATTCTCTAGCATTGGGAACATTTTGGTTAGCTAACTCAGTAAAAATCTTTTTAGCCTGTGGCAAATTTTGTGGAATGATATTGCCATTGGCCATCATGGTCGCTAAAGCCATAGAAGCTGGTGCATAACCTTTCTGCGCAATTGATTGTAAAGCTTCGATGCCTTGGCGTTTCATGAGTGGATTTTTATTTTCCACACCTTGGCTAATATCATAAAGCGCTTTTACCTGAATAGCAGGGTAGTTACCCTTTCTAATTAAAGGCGCTAACTTCTGAAGAGCAATTTGATGTGATTGCGGTTTTTTCTGAGCAAATAAAATCGTAGCAATTTTTACAGTTGCATCATCCGACCCTTGAGCCGATGCTTTTTGAATATATTGACTGAATTTGTTGCTATCTTTGGCAACTCCTAGTTCGCCTGTCTCATAGATTTGAGCGAGTGTGTAACTCGCTTGTGCGTAGCCTTTATTAGATGCATCTTCATAATACTTGAGGGCTTTAGAAGAATCTTTTGCTGTGCCTTGCCCCGTTTGAGTCATATAACCTAAGTTATAGATAGCTTGGGCATTACCCGTTTGAGCTAAGCGTTGCATTTCCTGAAATGCAGCTGGGTAATTTTTGGCTGCATAGAGTTGTTCAGCTTGTTTAAAAGCATCTGTTTTAGCAGCAGCGGCAGTATTATCTGCTGCAAAAATTGATGCACTTGAAAAGGTGATTAGGCTTGCGATTAGTAATTTCTTCATTTCTTTTTAACCTTTTACTTCGTAGCTACATCATTCCGTTGATGCATTAAAATAGTTTCAAGTTCTCATCATAAATCTTGAACGCTGAAAGTAAACAGCCGATTTGTATATAAAGCACTGCACTTTGGGCAAATTGTGGAGAAAAATACCCACTCATGTCATTAAACCAGAGTGGGTAAGATTCTTATTTTGCTGACTTGAGTAATGCCTCAATTTGTTTAGCATCACTCGGTACACCCGCGATTCTTTGACCATCTTGTAAGAATAGAGTAGGTGTTCCATCAATATTTAATTTATTACCTAAAGCTATATTTTTCTGAATTGGTGTCGAACAGTTTTTGCTCGTTGTAGGTAACTTACGGTTAAGCATATAGTTGGTCCATGCCTCTGCCGGATTTTTTGAACACCAGATTTGATTAGATACTTTTTCGGCGTTCGGATGCAAACTGGTAAGAGGGTAAAGGAAGACATATACCGTTACGTTGTCTACTCCAACCATATTTTGTTCTAAGTGTTGGCAATATGGACAGTCAGGATCGCTAAAGATATAGATCGTGCGTTCGCCTTTTCCTTTTACGTATTTAATCGCTTGATTAAGCGGTAAGCTTTTAACATCAATCTTACCCAATTCAGCAATTCGCTCATCAGTCATATTTTTTTGTTGTTTGATGTCGACTAAATTACCTACAAAAAAATATTTGGCATCTTGGTTGGTATAGACAATGCGACCGCTTGTATACACTTCATAAATGCCTTGTACAGGAGATTGATAAACACCCTTTACAGGCAAATCGGGATAATTTGTCTTAAGATTTTGTTCAAGTGTTTTAACATCAGCATGAGCAGAACCGAAAATAGCCAAACTCAACATGAGTGTAGCAAGTTTAGTTTTCATCTTTTTTCTCTTTAATTTCAACAGGGTTAATGATGGCATATAAAACTTAAAAAATTGACGTTCTAATTTAATGAATTCATTAGTATTTTGTATCTATAAAAAAGCCCACAAGTGTAGAGGTGGGCTTTCTAATCAAACAAACAATAAGTTATTGTGGTCTGGCAACATCACCGCTTAAAGCTTCAGGTAAATCTAGAACTTGAAGTCCTAGCTCTTCTAGAGCAGCAGGTTTAGCTACGACTAAAGCAAGATAGCCTTCATCATTTGCAACACTATTGACCACTTCAACATCGTTATGTAGTTGAGCTTTCGCCGCAGGTACTTCACCTGTACCTTGCACTAGATGTAACCAGTGTTTTGGTTTTGCTTTAAACCAAAGGCGCGCCACAATTTCCTGACCTAGGTAACAGCCCTTATCGTAATTAACGCCTTCGCGTTGGTGCAAACGTAATTCTTGAGGTTGAAACTCGTGTTCTGTTGCCTGTGTAATCCAAGCTTGACCAGAAAGAATGGCTTGTTTTTGCCATTCAGAGATATCTGTTTCTATCGTAGAGAACTCAGTTTGATGACCGACAACTTTTGGAAAAACAGAACCTTGTTCACTCAAGCTCATTTTCGAAAAAGCACCAAATTTTTTAATATGTTTGGCAAACTCTTCTGCTTGATCTTGAGCGACTACAATTTCAAAACTTTCAGCATTAATCTTTTTTAGCCACAAGCCAAAGTGAATACGACCTTTAAGATCACAGATGGCTGTATAGCGTGTTTCATTTTCAGCTAAACGTTCAGTATCTACAGTAACTTGGCCTTGTAAAAACTTTTGTGCATCTACACCGTTTAAAGCATATGAGGAGAAAGCGAGCAGACTCATGATTAATCTCAAATTCAATATGTTTCTTTATGATTGCCGACTATTTTGCTCCATTTTTACTAAAAAATCAGCCATAGTTTTCGTATTTTGATTTTGCATAAAAGATAGCTTTGTTGTTTAAAAAAACACCAAAAATATACGTTCGGATGAATCCGAAGGTTTAAGCTAATAAGCATAATTTCGATAATTCAAAGGAAATTAGAATAAGGAGAATAATGATGGCAACAGGTACAGTGAAATTTCATCGAGTGTTTAAGGCACCAGCCGAGCGTGTTTATCGTGCATTTTTAGATCCAGATGCTTTAGTAAAGTGGTTACCACCTCATGGCTTTACCGCAAAGGTCCATAGTTTTGATTCAAGTGTGGGTGGCTCATACAAAATGAGTTTTACCAATTTTTCGACAGGTTCAACTCACTCTTTTGGTGGAACCTATGTTGAGTTAGTTCCAAATGAATTAATTCGCTATAACGACCAATTTGATGACCCTAATTTACCCGGTACGATGCAGGTCACCATTACATTAAAAACTGTATTGGTGGGTACGGAAGTACACATTACACAAGAGGGTATACCTGAAGTTATCCCTGTGGAAGCGTGCTATTTGGGATGGCAAGAATCCTTATCTTTACTGACTTTATTGATAGAAGCGGATATTCCTGATCAGTAATATGATTAATGAGAAATAAAAAAGCATGGCTATAGTCATGCTTTTTTTATATTTCAATATAGTTCTAATTGATTGCGTTGTTCCAATGTTTTAACCACAGCAGAAAAATCTAGGTGTTGAGCATCGGTTTTATGTATCTGGTTAAACTGTTGTTGAATCAGATTTAAGGTGGGAAGATCTAAGTTACTTGCTGTGATCAAATCTATTGCGATACCAATATCTTTTTGCAATAAATTTAGAGCAAAGGTTTTATCAAACTTTCTGCTTAGAACACGTTGAGCCATAATATTTTCTGAAATATTGCTTTTTCCACTGGAGTGATTAATGCAATTAATGGCCGAATGTAAGTTAACGCCGTGAGCTTTTAGTACACTGAGTCCTTCTGCAAGTGCCCACAAATGGGTTGCCATTAAAGTATTATTTACGGCCTTTACTGCAAATGCTGAACCACTGTCACCGACGTATTCAATTAAACCTGCAAAAGCTTGAATAATTGGGCGAGCTTTTTCAAAGGCAGCCTGATCTCCCCCAATCATTACTGTCAATGTTCCACGTTCGGCACCCACCGTCTGCCCAGAAACGGGAGCATCTAAATAATCTACACCTTGATGTTTAAGCTGTTGATTAAGTCTTTTGGCTATGTCGGGTACACCACTTGTACAATCTATCCAGATACTACCTTGCTTTGGTGAGCAAATTTCAAGCAGGTTTTCTACATTTTGGCTGGTGGGCAAACATGAGAAAATAATATCGGCTTGTACTGCTTGTTGCAGACTGACTGCTTTTGTACCAAAGGTTTGTTCATGTTGTTTTGCTTTTTCAAAGTTGCGGTTCCATACGTAAACCTGACCAGATACTTTTTTAAGATGGGATGCCATATGCCACCCCATCGCTCCTAAACCAATAAATGAAACACTTTGAATCAATGGATATCTCCTGATTTAAACATGTGGTACATGGTTAAGAGATTCCACAGGTTTCTCTACGGTATTCGTTTCTGAAACTTCTGTACGATTGAGTAATAGGTTGAGAAGAATCGCTGCAAGCGTTGCCGTTCCAATCCCACCCAAGTCAAATGGACCTATATGTAGACTGAAATTTCCAGCACCCATAATTAAGCTAACCGCCGCAATAATTAGCGTACTATTTTTAGTGAAATCAACTTTGTTATCGATCCAGATTTTTGCACCCGCGACAGTAATCAGACCAAACACTACAATCGAGGCGCCGCCCAATAAAGCAATAGGAATCGTACTGATAACTGCTCCAAATTTAGGAGAAAGGCCAAGCAAAATTGCGAACAGTCCAGCAACTACAAAAATAGTGGTGGAATAGACTTTAGTAACGGCCATTACTCCAATATTTTCAGCATATGTTGTCATGCCTGTGCCGCCTATTGAGGCAGATAAACTTGTACAAATACCATCGGCAAAAAAAGCACGACCCATATATGGAGATAGATTACGTCCTGTCATGGCAGAAACAGCTTTGAAATGTCCTAAGTTTTCCGCTACCAAAATAATCGCGACAGGTGCAATCAATAAAATAGCGTTAGCATTAAAAACAGGGGAGTGAAATGTAGGTAGACCAAACCAAGCTGCTTGATTGATCGTGCTAAAATCAATGGGTTTGCCTAATCCTAATATATTGGTAAGTAGAAAATAAATAAAATAAGCACTGACTAGCCCAATGAGTAATAAAAGGCGGCGAACCATACCTCGTGTAAAAACGGCTACTGCACTAATACACAAAATGGTCAGAACTGCCATCCACATATCAAAGTTATTATTCGATATACTTTTAATTGTTACTGGAGCAAGATTTAAACCAATGATCATGACGATAGCCCCAGTGACAATTGGTGGCATGAGTTTTTCAATCCATGCGGTTCCAGTTTTCATGACAACTAAACCGATGCATGCATAAATCAAACCACAAATTATGGTTCCTCCAAGAGCCAATGCAATATTCGGGTTTGCTCCTACACCTGCGTATCCTGTTGCTGCTGCGACTGCCCCAATAAATGCAAAGCTTGAACCAAGGTAGCTTGGCATGCGGCCACCCGTGATTAAGAAAAATAGGATCGTACCTATGCCCGTTATAAAAATAGTGAGGTTGGGATCAAAACCCATCAATAATGGTGCTAAAACTGTTGCTCCAAACATGGCAAAGGCATGCTGTAGCCCCAAAATCATACTTTTGCCGGGTGGGAGATATTCATCAAGCTGTACAGGGGTTTCTAAATTACCTGTATAAGGCTTAAATTTAGGAAACCATGATTCTTTTGTTCGCATAACAGATCCTCTTTTTTGTTTTTATCTGCATTAGCATGCTGTTTGTAATTCGCAATAATTGCGGTTGAAATACATCAGTGCATTGTGCCCACTTTGGTGTTGCATTGCTTTGACTTCACAAAACAAGACATCATGACTACCGATGCTCATACTCTGCACAATTTCACAATCAAATGACACCAGAGCTTCATTTAAGATCGGGGAACCCGTAACTAACTTGCTCCATTCTCCATGAGCAAAGCGTTCTGGCATTGGCGTTTTCCCGCCGAATATTGTAGATAGCGCACTTTGATGGGCAGCTAAAGTATTGACGCAAAGTACTTCATTTTTTTTAAAGGTTTTAAAGACTGAAGCGGAGCGATTTAGGCAAACTAATAGAGTTGGTGGTGTGTCCGTTACACTGCATACTGCCGATGCAGTGAAACCAGCCTGTCCGGCAGGGCCTTCTGTTGTAATAACATTGACTGCTGCTCCAAGATTTGCCATTCCTTGTCTAAAAATATCCTGATTAATTTCTAAATGTATAGAACTGGGCTGGATATGAGATGTAGACAATAATAGATCAGAAGCATTTTTTTGATTACATTTTTGCATGATTGGTCTCTCCGGCCCCGATACCCTTTAGCATGACGAATCGAGGCTAATACATTGTGTTGTACCTGATTTGAATTGGTTTAATTGTTGCCATCCTTCATCCCACGTGGGCAATCGATGCAATTTCAACTAATGCATCTGGCTTGACCAATCCTGTTTGAATACAGAAACGTGCTGGCTTGTCGCCAGGAAAATATTCTGCATAAACTGTATTGATCGACGCATAATCTGCCCAATCTTTAATGAAAATTGAATTGAAGGTTACGTCATCCATTGAACCACCAGCAGTCTCGATCACCTTTTTTATAGTTTCTAAAATATGACGAGTTTGACCTGCAGCATCCCCTACGTAGACCACTGTATTGTTTTCATCAAAAGCTAAAGTTCCTGAAACATAAACAATATTGTCTGCTTTAGTTGCAGGTACATAAGGGGCTAGTGGAGCCGAGGTTCCTTCAGGAATAACAACTTGTTTTGGCATATTCTTTGTCCTCATTTGAGTATCTTTTTTGAAATATTTTAGGCGCGATGTTTATGCTGATTTACTGAGCAATTCTGGGGTGGTTTGAAAGCTTTCTATAAAAGAATTGGTATCAGACACCCAACCAAAGAAAGTCTTGATGTTATATAAAGCAGACTCATGTGCTTCTTGAGGGCCAGCTTGATAACATGCATCTTTGAGCGCAATGCCAAAATATTCTAAAAAGAATCCATCGCGTAAAGTTGATTCGACGCAAACATTCGTGGCAATGCCCACAAAGACTAAATTACGAATTCCACGTGCACGTAAAATGCTGTCGAGAGCTGTATTAAAGAACCCGCTATAGCGTGGTTTTTCAATCACAATATCTTGGGGAAGTGGTTTTAATGCATCGATTAAAGCAAAATCCCAACTACCTTTAGATAAAAGTTTGCCTTGTAGTTCTGGTTTTTTGCGCATTGTTTTGAGGGCGTTAGACTTGTGATAATTTGGTGAACCTAAACCGCCAGCTTCGATATATTGATCATCCCATCCATTTTGAAAATAGATCACCTGTATTCCAGCTGCATGCGCTGCATCAATATTTTTTATAATATTGGTGACAACGGGTTGGGTGGCTGATACATCAAAGCCAGCCAAATCTAAATAGCCACCTAAAGATGTATAGGCATTTTGCATATCAATCACAATCAGTGCTGTTTGTTCAGGGGCGAGTTGAATCGCTTCTGGTTCAGCTTTAAGTACTTTGCCAGTTCCAATTTGTGCAGTGAAATCTGCACAAACGACATTAGAATTAACCTTGCTCATGCTGTTTTCTCCAAAATATTCAAGCTAGAAGGGGGTTCAACCTCAATTTCAATATGCTTACGGCATGTCATCAGAGGTTGGATACGTTGGCCAAAATCTTCAACACCTTGTACAAAATCATCAAAGGTCAATAAAATGCCTTCAGTACCTTCAATGGTAGAAATTTCATCCAACATTTCAGCGACTTTTTCATAAGAACCGACAAGAGTTCCCATGTTGATATTGACGGGAGAAACGCTTGATGCCATTTGTCTAATATTGGTGTCACTACCTGATGTTTTATCTTTATTACCTTGGTTCGTGAGCCAGTTGATAGCTTCCAGATCTGCACCATCGTTGTAGTGCTGCCACTTTGCCATGGCTTCTTCATCTGTTTGTGCAGCAATGACCATAAACAGCACGTAGGTTTGAACATTGCGTCCGGTTTGATCGGTATGTACTTTTAGACGGTCGTTGATTTCTGCATATGCTGTTGGAGTATTTAGACCTTTTCCAAACACAAAATTGTAGTCTGCATATTTTGCTGAAAAGGCAAGCCCACTATCAGATTGACCAGCGCAAATGATTTTCATATCTGCTTGAGGCCTAGGTTTAACTTGGCAATCTTCCATTTGGAAAAACTCGCCCTTAAAGTCAGATTTTCCTGTTGCCCAAAGCTCTCTTAAAATTTCGACATATTCTGATAAATACTCATAACGTTTGCCGAAGTACTCATCCCCAGGCCACATATTCATTTGGGTATATTCAGGTGCTTGCCAGCCTGTCACAACATTTAGACCAAAGCGACCATTTGAAATAGAGTCGATTGTCGATGCCATACGCGCAACAATTGCAGGGGGCATAACTAATGTTGCTGCGGTTGCATAAATCTGGATTTTACTGGTAACAGCTGCTAAGCCTGCCATGAGCGTAAATGATTCTAGGTTATAGTCCCAAAATTCAGTTTTTCCGCCGAAGCCACGTAATTTGATCATGGATAAAGCAAAGTCAAATCCATAATGTTCAGCGCGTTGAACAATCTGTTTGTTGAGTTCAAAACTCGGTTTGTATTGCGGTGCGTTCTCAGAAAGCAACCAGCCATTATTTCCAATTGGACTAAAGATGCCGATCTTCATATTGAATCCCCATCATGAGTTTGTAATATCACACCGGAAATCTATAAACCTTTATATTCTCGGTGCATTGCTTTGTGTTTTTAATAATGCATACTATGTGCCAACTTGTTAAAATTATTATTTATTAGTAACTTGAATATATTGTTTGGTATAAAATTTATCAAATGGTAAAAAATGTAGCAATTATGCACCACGGTAAATCCAAAGTGCTTCATTGTGTGTCTTTTGATCAATTTCGGTAATAAAAAAGACTGCATGTGTAGAGCAAGCAGTCTTCTAAATTCAAAAAAATGGATGAGCTATTCTATTTTGCATGTATCTTCAAAGCTCAAACGTGGTAAGCGGTTATAAACTTTTTGATTATCTCCATAACCGATATTAATAATCAGATTAATATGGTGATTGCTATCCGCAAAAAATAGTTCATCGACTTGTTTCGCATCAAAACCAGACATAGGCCCTGTATCTAACCCCAAGCTACGACAAGCCATAATCAAGTAGGCTGCTTGCAAAGAGCTATTACGGAAGGCTGTTTCGTTTGCCATAGCTTCACTCGATGTGAACCAAGACTTCGCATCGGCATAGGGAAATAATGCTGGTAATTTTTCATAAAACTTTTTATCTGTTGCGACTAAAACCGTGACAGGTGCTGTCATCATTTTTTCGATATTGCCGGAAAAAAGTGCTGGTCTTAGTTTTTCTTTCGCTTCTTGAGTGGTTAAAAAAACAAATCGGGCTGGACTACAGTTTGCAGATGTGGGAGCCATTTTTACTAGATCATAAATTTGCCGGATTTGATCAATGCTAACGGCTCGATCTAACCAAGTAGTGTGGGTACGAGCCTCTAAGAAAAGTTGATCAATTATATTCATTGTTTTTGCGTTCATTATAAGATCCTACTGTTATAGAAAAATTGAGTAAGGGTGTGGTTGAGCAATTGAGGTTCTGTCACGGTAGAGGCATGTGCACCCGTAGTTAAAATACTAAGTTGGCCATGTCCTAACTGTCTGAATAGATCATGAGATTTTTGTACGGGTACTAAAAAATCATCGTTATTTGCAATGATATGAAGGGGAACATTTTGTAGTGCTTCGATATGTAGTGGCTGTAACTGGAACAGCATAAGAGCATTGAGGCGTGCCAGTACATTTTGTATGGGTGGAAAGTCTTTGAGTTGTTGGTTTTCTGCGTTATTAATTTGTTTATGGTGATAAGAAATCCATGCAGGCGGGTATAAAAACAACGCTTGTGCGCGGACATAAGCTTCTGCGCCTGCTGTGGTGAGCAAAGCGATACGGGCATCAAAGCATTTGTGGGTGTGTGGATCGAGAACATCCCATGCATTAATTACTGTTAGGCTGAGCATGTCTAGAGGACTATTTTGCAGTAACTTCACCAGTTCAATACCAATCATGCCGCCTAAAGCATGACCAATAAAATGAAACTCATGAATGTTGAGTTGTTTTAACAGAAGTAGTACCTGTTCAGCCATATTGAGCATCTGGTAATTTGCAGACAATAAAGAACTGTTTTGATGGCAGCCTTCTTGATCATAAGTTAAGACATGAAAGTGTTGGCAAAGCGTATCAACTTGAGGTAGCCAAAAACTAGAATGTCCGCCTAACCCCGATGATAAAATCAAATAGGGAGCATCTTCTTGAGATGAACAGGGATAAACAGAATGCTTCATTTTTTACCATTTGATAAAATAATAAGAAATTAAAAAGCAATTTGTATGCCTGAAATAAATTGATCAGCGCAATAAAAATAGAGGGGAGCGTAAAAGTTTCCGATTGTAGGAATAGTTAAATCAATGCGATGATGTTCATGACATGGAATATGTGTGTGCTGGAAATGGATATCCAAATTAAACGAATTTATGAAAATGTTGACCCTAGTGATGGAAAGCGAATTTTGGTTGACCGTTTATGGAGTAGGGGAATTAGCAAAGAAAATGCACATTTAGATTTATGGCTAAAAGAAGTAGCTCCTTCAACTGAACTTCGCAAGTGGTTCCATGCTGCAACGCCAGATCATTGGGAAGAATTTAAACAGCGTTATTTAGAAGAACTTGAGACCAACTTAGCAGTTAAAGAATTATACGAGATCGCATCGAAGTATAAAGTCACCCTCTTATATTCAGCAAAAGATCTTGAAAATAATCATGCAATTATTTTGAAAGAATATTTATTAAGCAAAAACTCAAAATGAATATATAAATTTTTTTTTGGTAAAAGTCTTTTATTTAAAACTTTAAAAAATGAGTCATATCTCGCATAATATACTTTTTGAGATTTTTTTCATGTCTTTGCCAAATTGCCCAAAATGCCAATCAGAATATACTTACCAAGATGGCGACTTATTGATCTGCCCTGAATGTTCAAACGAGTGGAAAGAAGGAGATGCGTTAGCAACTGACGAACAAGAAATTATTAAAGATGCTAATGGAAATGTATTAGCTGATGGCGACAGCGTAACTGTAATTAAAGACTTAAAAATTAAAGGTTCTTCTTCAGTAGTAAAAGTAGGTACGAAAGTAAAAACGATTCGCTTAGTTCCAGATGCAAGTGACGGTCACAATATCGATTGTAAAATCGACGGTATTGGTCAGATGAAATTAAAATCTGAATTTGTAAAAAAAGCTTAAATTGTTAATTTTCATTACATTTCGGTAGGGATATACGTCTATATCTCTATCTTTTAAATTCCTAACATCATTATAATTTTATTACGAAAAAGTATAAAAAATGGGCTATTCAAAGAATGATTGTCCATTTATATTGTCATAAATAACAAATAACTTTCGTCCAGAATAATAACGAAAGTCATACCCACACCAACAAAAAAATGAGGTTTTTATGGCAGGATGGTACGAAATTTCACAAGCGAGTGATGGTCAATACCGCTTTATCTTAAAGGCAGGAAATGGTGAACCTATTTTAAATAGTGAGCTATATAAGGCAAAAGCTTCTGCTGCAAATGGTATTGAATCAATTCAAAAAAACAGTGGTGATGACGCGCGATATGAGCGTTTAACTGCAAAAAATGGAAAGCCTTATTTCAATTTAAAAGCTGCAAATCATCAGATTATTGGAACGAGTCAGTTCTATGCGAGTGAAGCTTCGCGAGATAAAGGAATTGAGTCTGTTAAAACCAATGGTTCATCAACGACCATCAAGGACTTAACAGTTCAGGCATAAAAACTAAGTTAAAAAAAGCAGCTTCTAAAAGCTGCTTTGTTATTTATGTATTTATTAACGCGTTAACTTAGCTAAAAGCTCTTCTTTAGTTAAATTGCTCGCTTCAGCATCGCGACGGCCTTTATATTCAAAAGTACCAGCATCCAGACCTTTTTCACCGATCACAATACGGTGTGGAATACCCATCAACTCAAGGTCAGAGAATTTAACACCTGGACGTTCGTTACGGTCATCAAGTAATACATCAAAACCTTGTGCTTGAAGCTCTGTATAAAGAGATTCTGCTGCTTCAAGAGTACGTGGAGATTTGTGAGCATTCATTGGAACAATTGCAATTTCAAAAGGTGCAATGGCTTGTGGCCAGATAATGCCTTTGTCATCGTAGTTTTGTTCAATTGCAGCTGCAACAACACGTGTTACACCAATACCGTAACATCCCATAGTTACTGTAAATGGTTTGCCATCTTCACCTAGAACTTTACAGCCTAAAGCTTCAGAGTATTTAGTACCAAGCTGGAAAATATGACCTACTTCAATACCACGTTTAATTTGTAGTGTACCTTTGCCATCTGGAGATGGATCGCCTTCAACTACATTACGCAAATCGAAAACTTCGGTAATTTGCGCATCACGTTCCCAGTTTACGCCTACTGCATGTTTGTCAGCTTCATTTGCACCAGCAACAAAGTCTGAAAGAACAGATGCGGCGCGGTCAACAATCACAGTTAAGCCTTTTTCGACTAAACCTTGTGGACCTGTAAAGCCAGCAGTTAAACCAAATGCTTGAAGTTGTTCTTCAGTTGCAAAAGTAAGAGGCGCAGCCACTAAAGGATGCTTCTCGGCTTTAATTTCATTAAGTTCGTGGTCACCACGTACAAATAGAGCAACGACAGGAACCTGACCTTTTTCGTCAGCAACGCCTTGAACCAATAATGCTTTAACAGATTGCTTAGGGTCAGCATTTAAGAACTGACATACATCGTCAATCGTTTTCTGATCTGGTGTTTCAACCAATTTTAGTTCTTGAGTAGGGGCTGCACGTTCACCCACTAAAACAGCCTCCGCCATTTCAACGTTTGCTGCATAATCAGATTCAGTTGAAAATGCGATGTCATCTTCACCACTTGAAGCCAAAACGTGAAACTCATGTGAAGCTGAACCACCAATTGAGCCTGTATCTGCTTGTACTGGGCGGAAGTCTAAGCCTAAGCGAGTGAAAATACGGCTGTATGTATCGTACATCACGTCATAAGTTTCTTGTAACGATTCTTGAGTTGCATGGAAAGAATAAGCATCTTTCATGATGAACTCACGTGAACGCATTACACCAAAACGTGGACGAATTTCATCACGGAATTTGGTTTGAATTTGATAGAAATTTACAGGAAGCTGCTTATAACTTTTGAGTTCGTTACGCGCCATATCCGTAATAACTTCTTCATGCGTTGGTCCAAGTACAAATGGGTTCGCATGGCGATCTTTAAAGCGTAATAGTTCAGGACCGTATTGTTCGTAGCGACCTGATTCTTCCCAAAGACTTGCGGGTTGAGTCACGGGCATGAATACTTCCATTGCACCTGAACGGTTCATTTCTTCACGAACAATTGCATCTACTTTTTTGAGCACACGTGTTCCCATCGGCAGCCATGTATATAAACCAGATGCCAATTTACGAATCATCCCCGCACGTAACATGAGCTGGTGTGAAATCACTTCAGCATCATTTGGGGTTTCTCTCAACGTTGCAAATAAAAAGCGGCTTGCGCGCATGGAAAAAGTCCTAAAAGTTAAGCGTTATAAAAACGCAGATTATACGATAATCGCTGCATTATGACATGAATCGTCGAGTTTGACGCAGCATAAAGTTTTTCAAGTCATCTAGATAAGTGAAAATGACGGGTACAACCACAAGAGTCAATAGGGTAGAGGTAATCACTCCCCCAATCACAGCGTGAGCCATTGGTGCACTTTGCTCACCGCCTTCACCTAAACCTAAAGCTAATGGAACCATCCCCATTACCATGGCGCTTGTGGTCATTAAAATTGGGCGTAAACGGGTTTTGCCAGCTTGTAAAATAGCATCATAACGGCTGACACCCTGATCCATCGCTTTCTTAATAAAATCGATAAGCAAAATAGCGTTTTTAGTGACAAGCCCCATCAGCATGATAATGCCAATAATCGAAAATAGATTTAGAGTACTTTGGAACAAGAAGAGGGCAAGGAATACGCCAATCAGTGACAATGGTAAAGAGGCCATAATCGCAGCAGGATGAATAAAGCTATTAAACTGAGAACCTAAAACAATATAGATAAACACAATCGATAGGGTAATTGCTGTTAATGCATATCCGGCAGATTCTGCCATATCGGCATTGGCACCTTGAGTATCAAATGTATAGCCCGCAGGTAGCTTAAACGCCTTTTGCATTTTATCGATGTCTTGGCCAATATCGCCACTAGGACGTCCTGAAGTATTTGCCTCAATGAGCACTTCACGCTCAAGATCACGTCGATTAATTTGTGAAGCACCGAGTTTCTCTTCAGTCGTTGCAACTGCGCTAACTGGAACTAAAATGTTTTGCCCATTGGCATTGGTTTTATTTGAGTTGAGATATAGGTTCTGCACATCTTGCGGAAGCATACGTTTATTTTCGTTTAAACGGATATTAACGTCATAGTTTTCACCATCCCGATCTTCCCATGTTGTCACATTATCACCAGCAATTAAGGGGCGAATGGCATTGGCAATTTGTGAAACAGATAGGCCTAAATCACTTGCCAGTACACGATTAATATGAAGACCCAAAGTTGGTTTTGGTTCTTTCAAAGAGCTTTCTAAATCAACTACACCTTTAATTTTTTCCATTTCAGCGATAAAACGATCTGAAATTTTTTGTAGTTCATTTAAGTCTGTCCCTTTAATAGAAATCATGATTGGCTTTTGCCCACCCGAAACAGAATCTTGTGCTGCGGCAACAGACGTAACTCGAATGCCCGCTACAGTTTGTAACCGATCACGGAATTCATTATTGAGCGCATTAAGATCCTTGTTTCGCTGTTGTTTCGGCTTTAAGGTAACCCCCAAACCAGCGCGATTTTTACCAGAATCAACCCCACTATTGACAACCCCATAAGTTGAAACAACATCTGGAAATTGCCTGATAATTTGGTCAACCTGATGGAGTTTTGCTTGGGTATATTCCAAAGAAGCATCTACAGGAGTTTCGAACTGAATCCGAATTTCACCTTTATCTGGGGTAGGCACAAATTCAGTTCCAATGAGTTTAGAAAGTCCTAATGCAGCAAATAATGAAGCGATTGCAATAATCACCGTAATGAAACGGAAACGTAGGGCTAACTTTAATAGCCTTTCATACACATGACTAAGTCGATCTAGCAAATTAGAAATATAGTCAAAAAACCGTTGTAGCCAATTATCTTTTTTCTTGACCGGATCTTTCCAGTGAGCAGAAAGCATTGGATCGAGTGTAAAGCTAATAAACATTGAAATTAGAACAGCGGTACTCACTGTTACACCAAACTGATAAAAGAAACGTCCAATCAATCCGCCCATAAAGGCAACAGGTAAAAAGACTGCCACAATAGTCAGCGTAGTTGCGAGTACAGCCAAACCAATTTCTTTTGTCCCTTCAAGGGCAGCTGTGACATGATCTTTGCCAAGTTCTGTATGTCTTACAATATTTTCCCGAACGACAATCGCATCATCAATTAATAGGCCAATACTGAGTGATAGGGCTAAAAGCGTCATCATGTTAATGCTAAACCCAAAAGCCCAGATAAAAGTTAGAGTTCCAAGAAGGGTAATGGGTAAGGTTAAACCCGTGATGACGGTAGAGCGGAAAGAGCCTAAAAATAATAAAACAATTAAAACTGCTAACGCGGCACCTTCAATAATAGTGCGGGCAACATCTTTAATTGAAGCACGAATTCCTTTAGAGCTATCAGCTACGACTTTATAATTTAAACCCGCAGGCATCTGAGCTTTTAATTTCTCTAAAGTTTGATAAGTTTTGTCGACGACTTGAATTACATTGGCATCGGAACTTTTTAAAATATCAATAGAGACAGCCGTTTTACCATTATAAAAAGCGCTTGATTGTAGTTCTGCTTGAGTGTCTTCAACAGTTGCGACTTGCTTTAAAAAAATCGGTGAACCATTTTTATTGGCAATTACCAAATCGCCAAATGCAAGGGGATGAATAACCTTTGATTGAATCTGTACAACCAGTTCAGAGTTCTTTTGTTGTAAGGTTCCTGCCGGAACTTCAATATTTTCATTTTTTAACGTATTAATGACCTGATCAATGCCAATACCGTAACTTTGCAATTGCTCAGGAAGAATTTTTATTCGTATTTGTCGTTTGGCATCCCCCAATAAATTCACATTACCGACACCTGAAACGGTTTTGAGTTGAGGCACAATCCGTTTATCGACATATGAACTCAATTGAGCCAAATTCATGCTAGTAGATTCAAAAACAACAGACATAATTGGGCTAGAGGAAGGGTCGTAGCGCTGTACAATTGGTGTATCAATTTCATCACGGAACTGTGCTGTGACGGGAGCAATTTTGTCTCGAACATCTTGTGCTGCAATGGCTGAAGATGTATCAAGGTTAAACTCTGCAACGACCATCGAAAAACCTTCACTTGAACGTGAAGTAATTTGCTTAATGCCTGAAATCGTATTGATTTGATCTTCGAGTTTTTTAGTAATATCTGATTCGACCGCTTCAGGCGATGCACCAGCATATTCTGTAGTCACTACGATGAATGGGAAATCTATATTTGGAAACTCTTCAACGGTCATCCGTTTCCAAGAAGCTAACCCGAGTACCATTAAGCTGATCATCATCATAATAGTAAAAACGGGGTATTTCACACTGATTCGAGTAAACCACATACGCTATTTGCTACCTTATTTATTTTTGTCGTTTGTAACCGTCACTTTTTTATTAATGTCGGAATCTTCAAATTGAATACGGCTCACCAGATCTGTGCTTTGCAAACCACCAACCAAAGCAATATTGTCGTTATAGCGCTGTTCAATCACTCGAATTTTAACTTTTTGGATGGTGTGATTACGTACCACCCATACAAAAGGATCATGTTGCATATTTTGAATGCTGTCTAAAGGAATCGTTTGGCCTTGATTGGTATCACTACGAAGAATATTTCCATTAATGAAAGCTCCTATGCTTAACGAATCAATTTTTTCTTTAGGAACTGCAAAAAATTCGATTTGTCGGCTGTCTTGATCTGCAACAGGTGAAATACGAGTAAGCGTTGCGTTTAATTGTTTAGAATTTCCCTGAATCTGATATTGAATACTGTTACCTACTTTAAGAGCAGACTGTTGCTCAATTGGTAACTTGGCCTGTATTTCAAGTTGGTCTGGATTTACTATTTCAAATAGCGTTTGTCCAACCGATACAGTCTGACCAGGTTCCACTTGTCGTTTAGTAATCACACCTGAAATTGGACTGGTAATAATTCCGTCTTGATCAGCCTTTTGAGCAATATCAACATTCGCTTGTTGAGCTTTTACACTTTCAAGTTGGCCTTTGTAGTCAACCTGACTCTGTTCAAACTCGACACGAGCAATAAACCCTTGATTAAACAGTCTTTGCTTTCGGTTCATTAAATTGCGTGCAAGTTCAGCTTGTGATTGAGCTGAGGCAAGGTTGGCGCGTGCTTGGGCTAATCGTGCAACATTGTCCTGATTATTCAATCTCACTAAAACTTGGCCTTTTTGTACCTTTTGACCAACATTTGTAGTTACAGTGGTCGCCGTGGCGCTCACTTGAGCCTGAATTGAACTTTGCTGAACCGCACGAATCGTTCCTGTAAAAGCAGTTTGAGAGTCAAGTGCTCCCTCTTTAACTGCAATCAGGTCTTGAGGAATGAGTTCAATTTTTGCTGGAGCTGGTGCCGTTGTTTTAGTTGTTTCTTGCTGATTACATGCAGCTAAAATCAAACATAAACTAATAATACTCAGTTTAAAAATAGTGGAAGGGGTGAGATGCATTTTGTGCATACAGCATCATCCTATAATTCAAATTTTATTTTGCCCCTATTCTTGATAAACCTTTACAGTTATTCAAGCTTTTTTAAACGTTCGATAATATTTTCATACTCGCTATTGGTACGGTTGTAGGTCTTGGAAAGTGTTTCAAGTGTTTGTTTGACCCTGTAAATATTATTTAGATTGTTTTCAATCAACGTCTTATGGCGCTCAGGAATAACTTCTCTCTTTCTGAAATATTCCATTTCTTGACGTTTAAATAAAATTTTGTCTTGTTGTAACTGGTCGAGTTGCTCCTGTTGATAGTTAATTTGCTTCTTTATAGCAAGTAGTGCTTGATCTCTTTTAATCAAAGCTGTCTTACTATTGCTATAGGCTTTTTTTAATTTGATATCTAGTTCTCTATGCCGTGCCGATAATGCTCTTTGACTTGATTGATTTAAATCAGCCTGCGCATTATAAGAATGGTTTCTTTTAATCACTTGCATATTTTGATCTAGAACTTCATAACCATAACGAATATGAGCAGGTGTGACTGATG
>Ga0207655_1001374_pt1 | contig 22777 bp, 18 predicted proteins | sample KBSM44metaG_FD_184398 | JGI IMG/M metagenome (GOLD analysis project Ga0207655, IMG submission 184398) | Miscanthus rhizosphere microbial communities from Kellogg Biological Station, Michigan, USA - KBS M4-4 metaG (SPAdes) (version 2) | ecosystem: Host-associated > Plants > Roots > Rhizosphere >... | reverse complement strand
CTGTCCGAACGGGTTGTTCGGCTGGCTGCTGAGTCGCCGTTTCTGCCACAGCTAAACCAGAACAAGCCCACAATAATCCAATAATATAAATATTTTTCATAGATTTATTAATCATTAAACGCATGAACTTAAGTTAGCATATTTTTTGACAAATTCACTGGTTCATAACCATATAAAAACAATATTTTTCAACTGTAACGTGCTACAACAAGTCATCAAACAATTTTATATTTACTTGCTTTTTTCAATATAAATGCCTTGTTTTTTTATTATTTCGAGCTTATGCCGTTGAAGAATCGATTTGTTTAGGAAGCCACATTACAAAGCATAAGCCTAAGAGTACAACCAAGCTGGCATACATAAAGATGATTTCACCAGAAAGAATTTTCCAAAAATGTCCAGCCAGAACACTACCAAAAGCCACACCTAAACCCCACATAGTGCTGTAAAGAGCTTGTCCCCGCCCTTGTTGTCCAGCCGAGAAATTTTGAAAAATAACTCGCATCGCGATTAAGTGAAATAGACCAAAACTAAAAGCATGCAAACACTGTGCAAAAAGTTGACCAACAAAGTAATGCGAAAATAGTGCAACCAACATCCAACGCATGCTCGTCACCAGTAAACATACCATCACCAAACTACGCCATGAAAAACGTTGAAAAATCTTTGGAGCAATAGAAAACATAAAAATTTCTGCACAAACACCCATAGCCCATAAAAATCCAATTTCAGTCGTACTGAAATTCAAAGATTTCAGAAAATTACTATAAAAGCTATAAAAAGGCGCATGAGAGAAAAGTAAAATAAATTCAATTGTAAAAAATGCAGCTACTGTCGGGCGCTTAAGTACAGGAAGTAAAGGCTCTAACCGCTTTTGTGAGGTAGGTGCACCCTCTGGTTCTCGAATTGTGAAAGACCAAATAAATGCCAATGAAGCAATAATTAATAATAAAATCGGAAGCATCGAAATAGATACTATTTCTAGAAGTGCACCAATAACGAAGACACCTACAATGAATCCAACAGATCCCCACTTACGGATTTTGCCGTAAAGTTTAGCTTTTTGATCGCCCAACCAAAATAAAGTAACCCCTTCAAATTGAGCTAAAATAGCATTTTGAAAGAAGCTAAAAATAAGCATGAGTAAAGCAATGGATTGAAAAGTATTTGGAACTATAAAAATAGCCAACCATATACATGATTCCATCCAAGTCGCCAACCGTACTAATAACATTCGCTTACCAGATTTGTCAGCAATCCATCCCCATACCAATGGTGCAAAAAAACGCGTCACAATGGCAATTGAAGATAAGACACCAATTTCCTGATAATTAAACCCTTGATCTTGAAGATATAAATTCCAGTAAGGCATAAATGTGCCAACAATGGAATAATAGAAAAAGTAGAATCCGCCGAGTCTAGTTTGGATTGTAAGTGGTTGGAACAAGTGGTAAACCTTTGTATTTTCAATAGGTTAAAATTCGAGATAGTTGTATATATCAAAACATCCCAACCATACAATTCTAACACTTTGTTTTACAATACAAATAACTAATTTATGAATAACCAGCTTTTCCTTTAAAAGCTTTTTTATTGATAAGAAAGATTAAATAAAGATAAGCAAACTGTAATTTAATTTGTACAATGTGTTAACTTGTGTAAAAATACATTTAATATTCATAAGGTATTTATTCATCAGATGTTTTTTCTTATTTTCTTAATTTGTCTTTTTCTGTTCTTACTTATCTTAAAACAACATTACCGTTAACCGTCTTTTATCAACCATCTTTTCTGTAAAAGCTTTTCTACTTCCTTTAAATTAGAACAATTAAAAATCAAATTTATAGACATCACTCTTTAGAACTAAATTTTCAAATTAAGCTTAGCTTAAATATTGAATATCAAACTCACGGATATTCACATTACCAACCTAGCACCAGAAAGATACTCAATATTAAATTCAAAAATTTAATCAATAAGTTACAGTAACAACAACACTATCTGAGTAGTTACCAGGAGTCGTTGAAATAGTAGTACCTTGTGGGATTTTTCCATACACATTGGTGCTTTGAGCACTCCCCGAGCCTGTTTTGGAAACACCTCCAGAACCTCCCACCGCGGTTACACCACCTGTAGTATCCCATACCGTACTATAAGTCGAGTTCTGATATAGCTGATAGGGAATATATTGACTACTACCATTTGTCATACGTCTAAAACCTCCAGCAATACGGTTATTTCCATCCCCTAAATAAATACTGTATGGCGTTCCATTGTTACAAGTCGTATTCACCGCACCTTGCGCAGTGTAATCACGACTAGTTGAACCAATATCATTAATATTGCCAAAATCGACATTTGATGTTGAATCTAATTGACACAAGCTAGGTACAACATAATTAGCGGTTATAGTGGCATTACCTGAATCCCACCCGCCTCCGCTATTACCTTCACAGACACTACTAGAGCTTGCCTGCATGTCCCAAAAAATTTGAACCGTACCAGTATATGTACCTTTAGGATATGCAATGAGCGAACCAGTGCGGGCTGGAACTTTTACATTTACAGAATAATTAATAATATTATTTGAAGCGACTGTCCTCACTGGTCCATACCAGACATTTGAGGTCTGATTCGTGGTAGAAGAACCTGCGCCACCTACAATTGCAGTGACCGTATAAGGTAATGAAACACTATTATTTACGCTTGTGGTTCCGGTAAATACCGTCTTCATACACATATAAGCTGAAATTTCAGGAGTAGTACGCCCCCCAAGACAGCTAATCGTGCCAGAAAAGTTGATGTTTGCATCACTATTAATTGTGGCAGCCGTATAGGTATACGTACTATTAGTCGTTCCCGTTACCGTACAAGCAGCATGTGCTGAGCTAAAAAATGCATATAATATAAAAGATAGAACAATTGCTAAAATATACTTTATGGCCAATGAAAACTTTTTACTCTTCATCCAAAAACTATGACTCGCAGTAGTTATCGACATACATAAGGCCCCAATTTTTTAGCACTGTATTGCTTATTTTCATATGCAAAATTAACTTGGCATGAACCATGATCCAGAAGATCGACTTCCAGTTTGTTTTGTTTTAATAGATTTGGAATAAATACTTCACCGTCGTAGCCAACTACTCCATCTTGTTGCCCATTAATTCGAACGCTATAACCTGGTAATAATGCTGAGTTGTTCGAATCAACAAGTTTCACTAACCCTGAAATGACCTGATGAGCACCAAAGTCCACCAGGGTTCCTTGGCGATAACCTACAAATGCTGTTTGGTTAGTTGATGTAACATCCCATTCTAAAGGTAAATATGATGGGTCTAGATAGATATGATGAAGCTGATAAGGTCTTAAATTTGAGATTAAGAATCGACCGGTTCGATCAGTCGCTCCTAAATTGACTCCTCCATTTAGAATTTGGCTTTGCGGTCCAGCATTGGTTACAACAGCGTAACCATCTCCAATTTGATTGGCCGCAAAAATCCGTCCTGCTGCCGCAACCAACGATCCTGTCGCTGTAACTGCAACTTGGTCATTATCCCCAATTCGGTTGTATCGACCTGTCAGGTAGGCTGCCCGAGCACGGTAAGAGGCATAGACCGATGCATTGTTTTGATTGGCATCCTGATCGTGCTCAACATAGCCTCCCCATCCAAATGAACCGATTTGGGGGTCATTAAATCCATTTATTTCTTGTCTATACGTTGTTTTACCACTTTCATTAGAAATACTTGTAATCGCATTGACTCTGGTAGATGGTGTATAACGCAGTGCAAAGTAAATGCCATAGTCTTTATGATTTTCATAATCTTTATACGCTGAGCTATAAAATCCCCAGTTCTTGTTCAGACTTCCACTCAAATTGGCAGATACTAACTTGTAAGAGTTATCGCTAAATTTAATCTGGTTATAGCCCAGATAAGTTCCATACCCCTCATAAAAATTATAGTTAATTCCTGCCCTAAAAATCTCATCTGCTAGCGCACTATAGCTCAGATAGTTTTTGGGTTCAGCATCGGCCTGATTATCTTTTAAATATCGAACTTGGGACACACGGGCAAGATCAAAGTAGTTATCGAATACTTTGCGGTAACTGGTGTTAAATGAAATATTCTTGCTAATACGCCCTTCTAAACCGATCAACGCAGAATAGCCGTTTTCATCTTTATACTTGCTCGCTGCAAGGTCAGCATTAATTACCCCAAAACCAAACAGGTTTTTGGCAAAACCAGTGCCCAGATTTGATAGCCCATCTGTAGAAGCCTCTGCACCACCACTTAAGGTCAGCGAGTTACTATAACCATATCGAATCGCACCCGAAGCAAAAGTAGCATCATCATAATCGTTTGAATATAACCCATAGTTATAGCGTGGGACCCCAACATCTACTGAGAATTCATTGATGCCTTTTGCTAAAATTTTAGATGAAAAATAGTAAGCCTGTTTGGTAATGCTCTGCTGACCAGTTGCATCAGTGGTCACAAGCGTGACTTCATTACCCGAAATAAACGGGAGCTGTTTAATGTCAAACGGGCCTGAAGGCACTAGTCCCGAATAGATCTTTTGCTGGTTAACATATAAATCTAGTGTCGAAGGCAGTGCAGCCGAGCCAGAAAATTGTGGTAATGCCGAAGTGACAATATCGCCACGTTGGGTATAAGCACTCGACCACTGGAAACCAGCAAGGCGGACACTACTCCCCCAATCAGAACTATTGGAAATAAAATCCCCTAAGGTATATATCCTGATCTTTTCAGGGTCTACATACTGCCATTTACTCTCTAGGCGCACCCACTTTTCATGGCTATAACTATTTTCATTACTTCCGTTATATAGTACCCCTGAAGAAAAGTTACCTATTGCACTGTTAAAAATGCCTTCTGCCGAACCGGAGAAAACATTCTCGTCATTAGTCAGGGTGTGATAGAGGCTGTAGTTCAAAATGGCAGCGTTTAAGGGTTTTATTTTTAGTAAATGAGGACTCGTGAGCTGTTGACCATTTAAGTCAACTGAATAATCCGCCAACATGTTTGAAGGAATTTGTAAATTTAGAGCCTGCTCATTCTCTAGATATTTAAACTGGATTCCTTTTAGCTCATTAATACACACCCATTGGCTATCTGGAGTGTGTTCATCCATTTTTACCCTTAAAACTTTTAAATCACGAGCACGAATATACAGATTTCTATCTTGATCTTGGTGTACCGAAATTAAATCTGTTGAAATATTCGAGTTAATAGAAATCTTTAAAAAAAGCTGTGTATATGCCTTATCAGAACTAAACACCTGATGAGAAGAGTTTGTAACTTCCGGAATACTTGGTAAAGCAATATTGGTGTTATCTTGCAATGATTCAGCAAAAGCATGAATCGGCAAGTACATAACACATAAGGCACTTACGAGATATTTCATATGTGCCTCTTTAAAGAGATGTTTGCTTACCATTAATATTCAATGAAATATTATATTTATGATCCGTTTGAAATTTAAAATCAGGGCTAATATTAAAATTTCTTGCTTTGCCAGCAAGAATATAACCATTCACCGTATTTACTTTAATGGCATAGCTTTTATTTGCCGTCACATCAACAAGTGTTAAATTATTTAAAAGAGCATGTCGATTGCCAACATTGCTAATCATAAGAGAAGAAGTATTTTGCTCTTGTTGAATTGACCAAGTAAGTTTAGTAATTGCATCTTTATTTACGACAAATAGAGGCAATGACGAACGTAGTAGTACGTTAATGCCTTGATCCGCTTTACGGTTATCAATCGGTTTCGGTAGTTCATCAATAATAATACGGTATGTTTGCTCACCAGAAACTGGTGCTGGATTAATTCTAACTACACGTAAGTTATAAGAATCATTAGGCTGTAATTTTAAAAACGGGGGGCTAACCGCGATCTCATCTGTAGGTATGAGTTGATCTTGCCCGGCATTTTGGCGCCATTCAAATACACGTACCTGCAAATCAGTGCTTTCATTTGACTGGTTATATAAACTGATTGAGGATGCCGATTGATCATTTAATATTTCAATACTTACAGGCGAAAGACGAATTGATGCAGCGTTCAGCATACTAGGCAAAAATAACAATAAACTTGTAATAACAAAGATATTTTTTCTCATGAATTGCCCAGAACTACTTTTCTCAAATTAGGCTAGCTCTCTCAATCAAGAGCTAGCAATGACACAATAAAACTTATTAAAAATTAATAAGTCACTGTTACAGTTACAGTGTCAACATAGCTACCTGCACTTGGCAAAGTTGAGCCAGCAGGGATACGACCATAGACGTTAACTGCTTGTGGCACACCAGTACCAGTACCACTATATGCAGTAGTTGAAATACCAATTGCTGTTGCACGGTTAGTGTCAGAGAAGAGATTGTAAGGAATAAATTCGTTGCTTGTTGCGCCACCAATCATACGACGTTGGGTTGTTTGAGCATTTTTGCCGGCATCAAAAGCCAAAGTCCATGGCACAGTGTTGTTACATAAAACTTTGATGGCCGTACCACCTGTCGTTGTAGTGTCTGCATCGACGTTGCTAGCAAGAGAACTTAAAGTACCAAAATCTAAAACTGCGTTAGCTGTTGTACCTGTAGCTGAAGTATTCAATACACAGCTATTTGTAATTGTTGCTTTAACAGTCAAGGTGCCTGTTGCTGTTGCAGCATTTGCGGCAGTGATAGACATTAAACCCATAGCAATTGCTGGTAAACAAATGAGAGACTTTTTCATGGTAAAAAACCTTTTTTACATTACGCCAATAAAATTAATAGATGTAAAAACTAGCCTTCCCCATCACAATCACTAGCTTTTCTGATTGTTTTTTCAAAGCATTATTTTTTTACTCTACTGACCGCGCATAATACAAAAAAACAACAAAAACACTAACATAAGTTTCATTTTAAATATCAATTAATAATTCAACTTCTGATGAATTTCTCAATTAGAAAAATTTTTATGTTTTATTACACTTTTTATATGAATTTTCGATACTTCTATTCAGCTTTTATTAGTTTTACTAAAAAAATGATAGCTTTTCATTAGTTAAAATTTACCATAACTTTTAATATTTTATAATTTTTAAACCTTTGGTCAAAAAAACAAGAACAAAAAGTAAGCTACTGATTGTTCTATATATTTTAAATGAATAAGAAAATAATATTTTATGAATAAGAAATCTAAGTAATTTATAGCAGTTCTAGGATTTTTTTAAATTTTCAGTAATTAAAACAACTTATCACCTACCAAAAGAAGTTAGCATTAACTTAACTACTTCTAAAAATTAGATGAAAAAATAAGCCAAGAAATCCACCAACCATAGCAAAACCTAACTGTATATAAGCTTTGCCATACCAAGCCAGTTCCCTAAATTGATAGTCTGCACTGCTAGAGTTGATCACAAACATATTCCTAATATCCCAACTATGAAATCCTTTGGGTCTTTCAGCAAAAAAATCTAAAATAGGTGTAAATCCTAAAACAAATACAATGCCAAGTAAGGGATAAACGATACAACCCGGAAAAATAGGATTATTCTTTCGTTCCATAGAGTCAAAGATGATAGCCGCAGCTACTAACAAACTTTGTATTAGAACGACTCTTTTAAAAGTATCTAAATCAAAACCTAAATAGAACATTAAAGTTAGGAAAAAGACTCCTGTTAGAAAAATAGAGCATATTAATAATTTCCAATTCATTTCAGTCCTTAAATAATTTTTAGAATCTTATATAGTTGTAGTAATGTCTATTAAAAAATATTATTTCAATTTATTTATATTAGCAAAAAACAATTAAATAGCACAGCCTTAATTAAACCAAAAATGTACAAACAGCATTCACATATTTTTTATTTTTAAATAAATCTAAATTTACATTTATTTTGTATATATAGATTTTAGAAAATGATTTAACAAAATATATTTTTTAGTACAGCTAAACATTTATAAAATCCATTAATTTTATAATTTATCTTAATGCTAAAAGCTTCAGATTAAATATTATTTATAGTCAAAATACTTTCTATTTAAAAATATATTTCTAAATCGAGCCAACCTTTGCATGTACTCTTTCTTGTCCCCCTAAAACTAACAATTCCATACTTGTAGTTTTACTTGCTTCTTGGCAAGGTATGTGCCAGTAAAACATTAGGAATTTGTTCCAATATGGCGAGTCCAGCACAAATCATTCGACATAAATTTCTCAATACATTCTTTTCACGCCATTCTCTCTGGTTCTTATGTATTTTTACTGCTCTCAGCATTACGTGGTTTCGAACCGTATATACGCCTCATAGTATCTATTATTTTATTTCAGATACTCTACTTAACGGTTTATGGGTACTCACGGGTGCTCTAAGCTTATTAGGCCTTTATGATGTTTTGCAGAATAAACATTCAATTTTAAGAAACTACCCAATTATGGGGCATTTCCGTTTTTTGTTTGAAGATATACGCCCAGAAATTCGTCAATACTTTATTGAAGCGGATCAAGATGCTCTGCCTTTTTCTCGTATGCAAAGAAGTCTAGTTTATCAACGCGCTAAAAATGAAAATGCAGATAAACCTTTTGGTTCAATCATTGACGTTTATCAAGAAAACTATCGCTTTATTGTCCACTCAATAAGCCCTTGCCCACCAGCAGATCCAAAGAGTTTCCGTATTCAGGTGGGTAATGCACAATGCCTTCAACCTTATAGCGCGTCAATCATGAACATCTCTGCCATGAGCTTTGGTAGTTTAAGTGCCAACGCAATTCGTGCGTTAAATAAAGGCGCACAGTTAGGTGGTTTTTATCATGATACTGGCGAAGGTAGTTTAAGCCCTTACCATCTAGAAAATGGCGGTGATATTGTTTGGCAAATTGCCAGTGGTTATTTTGGTTGCCGTACCCTAGACGGAAAATTTGATGAGCAAAAGTTTGCTAAACAATCTCAATTACCACAGATCAAGATGATTGAGCTGAAGCTTTCCCAAGGTGCAAAACCGGGCCATGGCGGTATTTTACCTAAACATAAAATTACCGCAGAAATTGCCGAAATCCGCGGCGTTTCTCGCGATCATGACTGTATTTCTCCTGCAAAGCATTCTAGTTTTTCTACCCCAATTGAAATGATGCATTTCTTACAGAAGTTGCGCACATTATCTGGCGGGAAACCAGTTGGTTTTAAACTGTGTATTGGTCAGCCTTGGCAATTTATGAGTATTGTTAAAGCAATGCTTGAAACAAAAATTGTTCCTGACTTTATTGTGGTTGATGGTTCTGAAGGCGGTACAGGTGCAGCACCAATTGAGTTTAGCGATAATATTGGTACACCCTTACGTGAAGGCTTACGCTTTGTCCATAACACGCTTGTCGGTGCAGGACTAAGAGATCAAGTTAAGATTGGTGCGAGTGGTAAAATCATTAGTGCATTTGATATAGCCAGTACTTTTGCACTAGGTGCAGATTGGGTTAATTCAGCACGTGGTTTCATGTTTGCTGTCGGATGTATTCAAGCACAAAGCTGTCACACTAACCAATGCCCTGTAGGTGTTGCAACCCAAGATAAAGACCGCCAAAAAGCAATTGATGTACCGACCAAATCAGAACGGGTATTTAATTTTCATAAAAATACCTTGCATGCTTTGTCAGAAATGATTGCTGCGGCTGGTTTACGCCATCCTTCGGATATTAAAGCCCATCATTTGGCTCAGCGAGTAAATGACCGTGAAATTAAGAACTATGCTCAATTGCATTTTTTCTTAAAAGAAGGTGAACTTTTACAATCTGAACTTAATAACGACGATGATAATTTTTATTATCGAATGTGGAATATGGCTGATGCCAATCATTTCTAATTTATATTAATCCTATAATTTGAGCATTACATTCATAGTGTGATGCTCTTCCATATTTAAAACTAATATGTGATTTTTGATTAAATTCGACTCTCCTTTTAATTTGTATTTAATCGATTTTTCACCTAATATAAAAGTATAAATAACGTACAAATTTTAATTTTATTTAATAAAAACTTTTTAATGCTTATAACAAGAAGGTATCTCATCATGTTGAAAAAAACATTCATCTCTTCTTTTGTTGCACTGGCGGTAGGCTTAAGTAGCTATGCTGTTGCTTGTACACGTGCTGTATATTTGGGCAATAACCAACATATTATTACTGCTCGTTCGATGGACTGGAAAGTTGATACGGGTACAAATTTATGGATTATGCCAAGCGGGGTTACCCGTGATGGTAGTGCAGGCTCCAATTCAATAAAATGGACATCTAAATATGGAAGTGTGATTGCTACAGGTTATGAAGTTTCCACAACAGATGGCATGAATGAAGCTGGATTGGTTGCTAATATTTTATGGTTAGTGGAATCTCAATATCCAGATGTGAAAAAAACAGATAAGCCTTTACTCAGTATTGCAGCTTGGGCGCAATATGTACTCGATAATTTTGCAACTGTAGATGAGGCTGTCAAAGCCTTAGAAAAAGAACCTTACACGATTGTTACCGACAATGTTCCAGGTGAATCAAGGCTTACCACCCTGCATTTATCTATTTCTGACAAAACAGGTGACAGCGCAATTATTGAATATATTGACGGAAAGCAAGTGATTCACCATAGTCGCAGCTATCAAGTCATGACTAACTCGCCTACTTTCGATAAACAACTTGCACTTGCCGAATATTGGAAACAAATTGGTGGAACGATCATGCTTCCTGGTACAAACCGAGCATCTGATCGCTTTGCACGTGCATCATTTTATATTAATGCAATTCCTAAAAATGATGATAGTAGACAGGCTCAAGCCTCTGTATTTAGTGTGATTCGAAATGCGTCTGTTCCCTATGGACTAAATACTCAAGAAGAACCTAATATCTCTTCAACTCGTTGGCGAACTGTAGCCGATCATAAACAGATGCTCTATTTTTTCGAGTCTGCCCTATCACCAAATGTGTTTTGGGTTGACTTAAAAAAGATTAATTTTAAAGATGGTAAAACGCGTAGACTTGATTTAGGGCCCGATCAAAGCCATATCTATGCAGGTGATGCTACTTCTTCCTTTAAAATTGCAAAACCATTTGTATTTTTAAGCCCAACTACACGTTAATTTATGTCAAAATTATTGGCCTTAACATAAATAATATTAAACATACTATCTTGGAATTTATATGATGAAGAAATCTCTACTCTTATTGGGTTCTTGTCTACTTACAACGGCTTGCAGCACCACACAATTTGGTACAGATAAAGCAACAGCTCCTACAGTAGTAAAGACAGCTGGTCAGCTCAACTGTTTACCAACTGAATTATGTCCTAGCTTGCTCGTTAAATGGAACGAGAATCAAAAAGATCAGCTCCGCGTAGATGTTCATTTAAGTAGTAGTTATAACTTTTATGATATTAACGAGTTAATATTTGATATTGATGGCAAACGATTTACTTATCAACCCGCTCAAGCGACTGAAAAAACGAATGTAAGTCGATTAGTACCTAAACATTCAACAACTTTCTTTATTATTCCAAGCCAATTCTTGCAAGAGTTTAAAAGTGCTCAAAATGTAAACGTTTTGATAAAAACGGATAAAGGAACGATTGAACGCAATATGTATAGTCCACAAAAACAATCTTCAGTTTATAAAAACTTTATTCAGCTTTATCAAAATTCAAAATAAAGCAGATAGATTAAGCCATGCATCTATCCAGAATTATTGGATAGATGCATTATTTTTTAATAATAAAAATGTTTTGGTTTCGCATGTAAAAAGGCTGGAATCAGTCCTGTTAAAGCCGCACGTATATCTGCACGTTCATTAATTAATTGATGTGAACCTTCTTCAAGCATTAATAGCGTTTGAAGCCTAAATTTACGACGAATAAATTCAATGTTGTAACGCCAGTCTACAGTCTGATCGAGAGCACCTTGTGCAAGCCAGACAGGGATACGGCAAGCGGGCCGTTCTTCCATTTCCTGCATCCATTTTGACATTGCTAAAATCCAATCCATCCCCATCATTCGAGGTTGCAATGGATCTTTTAAGCGAACAAAACGCAAGAATTCAGGATTATGATTATTACGTCTAAAGTGTCTTGGTACTTGGCGTTTAATACGACGAATAATGCCTAACCCGACCGGATTATGCCACCATGCGGTTTTTGCAGGGCGAATCAAAGGAGAAAGTAATAAGACTCTATCTACAATTGGATCTTGGCGTTTTTCAGCATATTCTAATAAATGATGCATCCAAATTGCCCCGCCCGTGCTTTGTCCAATTCCCACCCAAGGTTTAGGCAACTGATCTGCATGTTTCACATATTGATAAACCGCCATCAGTACTTGTTGATAGTGGTCAAAATTTTGAATGCTTGCAGGTGAACCATTACTGAGGCCATGCCCTGGTAAGTCGTAGGTAATAACACTAAAGCCTTGTTCAAGAATTTCACGAATGATGGGCTGATAAATACCACTATGCTCAAGATAACCATGTAGCAAACAGACGGTACCTTGTATTTTGTCTATTTTAGGTTTGAAAACCTGCACATGTAAGCGAAATAAAGGCATTTGAACATAACCCTGCCAATGGTCACATTCAAGTAAATGTAAGCCATACAACTTGCGATAGGCCAGTAAATCGCGAGATGGTTCTTCTAATGTATTTAAATTGAGTGGACTTAAAACCTGTGGTGTGAGATCCCGGTTCGGGACCGGTAAATCTAATTGTTTTAATACAGCAGGATTGAGAAACGGGATATCTGACATTAAGGTACCTCTCGACAATCGCTTGAACCAAACAACATGTCGCGAATTGTCGCAAGTAATTCATAATTCGCACGACGGCTATGATCGTAATTTTGCACACTTGGTTGCCAACGTGTTAGTGCTGTTGGCATTGGAGCCACAACAGGAATTGTTTCTATGCCATTTAAAGCAAATAGTCGGCGTGTACGCGGCATATGGTATTCATCAGTAACCAACATAACCGTCGGAGCGCCCCCTTTCTTCTGAAGCAACAGAGAGCTAAAGCGTGTATTTTCACAAGTATTCATACTACGTTTTTCTAATAGTTTTGCTTCAACACCGCGCTCTTTTAACCAAGCTTGCATATAAGGCGCTTCAACACCGCTAAGCACAATAGGAAGATGACTTTGTTTTTCAATTTCTAAAGTTTTTTCTAAGCGTAAGCGTGTGTAGCCATTAACAACAATATCTTTACCATTTTTATCTAAGGTTAATCCGCCCCCCAATACAACAATTGCATAAGGTTCTAATAACTTTTTAGGTTGCACTGGTAATGGATTTTTACGCACATATTCGATTTTCTGTTCAGGTTCACTAACAGCTTTTTGATACTCTGGTGCTTCAGGCTTTCTTGCCAAGAACTCAGTATATTGCTCTGTAAGTGCTTTATTTTCCGAACTATTAATAAAGAGAGCTTCATCAATAGGAGCACTTGCTTCATCGGCAGCATCAATTTCTGAGTTTCTAACCACTAAAGGAACCGTTACGGAAGCGGCTGCTTCTGAATCTTGTTCCTTTTCTTCTAAAAGAATAATTTGCTGCAAAGCTTTATAGTTTTCTTGAAGATAGGTCAGATCAGTTGTCTTTTTTTCACGTAAAGCTTTTTCGGTCAGCTTTAAATATGCTTGACGAGCAATCCATAGATTTGAGCCTGGTTCTAAATTGTCATGCTCACTTAATGCAGCCTGTCTCTGGCTTTCAGCAGCGACTTGATTAACATCAACCGGTACAAAATAATTAAGTCCAGCTACAATTAATTTTGAATAAAACGGCGAATATAAAAAAACCACGAAACAGCCCAATAGTAAAAATAGCACGGTGACTACTTGTACTAAACGTACCATTAAGTGTACTTGTGGCATAAAACTATTCCGTATGATTTTCAATTAAACCTAAACTGTTATAAAGCACAGGCTCTGGTTCTAACATAATATGGAAACGCTGATCAACATCATGTTGTACAGCCTGATAAGTTTTCTTTACATCAGTAAGAGATGCATTGGCATAATTGACCAAAACCAATGCCTGTTTGTGAAACATCCCCACGATACCGAGTTGCTTACCTTTCCAACCCACCTGATCAATTAACCATCCTGCTGCAATTTTAACGTTTCCACTGGCTTGAGGATAATGGGGAATTGTTGAGAATTGTGTGACTAAGCGCTCAAATTCTTGAGGATTAACTATCGGATTTTTAAAGAAACTTCCCACATTTGGATACTCTTTTGGATCAGGGAGTTTACTTTGACGAATATGAATGACTTGATTTTGTAAGTTCTCCGCAGTCTGATTATCTCCAACTGCTTGCTTCAAATCACCATAGTTAAGCTTTAAATGGGGATGTTTAAGCAATTTAAAAGTCACATGCGTAATGATGTAACGGTTCGGATCATCTTTAAAAATGCTATGACGATAAGCGAAATGGCAGTCTGCTTCTAAAATTCTCTGAGTTTCTTTTAATTTACGGTCATACACTTGTACCGACTCAATAAACTCACCTACTTCTACCCCATAAGCACCAATATTTTGTACTGGTGAAGCACCAACTAAGCCTGGAATAAGTGCGAGATTTTGCAAGCCAAACCAATTTTGCTGAGTACTGTATAAAACAAAATCATGCCAGACTTGGCCTGCACCGACATTAACTCGAACAAAGTCATCATCGTTAGATAAAACTTCGACACCTTGAATATCTAGATGAATAACCAACGCATTGATCTGTTGCGGCAGTAGCATATTACTACCGCCCGATAATACAAGTACATTTAAATTATGCTGCTCAGCAAAACCCAGAGCTTCCTCAATATCCTGAATAGTTTGAACTTTGGTGTAGTGAGACGCTGTTGCATCTAAACTCAAAGTATTGAATGGCTTAAGCTGTACCTGATTTTGAATTTGCATTGTATTGAAAAACCTATTCTTAAACATTCAATTGTTTTTTTAAAATATTAATCCATGCCAAACTACTGGACTCGCATTGATTGAGTACACGTTCAAAGCCCTCAGCTCCGCCATAATAAGGGTCAGTCAAGGCTTGTTGTGGATATTCAGGATCATGCTCGCTCATTAAAGCTACTTTTGCACGAATTTGATGAGTCCCAAACTGAGAAACCGCACTTCGTAGCATGTCATGAATGTCATTAAAGTTTTGATGATCCATTGCCAAAATCAAATCAAATTCTAAAAAGTCTTGAGTTGAAAGCTGTCTTGCACGTAAAGAAGATAAGTCATAACCTCTTTTTTTAGCGTGCAGCTGACTTCGCTGATCTGGTGCTTTGTTTGGATGATAATTACTCGTTCCAGCAGAATCGACAAGTATATTGAGTTGATGTGCTTCACAATAATGTCTAAAAACCACTTCAGCCGTGGGAGAACGGCAAATATTTCCTAAACAGACACATAACACCTTATATTGTGTTTCCATTAGAAATTACTTCCAAGCATTTGAATTACATCGAAATAAATATGGTGCATGCAATATCCTGACAAAACTATAAATTATTATCAGAATTGAATTGACCATTGTGACTTGTTGCATTTTGTCAAAACTCACAGGGCTTGAAAAGGAAAATAATGTTTATCAATAGATTAAAAGTTGATAAATCAGTCGACAAACGATCTGATCTTCTAATTTTCAAGAAAATAATAAAGCCCTCATCAGAGGGCTTTTACATAAAGGAATAACTTTTTTTTATATTATTTTTTCTATTTATTTCACTTTTCGTTTAGACCTAAAAAAGCCACTCGAAAGTGGCTGGTGAGGAGTCTTTTAATTTAGTGGACTTTTTACAAAGCTACTCCACAAATATCTTTAGTACCAGTTGGATAACTTTGTGTAATTTTCGATTTATCAAGTAGGAACTCGATCGAAACATCTTTGTTCGCATCAATTGCTGCTAAATCATAAAAATTAGAGGTTAATGAAAAATACAGGTTATCTAATTTAGAAGGGAATGTCGCAAAATATCCTTTATTTATCCCATTAAAAACTAAACCAACTTGATTAGAGTTCTGATTAATATAGATACCAATCTTTTGATAACCATCAGAAGTAGCTTCTGGTGCTAAGTTAAAGAGATCAGAAACTAGCGTGCTATCATTTGATGTAGTTTTAATATAAAAGTTATTAACCGTAGGCCCATGTTGGTACGCAACAATAAAATTCACAGCCTTACCATTCTGCATAATACCAGCTGCTAGAACTGGGAAAATATTTACATATCCTGTATTACCCAATGCAGGAACTTTAATTTTATATTCAAACGCTATAATTCCAGAAGTTGGTATTACTTTATCTCCTCTAGTATATAGCATTGCAGATGAATCATTGGCCGCTAAAAACCGTGAAAGGTAATCTTGACTGTAAGCCATGTAAATGGGACTTTGCTGAGATGTCTTATAGGAAAACTTATTTCCTGTAATAGTTGGGAACTTCTGTGCAGAAGTATTACCTAAAGATTGTAATTGAGTTAATGTTGCGTCAAAGCTATATGTACACTCAGCAAATATACTACTGATTCCACTGAAGCCCATTATTGTTGCTAAAATTATCTTTTTCACGTCGTTAACCTGTTTTTATTTTGAACATTCAGTATAAACAGGTCTCTAAATAATTTAATTAAATCCGACAGATGACAGAAATATATGTGATCTAGTTAATAATACCGCCAGAAGCCGGTTAACTACTTTGAATATCATCTTTGGCTTTCTTAACTTCTTTGATTACTTCTACAATCTTTTTTCGTCTATGAAATTAAGGATCTATCACGCTAAGTATCATCACTACAACTGCGGCAATTAATGCGAATGCTAAAAGTCGCTATAATTATAAGCAAAAACCTAATTTTTTGAAGGTTTAGATAGCTTTTTAATTAGTAGTCTATTTATCTGATATTACTTACAAAAAAAGCCCAATATTATGGGCTTTTAAGTAAAACTAGGATAAAAATCATTTATTTTTAAAAAGTTTATCCGTCATTTTTCTATCAACTTTACTACGATGTCCATTTTCAAAGTATCGATCAACATGACATAGTTTTGTCTTAGTATCACAGAACACACCATTTGAGAGTGTGAATGCTGAAGTATCAAAATCACCTTGAGAGAATGCTCTGTTCGCTTTGTTAGTTCCTAAGTATTTGGCTGTAAGTTTTTTAGATACACCTTTCTTGTCAGCGCAGATATATTTGTCACAAATTACACCATTTTTAGGTGAATAGACGCTAGAGCTGGTTTTCGCCATTGCTGCTGAGCTAAGCATTAAACAAGAACATCCAATAAGATTAAGTACAGTTTTAGAAATTTTCACTTTTGAACCGAATAAAATTATAAATTGTTAGGGCATTATATGAATTAGTAGCCTTCAGGAAAATCTACCGAACAGTATAAATAACAAAAAGCCCACCTTTCCATAAACGTTTAAATACCTTATGGATCTCCGTCTACCTTACCCTCCTACCATATGAAAGTAGTGCTTATCTCATACAACACTCAACATAATCACTTCAGAACTACTTTATTTTAAAGTGTCTTATGCTAAGTTACTTAAAGATTGAATCCTAAAGAACCCTTCTACAATAATGTTCAAAAATAAGGAAATAACGTATATGAGCCATTTTCAATTTCAAACCGTTCCAAATATCATCTCAGGCTTAGGCTCTATACAAGAATTAAAGAATGTTTTGTCATCAAAAGCTTACCGTAAGTTATTACTCGTCACCGATGCAGGCATGATCAAAAATCAATTACATCTACCCATTCTTCAAATTTTAGATACGCTTAATATTGAACATGTCATTTATGCAGATGTTCAGGCTGACCCACCAGAACAAGTGGTATTAGATGCAGCTAATTATGCAAAACAGCAAAATGTAGATGTCATTATTGGTTTTGGCGGTGGTAGTTCTTTAGATGTTGCAAAAGTAATCGCCTTGCTCGCACACCCCGACCAAACTCAAAGTTTGCAAGACATGTATGGCGTAAATCAGGTAACCACGGCTCGCCTTCCGCTTATCTTAATTCCTACTACAGCTGGTACAGGCTCGGAAGTCACTCCAATTTCAATTGTGACCACGGGCGAGACAACAAAAATGGGGATTGTCTCTCCAGTACTGTATGCAGATACCGCTATTTTAGATGCCACGTTTACACAAAATCTTCCAGCACATATTACTGCCGCAACAGGTATTGATGCGATGGTGCATGCCATTGAGGCATATACCTCTAAGCATAAAAAGAATATTTATACTGATATTTTAGCCAAAAATGCTTTGAAGTTACTGAACCATAACTTACCGAAAGTTCTTAAAAACGGTAATGACCTAGAAGCAAGGCAAAACATGCTGTTCGCCTCAATGCTTGCAGGTCAAGCATTTGCAAATTCACCCGTTGCGGCTGTACATGCTTTAGCTTACCCACTTGGCGGACATTTTCATTTATCGCATGGCCACACTAATGCCTTAGTGTTGGTAGAAGTATTAAAATTTAATGCACCAAATGCAAAAAAATACTATGCGGAACTGATGCAATGGCTAGATCCATATAGTAATGGCAGCACAGATGGCTTGTGTGATCTGTTTATTGACCATATGCAAAACCATTTAGATCGTAGTGGTTTGGTCTTAAAGCTTAGAGATTTGAATATTGAAGAGTCTAGTCTACCTAAGCTTGCTCAAGATGCCATGCTACAAACTCGCTTGCTACAAAATAACCCTCGTGACATGACAGAAGCTGCTGCTTTGGCAATTTATCAGGCGATTCATTGATGACTAAACCAGTTTTAAAAACCCGCGATCAATTTAAGTTCTTTTTAGACATTCAAACGCGCTGGGCAGATAACGATATCTATGGTCATGTGAATAATGTGACTTACTATAGCTATTTTGATACGGCAGCAAATGCCTTACTCATTCAAAAAACAGGTTTTGATATTCATCAATCACAATCAATTGGCTTAGTGGTCGATTCAGCTTGTAGTTTTTTTCAGGAATTATCTTTTCCCGAAATTATTCAGGTAGGTGTTGCGATTGGTAAAATCGGTAACACTTCACTGCGCTATGAACTGGCCATCTTTAAACAAGGTCAAGATCAATCCTCGGCTCAAGGACATTTTGTGCATGTCTTTGTTGATCGTGAAACGCGTAAAACTGTTCCAATTTCTGGGTCTACTCGTGAGGTTTTAGAGAAATTTTTATTATAAAAAATGAGGCAAAAAGAAAATGAGTTGTTCTTTTTGCCTCTTCATTATTTAGACCATTGCGGGATCACTAAAAGAGTCCTCACCCGTTTCAACTCGACCAGCAAAGCGTCGGTAATAAGACACATCACTTTGGCATGTGATTTCAAAATCGTACCAATGCCCTACATCAGCCAAAGCCCAGTGCTGCTTAACGACTTGACCTGCTTTTACGGTGAGTTGTAAGGGAGCATCCTGTCGATATGCACACGGTTTTACCGTTAATATTGCATCCTTAGCCCCATCATTCATAAACTCTACATAGACATCACCATTAGCGATGTCATAACACACTCGAATTTCAGGTTTAATTCCACTATCGACAATACGTTGAGTATCTCCTTTAAAATGACGATGATAACCATTTGGGCCTAACACCCATAAATCATAACGACCTAAGTTATCTTTTAAAGCATCCCATTCATCATCTAAGGTTTTATTCGGCTCTACAATATAACGCTTCGGAATACGGTCGAGATTGAGCTTGTCATATACATGAAAAACTACCGCTTGCTGACCTGTATTAGAGAAAATCAATTGCACCTTTCCATCCGCTTTACAACGCGCACTGGTATGCAACTCGTAAGGCAATGCGCGTGACAGACGTATACCACTTTGCTGAATCGGTAATTTGCTATCTGTTGGTACTGGAACAGCAGGTAAAGCTTCTTGATGCTCTCTTAACTCATCTGCTTGTAAACGTGTTTGTTTTCCATTGAGCTGTGGTAGAACATCTGCATTTGGTGTTTTAAAATTAAATGCACTGGTTAAATCACCACACACCGCACGGCGGTATGGACTAATATTTGGCTCTTTTACACCAAATCGTTTTTCTAAAAACATAAGCACGGACGTATGGTCAAAAACTTGCGAGTTGACCCAACCTCCACGGCTCCATGGAGAAATCACATATAATGGAACACGAGGCCCTGGCCCATAAACACGCCCATCAGGTGTAGGCTGAGAATGGCTTCCCTCTGGTGCAGCATGATCAAAATATTCATCCTGCATATCGGCACTGCTTAATGTTGATTTCCCTGCGTATTGACCATTTTTAAGTCGAGATGGCGCAGATGGTGATGGTACGTGGTCAAAATAGCCATCATTTTCATCAAAATTGATAATCAGTGCTGTTTTACTCCAAACCTCTGGCACAGCAGTTAATGCATCAATAATTTCTTGAATAAACCAGGCCCCTTGAACTGGGCTTGAAGGGTCTGGATGTTCACAATAAATTGATGGCGCATTAATCCAAGAGACTTGCGGCAATTTTCCTTCACGAATGTCTCGTTTAAAAACATCAAGGTATTCTTCTGGTTTATTGCCCGGTAAAGTATTTGCGATGCCCTTATATAATGGATTTTTGGAATTATCGGTCACAGCATCATAAGCTTTATACGGTAATTTTTGTCCAGTATCGGCATAGGGTTTGTTCGGTTCACCACCACTTGCAACCGGATAACCAGATGCGATATTTGCCTTTCTAAATGAGCGGAATGCACCAAGCATATTATCGCCCCATTCATCTGGCATATTTTGATAACAAATCCAGTTTACTCCTGCTTCTTCCAAACGCTCGGCATAGGTCTTCCACGTATAACCACGATCTGCCGTGGCTGGATTACCATCAATCCAGTCCCATTCATTATTTACAAATGAACGCTTGGTTGGTGTTGCCCCATTTGTGCCTGTTAAGTGAAAAGACCGATTCGCATCTGTTCCAGTGTGCATAGAGCAATGGTAGGCATCACAAATCGTAAAAGCATTTGCAAGCGCAAACTGATATGGAATTTCTTTTTCTTTAAAATAGCCCATTGATATATCGGTTTTATGGGCTGGCCAATTCGCCATACGCCCATTGTCCCAAGCCAACTGACTGTCATTCCACGTATGAGGCGTGCCATCTGCTCGCTGTGCATTATTGGCTGTACCATCTAAATGAAATGGCGTTAAAACTTGCCCATTACTTCTGAGTTGCTCCCATACACGGCGGCCACTCGGTAGAGGAATCGTAAAACGATCAGCAAAACCTCGAACGCCTTTTAATGTTCCAAAATAATGGTCAAAAGATCGGTTTTCCTGCATTAAAATAATAACGTGTTCGACATCTTGAATTGTGCCTGTTTTATTGTTTGCAGGAATTGCCAAAGCTTTTTGAATACTAGATGGGAAAGCCGCCAATGCCGCAGCACCAAAGCCCATATTTAAAGAGTAATTTAAAAATTTACGACGTGTAATCATGATCAGGTTCTTTTTATTATTTAAGTTTATGGAGCGCAGCGCATTACAGGCTTTTTACCTGTGTCTGGTGCATTTGAATTATCATTTGATGAGTCGTTACAGCCACTCAGCAAAAGTGCGCTGATCAATAAAAAATATGAATATTTAAAAGAAGTTATTCCTGCGTATTGCCTTTTCATGTCTATGTACAATCCATTTAAAACCTAAAATGGCTAACATAGAAAAGTACAATGACAGTGACGTGACCTGAATGTTTCAATCCCGTGAAAAAGCATGGAATTGTATATTTTCCAAGCTCATCACAGGACTAAAAAGTTAAGGCTTTAATTGAATATTTTGTAATTCGCCATCAAAGGTCTCTATGAGGCTTTTAATGACTGGCTGTTGTTGTAATAACTCAGCTGCTCTTTGAAAGGCTTTTTCTTTACGCGCACTTTGAATGATATATGGTGTAGCCGTATTTACAGCGCCATATTCAACTGTAAATTGAGTATCAGGCCATTGCTCATTTAATGCATCAATAAGACCTTGTTGTAATTGAGTCAACATATTTTCATATTCTTGAGGAATATGGAAAACTGTATTGCCACCAATTTGACCTGTCATCACGCCATGCTGAGCAAGCTCTTGAACAGCTGGAGAAAGTTGACTAGTTCTAAACCAATACTCCCATTTTGCTAGTGTCCACTCGCCTTCTAAGGTTTGCGTGGTTAGCTTCAAAATGTCTTGAGGCATAAGCTGCCCGTTATCAGTTGCACTAACTTCTTTTACAACTTCAACCTTCTCAATCACCTCTGGGGTTTCCACCAGTAACGGTTGCTCGAAAACAGGTTCTAAGGCTAAATCATTAGTAACGGGCGTATCTTGGGCAAGTGAAAAATCAGTGCTAGGTGCTTCAAATAAACCTATAGGCTCAGCAGTGAAAGCTGGTTCAGGTTCAATACTTCGGGTCTGGGTTTCAGCCTGAACTTGTACTGACCTTTGTTCTGGTATAGGAATAAAATCTTCCTCCAAAACATTACTTGTTTCTTGAACAGATGCTGACTCAAATCCGATTAACTCATGATGATTTGGGTCAAATACCATTAAATTCTGATTAGACTGAGGTTCAGGTTCAGGTTCAGGTTCAGGTTCAGGTTCAGGTTCAGGTTCAGGTTCAGGTTCAGGTTCAGGTTCAGGTTCAGGTTCAGGTTCAGGTTCAGGTTCAGGTTCAGGTTCAGGTTCAGGTTCAGGTTCAGGTTCAGGTTCAGGTTCAGGTTCA
>Ga0207655_1001373_pt1 | contig 22803 bp, 22 predicted proteins | sample KBSM44metaG_FD_184398 | JGI IMG/M metagenome (GOLD analysis project Ga0207655, IMG submission 184398) | Miscanthus rhizosphere microbial communities from Kellogg Biological Station, Michigan, USA - KBS M4-4 metaG (SPAdes) (version 2) | ecosystem: Host-associated > Plants > Roots > Rhizosphere >... | reverse complement strand
GGGCTGTGCGAGGATCAGTGCAATGCTGTTGAGCATGTACAGGTCCAGTCGACCGATCAGACGCAGCCCCTCGACATCCGGCAAAAACTCGCCCGGCGCGATCACCCGGCCGCCCGGCTGATGCCAGCGGATCAGCGCTTCAAGGGCCAACAGTTCGCCGCTTTCGACGCTGACAATCGGTTGGAAATACGGCAGCAATTCGTCGGTACGCTTGAGCGCGTTGCGCAAGGCCCCTTCCCGCTCAACCTGGTCCGAGACTTCACGACGCACTTCCTGATTGAACACCGCGTAGCTGTCGCGCCCACCACTCTTGACCCGGTACATCGCCGCGTCGGCGTCGCGCAGCAAGTCGGCTGGCTCCTGATGGAACTGACTGTCGGCGCTGACGATGCCGATGCTGCAGGACGAAAAAACCTCATAGCCATTGATGACAAACGGCAGGTCAAACGCCACCAGAATCCGTTCGGCGATGTCGATCACCACGTCCAGTGGCGCCTCGGGAGCGAGCACGGAAAACTCATCGCCCCCCAGGCGCGCCAGCATGTCGGTGTCGCGCAGACAACCGCGCAAACGGTGGGCGGCCTGCATCAACAGCAGGTCGCCAAAATGGTGGCCGAGGCTGTCGTTGACCAGTTTGAAACGGTCGAGGTCGATGAACATCACCGCCAGGTGTCCGCCTTCGCTGCCGAACTGCGACCAGGCCAGATTGAGGCGCTGTTGCAGGTAGGTACGATTCGGTAGCCCGGTCAGCGCATCGTGGGAGTTTTCGTGTTGCAACTTGGCATTGGCGTGATCGAGCTCGCGGGTGCGGCTCTGCACCCGGGCTTCCAGCTTGAGGTTGGCGACATGGATCGCTTCGGCGGCCGTGCGTCGCGACAACGCGGTGTCGATGTGCCGCGACACGAATGTCAGCAGTTCCTGGTCACGCAGGGTATAGCGCACCTGCGAGGTATAGCTCTGCACTGCAAGCACGCCACGCACCACATCGCCATCGAACAAGGGGATGCCCAGCCAGGAATGGGATCGGAAATACACATTGGCAACTTCGATTTCGCCTTGCGCAGTCAATCGGTCAGCTTCGTCGGCGTCAATCAGACAAGGTCGGCGCTGACGGATCACGTACTCGGTCAAGCCCCGGCTCCCACGCCGTGCCACCGGGCAGGTCGTCTGCCGCTCATCCACGTAATACGGAAAGGTCACTTCACGGGTCGCGTCGTCGAACAGCGCAATGTAGAAGTTCCGCGCGAACAGCAGATCACCGACGATGCCATGCAAGGTTTTGAACAACTCAGCCATGTCACCAGGCTGGCTGGACAGTTCAGCGATCTGGAACAGCGCGCTCTGCAGATGTTCGGCGCGCTCTCGCTCTGCCACTTCCTGCCTCAACGCGTCGTTGAGTGCCGACAGCTCCAGGGTGCGACGCATCACTGTCGCCTCCAGATCCTCTCGGTGCAGAATCCGGTCCAGCGCCATGGCCACATGGCGAGCTACCACCAGAAACAGCGCGCGGTCCTCGGCGCTGTAGGTGCGAGAAACGTCATAGACCTGCATCGCGAGCATGCCAAACACGTCATCCGAGGCATTTTTCAACGGTGCGCCCATCCAGAACTCGGGACGATCACCCACGCAGTAAAAACGCTCCTCGGCCTGGGCCGCGAGAATGCCGGCGGCGTCGATCAGCAACGGCTGGCCAGTGGTCAATACCTGGCCGGTCAACGACAGGTGCGCAAGGTCAAGGTATTCGTAGTGCGAGGACTCCACGGCATCAACATCAATGATGTCGACGTAATACGGGTAGTCAATCTTGCCGCTGTGCGGATCATACAACGCGAGATAGAAGTTCTCGGCGTCGATCAGGCTAGCCAGCAACTGGTGAACCCCCACCAGAAACACTGACCGGTCGCGGGTCGAACTGGCCAGGTAGGTAATTTCATACAGCACGCGTTGAGTAATCTGCGCACGGGCAAGGGTATTCGTCTGCACCTGAATGCCCAGGCGCTGCGCAAACCCGGCGAGCGCCGGTTCCGCGGCAGCGTCGACTGGCGCGAGTAGCCAACCCAGCACGCTTTCACCTTTACCGGTCGGCCAGCGGTGCAAATGCCGGGTCAGGCAAAAGGTGTCGAACTCTTCATTCGCAACACTTGACGGCCACTGCGCCAGTGGGTCGCCCTGCCCCACCAAATGCATTTGTTCACCGGCACGGTAAACCACCCACGCCGTGGTGTGCGCCCAGTTGCGCGCTGAGTCCAGCAATTGATCGATCGTGCTCTCGTTGCCAGCATCAGCCATGCAGACAGTGTCCGAATTCTGTTCAAGCCGAGATGCGACAACGTCGCAATCGCTCGATTGCCGCGGGAAGTCGGTCAATGGACGAAAACTCATCAGCGCTCCCTGAGCCAGAAACTGGCAATACTGACTTACTGGTTGCGCGCAATGCGCCAGTGAGCTTCACGTTTATAGTGTTTTTATTCAATCGGTTTTTTCGGATTGTGAGTGGCTTCCTCATCAGGTCATCCTGTAAGAGCGCCAACTCAGCTAACGACTGACAAGTGTGCCTGCGCACAGTTCCAAGCAGTTCCACCAGGAAAAGGAGCATCCTTATGGAGCCCGTCACAATTCGTACCCTGCAAAGCACTGATGCCGAGGCGTTGCTGACTTTTGAAGTGGACAATCGCGAGTGGTTCGAGCGCCACATTGACGCGCGTGGTGCTGCTTTTTACTCGGTGCAGGGTGTCACCGAGCACATTGCTGCCTATTTAGCTGATCATGCCGCCGGCATCTGGCACCCCTTTGTCATCGAAGACGCTGACGGGCAAATAGTGGGCAGAGCGAACCTGAAAGACATCGACACGTCCGCGCGGTCGGCAGAAGTCGGCTATCGGATTGCTCAAAGTGCTTGCGGGCAAGGACTGGCAACGCTGGCGGTGAAGCATCTGATTCAGCAGGCGCAGTTGCGTTGGAACCTTAAACAGCTGGCTGCCAACGTGTACGCTGAAAATATCGCCTCGGCAAAAGTCCTCAAGCGCTGTGGCTTCCTGATCGAACAGGTATCCCGGCAAGCAGGGACTGACCAGGAGTATCGGTTTGGCCTTTCAATTTAGATGTTTGAAAGAGGGGTCGATACGCGTCACGCAGACAAAAAAAAGCCCCGCTACCGAATACGGTGCGGGGCAAAAAAATTGGTTGGTTGCGGCCAACCAAAGGAGCTCTGTAGAAAACGTTTACGGGCCGGGGTCAGATGCATTCCTGTGCGGCGCGCTCAAAACTTGAAGGCAACAAGTTCGAGGCCAGCAAGTGCCGCTCGTAGATGAACACCTTGCCGCCGTTCCCGGCCTTGTAGGCTTCCAGCACGTTGTCCGTCGAGACTTTGCTCGGTACCACGATCCGGTAGCTGCGCTGGGTCTGCGTGACGGTCGGGTTCATGCCTTGCAATTTCGGTACGACGCACTCAGCGTATTGGGCCGGGGTCTTACGGGTCTGCAAGGTCAGGGTCGGGTCGTTCGGCGCGGAGGCACAACCGGCGAGCAACAAAGCACCAAACGCCAGGGCAGGCACGAATAAAAGACGCATCGGTCTCATCCTGAAAATAAAAGGTTCGTTCATCACATCACCCGAATGTTCGTGAGTGGTGTGTCGTTGGAGGGGGATTTTCCGGCTATTGCCATCAAAGTAGAACTTGCGTTTCATGATGGTCACTATTACCTCTAGCAATAGTTGTGCGCCGCGCAGACGGATACACACTCAATCACCACTGGAAAAGATGGATGAGGATCGATCCTTGAGAACTTTTGACTTTATCCGCGACGCCGTTCTACCCGATTTTCGTGACCGGGTGGCCGAGTACCTGGTCCAGTACGAAACCGTATTGTTGGGCGAACACGCACCCGACCCAGAGCTTGCGCGGGACACCGCCAATCAGTTGCGCGGTTATTTGCGTGGGTTGAATACCACGCGTGTGTTGGGCATGGCGGATTGGGAAGAGCTGGATCGGCGGGTAGTGAATACGTGGCTTTCGTCCTGACCGACGCTTCCCCTGTACAGAGAAGCAGTCACTTAGCCTGATTCGATGGATAAAGACCGGCAAGCCGCGCGATCACAACACCCACGTAAAAGACGCCTGAGAATTCTTCGACCATCACAAGTGAGCGGGCGTGGTTGGTCAACGGGAGAACATCGCCGTAACCCGTGGTCGTGAGCGTCGTGAGGCTGAAATAGATCAGCTTGAAGAAAGTGCCGGGTTGTCCGAAGTCGAGGTGGGCAGGACCGAATGAGCCAGCGCTGGACATCTCGACCAGGGCATAGACGAAGGACCAAGCGAAAGCCAGCATTATGTAACCCGCAAGCGCTGCATGTAGCTTGTCGGCTGTAATGGGCCCGCGCTTGAGAATATAGCGAAGCACTCCGCTAAACGAGACTGCAAGAGACGCCGCATAAGATATCCCGGCAAGGTCAAGAATCGCGATGCTCTCAGTCCACAACGCCGTCCATTGAAGGCCAACCCCAAGTAACGCCAGACCCAGTTTCAGGATGAACCCCCGCCGAGTCTGCCGGGTGGCGAAAGCGCCCACGAGCAGCACGGTTGAAAACAGAATGCCGAGCAACGTGCGAGCAAATATTCCTTCCTCAAGAAAGGGAAACAGCAGGATCAATCCTAGTAAGAGCAGCAATAGATAGGTGCAGGGCCCTCGCCCTATTACCATCTGAGCTAAATCCTCGTCAGATTCGGTTTTATCTTGCGGATTTGCCATACCGGTTTCCCAGAGATTGAAATAACGCTCGATACCTGACATTGCACGGTTGAAATCTGATCTGGCTTTAGATAAGAGTCGGCAGTGAAATTCTAGTCGTGAATGCATGTAAGAGGCTGACCAGTAATCAACGGCCTTAAGCAGGTACGGGAAAACATTCCCTTGTGCGCCGAGATCGGTTGCGACACGGTATGTGCTGTCGGACTATTCCAGACTTCTGGCCATTGCGTTGCACTTGCTGGCTGCTGCCAGCGCCATCTTCGACGGCCTGATCGCCGAGTGTGTGAAAGAGGAACAACCTAATGAGTAAGGTGTTGGCATCAACGGCTGAAGAGGATCTATCGAGGCCGGAGGCGATCAGCTTGCGTGAGGCATTCTGGTTCTGGTTGAAGCTCGGCTTCATCAGTTTCGGCGGGCCGGCAGGACAGATTTCGATCATGCACCAGGAATTGGTAGAACGTCGGCGCTGGATCTCCGAACGACGCTTTCTCCATGCGCTCAACTATTGCATGTTGCTGCCTGGGCCTGAGGCTCAGCAATTGGCGACCTACATCGGCTGGCTGATGCATCGAACCTGGGGCGGAGTGATCGCCGGAGTGTTGTTTGTGCTGCCCTCTCTGTTCATCCTCATCGCTTTGTCGTGGATGTACATCGCGTTCGGTGAAGTGCCTGTGGTGGCCGGCCTCTTCTATGGGATCAAGCCTGCCGTGACGGCCATCGTGGTGCAGGCGGCACACAGGATTGGCACTCGGGCGCTGAAGAATAATTGGCTGTGGGCGATAGCAGCCGCTTCATTTACCGCGATCTTCGCGTTCAATGTTCCTTTCCCGTTGATCGTATTGGGGGCAGCGTTAATCGGCTATGTCGGAGGGCGATTGGCGCCTGAGAAGTTCAGAGCCGGGGGCCATAGCGCAGCCAAAAAGTCCTTCGGCCCAGCCTTGATCGATGACGACACCCCGCCCCCCGAACATGCCCGGTTCAGCTGGATGAAACTGGCGCTGCTGGCCCTCATCGGCGCAGCGCTGTGGGCGTTGCCGATGGGAGTCCTGACCGCGCTTTTTGGCTGGGAAGGCACCTTGACCCAGATGGGCTGGTTCTTTACCAAGGCCGCGTTGCTGACTTTTGGCGGAGCCTATGCCGTCCTTCCGTATGTCTATCAAGGTGCGGTCGGTCACTATGGCTGGCTGACCCCGACCCAGATGATCGACGGTTTGGCACTGGGCGAAACCACACCGGGGCCTCTGATCATGGTGGTGGCCTTCGTCGGCTTTGTTGGAGCGTACGTCTCACAAGTGTTCGGCGCCGATCAGGTGTTTCTGGCCGGGGCTGTCGCAGCCACCGTGGTGACATGGTTCACCTTCCTGCCCTCGTTCCTGTTCATCCTCGCCGGTGGCCCGCTGGTGGAATCGACCCACAACGAACTCAAGTTCACTGCACCGCTTACCGCAATCACCGCGGCGGTGGTTGGAGTGATCCTCAATCTGGCCTGTTTCTTCGGCTATCACGTGTTGTGGCCGCAAGGCTTCAGCGGCAACCTCGACTGGCCCTCTGCACTGATCGCCATTTTGGCGGCAATAGCCTTGTTCCGCTTCAAACGGGGCGTCATTCAGGTGCTGATAGCTTGCGCGCTTGTCGGCTTGGCGGTGCATCTGCTGCGCTAGAGAGGACGTGATCGGTCGACGCTTACGGACTCAAGCAGCGGAATAAACGAAAACGGGCGCCTTGTCGGGCGCCCGTTTTAGACCATCGCAACCAGCAGCTAAGCTTTATCAGGAGGCCTTCGCGAAACCTGAAAAGTAGGGAGGCAAACAATGAGCAAACAACCTCAACCCCGGAGCCGCTCCAACCCCCAACCCAGATCTCGCCCGGTAGTGCCTGCCCTACCCAGTAAAACAGGCACCCAGTCCGGGGACTTGCGCGGTAACCACCCACCGAAGAAGTCCCATTGAGCCCAAGCGTGCGGCAGGCTTTGCAATGGAGTCTGTTGTACTTCTTTATCAGCCTTTATGGCCGATCAGTGCGACTTTTCGATACCGATGTCCCGGCCTTGCTCAACCCTTTCGTGTTGTGATCGCCTGGCGTCGTGTCCGAGATTGCTCTGGCTTTGGCTATGCCGTGAGTATCTTTGGAATGGGCGATGCCAGAAGTCGCTTGGCCATGACCGCGATCACTGTTTCGATCATTGCCGTAGTGGTTTCCGCTTTCCCCATGGTCGCGAACAGCCTTGCCGGCATGATCGCTGCTCAGTCCATTGCCGCGGCCATTACTGTTAGCGCCGCCGGAGTGATCTGAACCGCTATGACCGCCGCCTATACCGCCGCCGTGGCCACCGCCATTACCACCTCCGTTACCTCCCCCATTACCGCCTCCGTTACCGCCACCACCACCACCACCACCACCACCACCACCACCACCACCACCACCACCACCTTCTTTCGCATAGGCGGAGTTCATGATGGACAGGTCAGCAGGGAGTAATGGGGCGGCTGCAAGCATCAGGGCGCAGGTCATTACGGCAACGAGACTCTTATTCTTTAAAAGCATGATTGCTTCCATAAGGTTGGTTGATATAGCGAGTCTTATGACGCATTAAGACCCAGACAGTTCAAGTCCTGCGACCGACGGAGGCTGCCAGCGCTAGCGTGCAGCGCTCCGGGTACCCGCGAACGCGCTTGTGCCAAGCCAGCGCCACAAGCTTTCCGCATCCTTCACCGCGCCATCTACACGCAGCTCTCGCGATTGAAGAACCTCCCGCGGTGTGCGGTCGCCCGTCCACACCTCGGTCAACGCGCGCACGCTGGAGTCCACGACGAGTGTCAGTTCGCGTCCGGGATCGTCGCGGCAGAGGTCTGCCACGCCCTGTTCAACCACGAGCCACCACGCTTGCTCGCCGGGTCGCGCGTCGCGGAACTTGAACTGGATGACCACCGGTCGGGACGGGAACGTCTCGATGCGCACGAACCGGCGCACATCCCACATGAGCAGGCCCGCGTCGAGTTCGTCATCGCGAAGGCGACTGCCGATCCAGCGCGCGCCCCAATGCCCTAGCGCCATGATGATGGGGCGCAATTCCTCGCCCGCCTCGGTCAGGCTGTACTCCCAGACTTTGCCGGTGGCCGTGCGGTGCACGACGCCGATTTCTTGCAAATGGCGCAGCCGCTGTGCTAGCAGGTTGGTGGACATCCGGGGCACGCCGCGGTGCAGTTCATTGAAGCGCTTGCTGCCGCACAGCAACTCGCGCACGACCAAAGGTGTCCAGCGTTCGCACAGGGCTTCAGCACCGCGCGCGACCGTACAGAACTGACCGTAGCTTTCGTCCATTGCCTTGGCTCCGCCATTACAACGCTTCAGATTCTGAACTAGCCCCGCCACTTCGCTACGCGCACGCTGAAACCTCGAAAGCCAAAGACCAAAGGAGCACGCCATGACCAAGGTCGCCATCATTCAGCGCCCGCCCGTTCTGCTCGACCGCAGCGCGACGATCGCCCGGGCCGTGCAATCGGTCACGGAGGCCGCGGCAGCGGGAGCCTCGCTGATCGTTTTGCCCGAATCGTACATTCCAGGTTACCCGTCGTGGATCTGGCGGCTGGCGGCGGGAAAGGACGGGGCGGTAATGGGCCAGTTGCACACGCGGCTACTGGCCAACGCCGTCGATATCGCGAACGGAGACCTGAGCGAATTGTGCGAGGCCGCCAGAACTCACGCCGTGACGATCGTGTGCGGCATTGATGAATGCGACCGAAAACAGGGTGGCGGCACGCTCTACAACAGCGTAGTCGTTATCGGCACTAACGGCGAAGTGCTCAACCGCCACCGCAAACTGATGCCAACCAATCCCGAGCGCATGGTGCATGGCTTCGGTGATGCATCCGGGTTGCGCACAGTCGATACACCGGTCGGCTGCGTGGGTACGCTCATCTGCTGGGAAAACTACATGCCGCTGGCACGCTATTCTCTGTATGCCCAAGGGGTGGAAATCTACATCGCCCCCACGTACGACACCGGCGAGGGCTGGATCAGCACGATGCGTCACATTGCTCTCGAGGGCCGCTGCTGGGTGCTCGGCAGCGGCACCGTGCTGCGCGGCAGTGATATCCCCGACGACTTCCCGGCTCGTGCGCAACTGTTTCCCGATCCGGATGAATGGATCAACGACGGCGACTCGGTGGTGGTCAGCCCTCAAGGCCGGATCGTGGCCGGTCCGTTACACCGAGAGGCAGGCATTTTGTATGCGGACATCGACGTCGCACTCGTGGCACCAGCGCGGCGGGCGCTCGACGTCACCGGGCATTACGCGCGCCCTGACATTTTCGAACTGCAAGTGCGGCGCACGCCGGCGACAGCGGTGCGTTACATCGACGAATGAAGTCCGGCGGTATCATCAAGGAGTCATGCCATGAGCATTGAACAGTCTTACAAGGGCAGTTGTTTTTGCGGCGCAGTCGAGTTCACCGTCAGTGGCGAGCCGGTCGGAATGGGCTACTGCCATTGCGAGTCGTGTCGGCATTGGTCAGCGGGGCCGGTCAATGCCTTCACGCTGTGGAAACCCGAGGCGGTGCAAGTGACTCGCGGTGCAGACAACATCGGCACCTACAACAAGACACCGCGCAGTTACCGCAAGTGGTGCAAGACGTGTGGCGGGCACATCTTCACTGAACACCCAGGGATGGGGCTCATCGATGTGTATGCCGCGGTCATCCCGGATCTTGCGTATTCGCCAGGCGTTCACGTCCACTATCAGGAGACCGTGCTGCGCATCAAGGATGGCTTGCCCAAGCTGAAGGACGTCCCCAACGAATTGGGGGGAACGGGCATCAGCGTGGACGAATAGCGCTGGTTGCCACCTGTTCGGCAGCAGCTCGACGTATCTACAGCAAGCTCGGGCAGAAAGCCCCACTCCGAGTCAGAGATGTCCGGACCATACGGGCAAGACTCCAGCTCGCAGAAAAGACACGGGATCTGACGCTCTTTAATTTGGCCATCGACAGTAATCTCCGTGCCTGCGACTAACCAGCAGGATGCTTGCTCGGGAGATCGCTGGCGGGGGGACGTGTAACGAATTAAGTCACGGATGTTTACCTACAGCGCAGATCCTTATACGATGAAGTCCGCATCTACTGCTCTCCTTCAGGCCCAAGTAAGTTATGGTTATTATGTATGACAAAGCAGCTTAACAAATTGCGCTCTATAGCCACGCTAAACTTTGCGCAAACAAATAAGCGAAAGCTGTATACAGATTCAATTATTCCAACAACAACATGCAATATCATTGGGCGCCTGAACGATGAATAACACAAGTTCCCTGGCTGACAACTCTAAAACCTTCAGCATCGTTATAGTCAATTACAAAACACCCGAAATCACCAAGATTTGCTTGGACTTATTGCACCAGCATCTGGGCAGTCACGGCGTCCCGATATGGGTAGTTGACAACTATTCCGCTGATGAAAGCACCGAGTATTTACGAAGTCTTGACTGGATCAATTTGATCGAGCGTTCTGTTTCTGAACCAGAACCGGGCCATATCGCGCATGGCAAAGCACTAGACCTGGTTCTGGAGCGAATTGACACTGATTATTTATTCCTGATGCACACCGACACATTTGTTTTCGATAAAAATGTTTTTCCGATGATGCTGAATAAATGTTTGAAAAACCAGAAAGTCGTAGCCGTCGGTTGTGTTGAGCAATTAAACCGCGGTACCACGAGAACGCTTTGGCGCTTTAGCTCACGCCTGTTCAAACACCATTTCAGGCACCTGAAAATCTCCATGGGATTACGTTCCAGAGAACCGAAACCGTACAGAGAAGTGTACTTGAAGAGTTTCTGTACGTTGTGGAACTGCAAACTTATCAAGCAGCACAACATGCATTTTTCGATGGACGATCGCGTGCCTGGCTACACCCTCCAAGACCGCATGACCGAGCTGGGCTATGTCGTTGAAATGTTATCACCGCGTAAAATCTTCAGTTATCTGGATCATATGCAGTCCGGCACTGTCGCAGCGGCTGGCGGCTATGAAAAGACGCATAGACGAACCAAAATGTACAACGACATCCTTAAGCGCCTGAAAGAAGACAGCAAAAGCTAAGCGTCGAAGAGACACTGCTTGAAGTCACCCACACGTCTTTATATCAAGTTATTGGAGCGGCAATGGCCCCCATCACTCAAGCACTACCCATGACCCTCTCCCCGGCGCTTGATTTCGACCAGAACGCCGCCAGCGCCTTGGGTTCCTCGTTGGCCAGTCGCTATATTCAGGCCACGCCATTTCCGCACATCGTCATCGATAATTTCCTGGATGAAGCGCTGATTGCGAGTATCTGCTCGCACTTCCCAGTCGAGCCAACCAACAACGAAATGCTCTACGAGCGCGGCTATAAAGGTCAACGAAAACGTCAAATCAGCCCCAACGAATGCGGCCCCCATTTGAAGACTATTTTCAACGCCTTTAACTCGGCCCCCATGTTGCAGTTTCTTGAAAAGCTCACCGGCATCGAAGGTTTGATACCCGACCCCTACTTTGCGGGTGGCGGTCTGCATGAAACGAAAAGTGGTGGTTTCCTGGGGGTACACTCGGACTTCAGGCTCAACAAAAAGCTTAATGTCGAGCGCAGACTGAATATCATCATTTATCTAAATGAAGACTGGCGAGAGGAATACGGCGGCAACCTTGAACTTTGGGATGTCGGCATGAAGAACTGCCTTAAAAAAGTCCTGCCCATCTACAATCGATGTGTGATTTTCAACACCGACAAAGACAGCAATCATGGGCACCCTGAGCCTTTAACAACGCCAGAGCACATCACGCGCAGGTCCATAGCGCTTTATTACTACACCGCTGGGACCCTGGTGATCGATCCCGCGCAAAGAAACAAAACCCACTACAAACCAAGGCCCAAAGATCGTTTCAGCCTGAAGTACTACATGAATAAACTCATCAAGAAGAAAAACTAGACTGCCAGAGGCAGCAATCGGCTGATACTGGCCGGTCTGAAGAGTCGAACCGTACAATTAAAGCCACGGCGGCGAGTCAGCCCCCGCACCAATAGACTGGTATACGGGGGCGATTAGTGGCGGGAGTTATTGCTTGGTGATGCTTTCACTGCCGGGCCAATTCAACAAGCGATGGGTGAAACCATAACTCGCGGCCTGGTAGTAGGTAATCGCACGTGCGACCAAGGGATCGTCGAGCTGAACCGTCACCTCATTGCTGGCACCCAGCGCGTCATCGTGGCGTCGCAACATCGCTCGGGGGCTGAGAATCGCCAGATCTTTACCATCGAACAGGCCAAGGTGTTGGTAATTGCCTACCAACACGCGAGGCGGCAAGGTGGAAGGCTGAAGCAAATCACGACCGAAAAATGTCGATTCGTAATTGAGGTTTAACAGACCCAGCAGGGTTGGAGCCAGGTCGATCTGACTCGCAAGCTGGCCGTCTTCACGCGCAGGAATGAGCTTGGGCGCATAGATGAACAAAGGGATTTGGTAGTTACGAATCGGGAGATCTTCCTTACCCGCGCTGCCAGCGGTGTGGTCAGCGACAAAGACGAAGATAGTGTCGTCGAACCAGGCTTTCTTTCGGGCTGCTTCAAGAAACCTGCCGATTGCATAGTCGGTGTATTTCACCGCGCCATCACGACCGTCACCGGATGCAATATCGATCCTGCCTTCAGGGTAAGTGTATGGACGATGATTGGAGGTCGTCATCAGTTGCAGCAGGAACGGTTTTTGGTTGGCAAAATTCTCGTCTGCCAGCTTCAACGTTTGCTGGTAGAGGTCTTCATCAGCCATACCCCAGGCATTTTTGAAATGGATCTCCGCTTCATCGACACTGCTTTGATCCACGACCCGATAACCATTACCGCCGAAGAACGCATTCATGTTGTCAAAGTAGCCACGGCCGCCATACACAAACACGCTGTCGTAACCAACGTGATTCAGCTGTTGGCCCAGGCTTGCGAAACCACTTTCACGGCCAACCCGTTTGACAATAGAGCGTCCCGGCGTCGGCGGGATGGACAACGTAATGGCTTCCAGGCCGCGGTCCGTCCTGGTGCCAGTGGCATAAAAGTTGTTGAAGTACAGGCTCTCTTTACGCAGTTGATCGAGGTTGGGTGTCAGGTTGTCGGGGTTCCCGTTGCTGCCCATGTACTTGGCGCTGAAGCTTTCGATAGTCACCAGAATAATATTATGTCGCGGGGTCTTATCGTTCCGGGTCACTGTACGGCGGACATCGAGAGAATCCTTACCGATGAATTGCACGTCACCTTCCGCCAGCTCCTGGCGGATGTGCTGGCCAACCACGTTGGCCGGCAAGGTGCCATAGAACTGATCGTAGTCCAGCTCGTTGTTGCGAAATGCGGCAAAGAACTGATATGGACCATTACTGGCCAGCTCATGTTGATAGGTATTGCCGCCTTTGCCCCGTGGAGTGTCCTGGTCAACGACCAACAGAACAACAGCAGTCATTGCGAAAATCACACCGACACTCAGCAAACGCTGGCGCCAGGTAGGCAACGGCGCACCCATTATCCGCTGTAGAGGTTTGTGCAGGGCAATACAAATAACAACCGCGATAACCGCCAGCCCGCCAAGCAATTTGCCGATGGGGTAGGACTCCAGAATGTTGTTCAACACCTCGTCGGAGTACACCAGATAATCCACGGCAATAAAATTGAAGCGCACGCCGAACTCGTCCCAGAACAGCCATTCAGCCACCGCGGTAAATAACATGGCGAAAACGCTGAGCGTCAGCAGCCCCTGTAAAAACCAGCGGTGACCACGTGAACGCCACAGCGACGGTGGGCACAGCAGCACATACAGGCTCATCGGCAGTGCGGCGTACAGTAAAAAACTCAGGTCGTATAAGACGCCGATCCCAAAGATCGACGCAAATGCAGTGCCCGACTCTGAAAGATGAGTGGCGAGTAACACCAGGCGGGTGAGGAAAAAGATCACGAGCCACAGGCCTGTGATCATCCGTAGGAAACGCAGCGGGGATGAAGCGGGCAAACGCATTGAAAACTCCTTGTTGTGCTTCCCTCCAGATTGCAAATTGCTGTGCCGATTGGCCGACAAGTCATCAGCATTGAGACATTCTTGTCTTTGAATACGCTGAGTTACGACTCATTTGGAGGGGAGTTAAATCTACACGACAAAATAGCAAAATGTCGTCAAAGCGATGAGGCGTTCAGGCAATCAAAGCTGAGGAGAAACATATAGATACAATGATTCCAGGGCTGGTTCGCCTCACCATTGAGACAAATCATGTCCTGTATGGCGCTCGTTTAAGCGCCCTTTCAGCGGCAGCTTCTCGCTGAGGAAAAGCACAGGCGGACCACCCAAAGATGCTCTTCGGCGTACCCGAAGAGCATCTTTGGGAAAGCAACTTCAGGGTTTACGACTAAACGAATAGAACAAATTCGGCTCCGCCACGACATACAAATGCCCTTGCGCATCCATGGTTACGCCTTCTGGATACACCTTGGGCGAGAAATAATCCTTCACGCCTTCGAGCAGACTTTTGTAGCTGACAAAGCGCCCTTCTTTATCCAGCTCAATCAATAATTTGGACTGCTCGCTGAGTAAAACGAGATGGCCAGTGCCGGGATCGTAATAAGCGTCGGCCAGGTCACGCCCAAAAACGCTATGGTTCACCCATTCAGTTCGATCGATCAGGTTGATGGACAGGTTTCCATTCAGGCTCTTCGACACGCCATCAATCTCATACAACTGTCGCGGGTCGCGCTCCTTGATCGCAAATAACCGGTCCCCTACAGGGTCATAGGTCACCCCTTCAAAGCCCTTGTTGTTTGTGCTCAGATTGACGCCTACGGTGATGAACGGCTCTGTTCCCTTTCGCAGGGTCGCAGACTTCTCGGGTAGCTGAATAAAGGTCAGACGTTGATCTCCCTCTTCAGAGACAACGACTCGACCATTGCCCATGTAGGCCAATCCTTCGGTATCGTCAAAACCTTCAAGCGGATAACGCTCAAGTACATTACCCGCGCGGTCGAGAGCGACAATTTGCATGACCCCGCCATTGGTAATGGCCAGCAACCGGTCATGGTCGTAGTCGTAGGTGATGCCTGAGAGGTCTTCTACAATGCCCTCTATTGGCTTAGCCACCACATCAGGCGTAAACCCCGGCAACCACAAACCTGGCTTTACTACAGCGGGGCCGCCCCAGGTTTGCAAAACAAAGTGGTACAGCTGTTGGTGCCAGTAGAAGCGATAGGAAGCAGTCCCAAGCACCCCTGATAACAGCAACAGCACAATCACAATGCGCAGCCGATGTCGTCGCTGAGCTCTGCGCAAGACCAGAGCCACATTCGATTCAATATTCATAAAACAACTCCGGCCGTCACAGGGAATGCTTCCACACGAATTGATAAACCTTGTCTGGCGCGGAGGCCTGGCAACTATGGTTGTCCGCATCCGCCCCCACCAGGAACCACTCGGCTCTTGAGGTATCGCCAACGCTGCGAGCTTTTTCCGGGTCGTAACAGCGGGCCAAATCGCGTGCGGGCACCAAGGCATAGGCCTGCGGGTGGCTACGAAGCCACATGGCAGATTGCTCCAGAGAGCCGTGGTCCGAGAAACCAAAATGCACAATAGGTTGCTGCGCGAATAACCAGTGCCCCTCACGCCAGCTGACCAGCACCAACTCGGAATTTCCGGTCAGTCGCGCCACTTCACGCATGATGGTTTCGTGAGGGTTAATGCCTTCTTTATGGGGCTCGATGAAGCCGCGGACAAACCACGCGCACAACCACACGGCGGTCAGTACAACAAATACCGTTCTGCCCTTCGGACGCTTGCTGAACCAACGGCGCAGCATCCAGGGAATGAGCGGCGCCACTAACAGAATCAGTGCGGGTAACGCAGGAAAGATATACAGCTTGCGTTTGCCACTGCTCAGGCTAAAAAACAACAACACCAGGACGACCCAACCGAGTAGCACCAACACTCGACCGTCGTGCTTGGCCAGTTGCTTGCGCCAAGCGGGCACCAGCCATGGGAGCATGAAGAAAATCGGCACCCAATACTTCGGGATAACCTTGACGAAGAAATACCAAAAGGGTTCGCGGTGTTCCCAAGCGTTGGCGTAACGGCCAGCTGTTTGCTTCAGCAAGATTTCCTGGGCGTAAGCCAGGCTATCGGAACTGCCCTGTAGCACGATCACCAACAGAGGCACCAGCCATACCGAGATTGCAGCTAACGCTACCAGCAGCCCCAACCACCAGGCTTTCGCTTTGCCAGGCATGGGCACCACGCCTTTCCAGCCTTTACGTACCGCATACGCGTAGGGGATCAGCATCAACACCGGCAGAAAGCCCACACCTTTGCTGATGATGCCAAACCCCATTGCTGCACAGGCAACGTAATACCAACGCCAAGCCGGGCCGAGCAGCAAGTGCCGGCATAAACCATAGATCCCCAGAATTATCCAAAGGGCCAGAAAACCATCAATCTGCCCAGTCCGTAAAATGCTGTAAGTCTGGTAGGTCGCAAGAAACAATAGCGCTGCAATCACACCTACACGCCGCCCCCACAAGCGACGACCCAGGTCATACAAACAGGCCGTAGTCACGGCACTCGCTAATAGCGCGGGCAAGTAAAGGGCTACTTTTGGGAGGTGGGTAAGTTGCACGAACAGCGCCACAGCCCACATGAAAAGCGGAGGTTTATCTGCGTAAATTTCGCCAGCACGATGTGGAATAAACCACGAACCGTTCTGCATCATTTCCAGGGCGACGCCGAGAAAGCGCTCTTCATCGACGTTCAACGGCTGGCGCCAGCCAAGACCGGCGCCCACCATGACCAACGTCAACACCACAAAAGCCAAAAGCTCTAACCGCGAAGAAGATAGTCGTATCCGCACCGTCTCAGTCCTTTTTTTCCAGTTCGTGGCTTTCCCGCTCACGATACTTGGCGATCAACTGCAAGTTGCGCAGGTACACAATGAAACCGAAGGACTGGCCGACAATAAAAACCGGGTCCTCGCGGTAGATTGCGTACGCCAACAGCAGTGCACTGCCGACGATGCTCAGGTACCAGAACCCGACAGGAATAACGCTGCGTTTTTTGTATTCGCTGTACAGCCACTGCAGAGCAAAACGCCCGGTAAATGCCAACTGGCCAGCGAAGCCAATGGCCAACCACAAAGATTCTCTGCCCATGTCAAACCTCGGTTTCTTGTGCGTTGACTTCCAGGCGGGTGCGTTTTATCAGCCACCACACCCCGAACAAATCAACAATGCCCACGAGGGCTCGGTCGAGGTTTCCGTAATTGGAAACCCCTGTGCCACGTTCACGGTGGTTCACCGGTTGAACCAACATTCGGCCGTTGTGACGGCGGATCAGGGCAGGAATATAGCGGTGCATGTGATCGAAATATGGCAGGCGCAGAAAAGCTTCACGTTCAATCAATTTGATACCGCAACCGGTATCGGGAGTTTGATCTTTCAACAGGCTACTGCGCAGATTGTTGGCAAATCGCGAAGCCCAGCGTTTGCTCGCCGTATCCCGGCGATTTACGCGGTGACCCGCCACCAGTTTTACGCCTCCGGGTTTACCCTCCGAACCACGAACCAGGTCCAGCATTTTCGGTAGATCGGCCGGATCGTTCTGGCCATCACCATCAAGGGTTGCCAACCAATGCCCACGCGCCACTTCAGCCGCGTGGTAAATCGAGGTGCTCTGCCCGAGCGAACGAGCATGACTGAGCACCCTCAGTTGACTGTAACCACTACTTTGTAACGTTCGTAATTCGGTGGCGGTGGCGTCGGTGCTCCCATCGTCAACCACGATGACTTCAAAGGTCTCGTTGACTAACGCGGCACGCACTTCCTCCAAAAGTGGAATGAGATTACCTGCTTCGTTTTTTGCCGGAATCAAGACCGACACATAAGGAGTTTCTTGCATGACGTTTCCGTAAGAAAGCTGAGAAGTGAGTGGCTAAACGCCGTAATAATTGCGGTACCAATCGACAAACGACTGCACGCCGGTAGACACCGTGATCTGTGGGCGAAAACCCACACGATCCTCCAGCTCGCGAGTGTCCGCCCAGGTGTTGACGACGTCGCCTGACTGCAGTGGCATGAAATTTTTTATTGCGCGGATTCCCAGCGCCTCTTCAATGCACTCGACAAATTCCAGAAGCTTTACCGGCGCGCCAAAGCCGATGTTGTAAACCTTGTTTCGCGCGCCGGTCTCATCGGTAGGTGGCAGCGGTATCAATCGCACAAGACCCTCGACGATGTCGTCGATATAGGTGAAATCGCGAGACATCGCGCCGTCGTTGTACACGTCAATGGTGCGACCGTTAAGAATGGCGTCAGTGAATTTGAACAGCGCCATATCGGGTCGACCCCAAGGCCCATACACGGTAAAAAAACGCAGACCGGTAGTGGGAATGCCGTAGAGATGCGAGTAGGCGTGGGCCATCAGTTCATTGGCGCGCTTGGTAGCGGCATAGAACGACACCGGCCGATCGACAGGGTCGGTCGTGGCATACGGTAAGTGCTCGTTCAATCCGTACACCGAGCTACTTGAGGCGTAAATCAGATGCGCCGGCATATGAGCACGACAGGCTTCCAACACGTTAAGGAATCCCACCAGATTGCTTTGCGCGTAGGTGTCCGGGTGGTCGATGGAATAACGCACACCGGCCTGGGCAGCCAGGTGGATGACTTGCTCGAACTCCTTTTCAGCAAACAAATCCAGCAGCGCTTGTTTGTCTGCCACATCCAGCAACTGGAACTGAAAATTGCGGCATTCAGCCAGCTGCGAAAGCCGAGCCTGTTTCAACTCAACGCTGTAGTAGCTGTTGAGGTTGTCGATGCCAACAACCTGGTGGCCGTCGCTGCACAGGCGCTTCGCAGTGTGGAACCCGATAAAACCTGCGACGCCGGTTATCAGTATTCTCATAGGCCTCGTCCTTTCGCATCTGCCCCAACGGCGTAGTAAGACAGTTCCTGCGTCCCGTTGATGTCTTCGGCGAGGATGAGTCCAGAAAACGCAATGGCGTTTTTTCCGTCGGCAACATGGCTGGCGTTAACATCTTTACCACACATCCGACGACACAATTCTGCTAAACGGGTTGGCTGTGCCGCACCGACATAGCCACTACCAACAACAGTCACTTCCATAAATCACTCTGCTTGATCGCAAGGTTTTTCTGTACCTACAGAGGCTTATAATAAAAAAGAAATGAAAATTTTGTGAGCGGCGAAAGATGGTAATGAAAAGGGGCTACAAACAAGCCTTTTTAAAGGGCACCAAGCGTGTTCAGTTGATCTGCGAGCCGTCCACCAAGGTCAGGTCGAGCCGCTGGCCAATGGCGGTTCGATAGTCGGCGGACCACTGCCGGGAATCCATCGGCCATGCCCACATTCGCAGCAAACCTTGAGCGCTCAAAAATCAAACCGATCCTTCGACCGGCACACTCTGGCAACTAATCGTGTCGGCAGCTGGCAAATCATTTAATCAAAGTAATCTCGAACAATTAGAGAGCAATAAAAACCAAAATGACTTGGACGTAATACAAAACCACCAACAGCTGTAAGACTTTGCCCATTAAGGCGTGAGTGCGATCAAAGTTTTAATAGTGTGTGTCTTGTTTGCAGATGAACGATTCGCCAACCGGTTTTTCATGCTCCTTTCACAAAACCGCGATTAACCTCAATGAATGCAGGCAGCCCCATTGCGACCACTCGCTTACCCACCCTGGCACAAAAAATTTACTGGAGCGTTTGATCAAGTATTTCAGGTAACTGATTGATGCAGCTTTCGTTTTAGCGTCTACGCTGTCATTGCATCGATGTTTTTTAGCATCCAAGGCTATTCATTCTTCAGCCCCGAGGCCCCCATGAGTCAAGCGTTTCTTCCGTTCTCCCGCCCCAGTATCGGTGATGAAGAAATTGCCGCCGTAGAGCAAGTTCACATTCAACCCGGTGCTCATCGCCAAGTTAGTGGTCGTGCCCCATGAAAATCAGCGTATTCGGTAGCGGCTATGTCGGTCTTGTCCAGGCAACCGTCCTGGCAGAGGTCGGTCATGATGTTGTTTGCATGGACATCGACTACGAAAAAGTGACAGCCCTTAATCAGGGTCAAGTCAGCATCTTTGAGCCTGGCCTGGCTGAGTTGGTCAAGGACAACCTGGATAACGGAAGGCTACGTTTCACCTGCGAAGAAAAGTTAGCCGTGGAGCATTGCCAGGTTTTGTTTATCGCTGTGGGCACGCCTTCACGTCCGGACGGCTCAGCGGATTTGAGTAGTGTCTTCTCGGTGGGCGAAGCCATCGCTCGACATCGTAGCGAACCCATCATTATCGTTGAGAAATCCACAGTGCCGGTGGGCACGGGTGACGCCCTGCGCGATCGGATTATTGAAGCCCTGCGGCGTTACGACCAAACACTGGATTTCGATATTGTCTCTAACCCAGAGTTTCTCAAGGAAGGTTCGGCCGTCGCCGATTGCCGGCGCCCGGACCGGATCATCATTGGCTGCGAGCGTGATGATGTGCGCGACGTGATGCGAGAGCTTTATGCGCCGTTCAATCGTAACCATGACCGCATCATGTTCATGGACCTGCGCAGCGCCGAGCTGACCAAGTACGCCGCCAACTGTATGCTGGCGACCAAGATCAGCTTCATCAACCAGATCGCCGAACTGGCCGAACACCTCGGTGCCGACATCGAATCGGTGCGCCTGGGCATCGGCGCCGACTCACGCATCGGCTACGATTTTATTTATGCTGGCTGCGGTTATGGCGGCTCATGCTTCCCCAAGGACATGCGCGCGCTGATCCACAGTGCACAGCAAGCTCAATGCTCCAATGATTTATTGCAGGCAGTGGAAGCCATCAACCAGCGGCAGAAACACAAGCTGTTCGAGCGCATCAACGCGTTCTACAAGGGCGATTTGCGCGGCAGGACCTTTGCCGTGTGGGGCCTGGCATTCAAACCCAACACCGATGACATGCGCGATGCCCCCAGCCGGGTGCTCATGGAAGCTCTGTGGGAAGCAGGCGCACAGGTCCGGGCATTCGATCCAGAGGCGATGCAGCAGACCCAATCGTTGTATCGGGACCACCCCAACCTGAGCCTGATGGGCACACCGGAAGCGACGCTCAGTGGAGCCGATGCGCTGATCATTTGCACCGAGTGGCAACAATTCAAGGCGCCGGACTTCGACCTGATCCACAAACGACTCAAAGCCCCCGTGATCTTTGATGGCCGCAACCTGTACGACGCAGAGCGTCTCACACACAGGGGGTTTCAGTACTTCCCGATGGGGCGAGGTGATTCGTGCAAGTTGCCTATTCCACACCAAAAGTGGAATGCCAACGTCGCGCTGTGATTACTGAAACCCGGGGCCAGTGTTGCGTGGCGCAACGTTCACGGCACCGGGTTTATCAGGCAAAGTTGAGGGGATTCACGGAAGGTTTGTTTAGCCGGCTCGAATCCCCGAGCCAGCGCTGGACACGTTGATCAGGGTTTAAATTTTGCGTAGCACGTAAACACGCCACATTGCATAAAACGGGATAAAGTCAGACTTGCTATCGATGACGAATCCGGCTTGCTTGAACTCAGCTTCAGCGACGGATCGAGGAATAACAAACCTGTTCTGGTATCCATTCTGCTCGCCCCTTGCCTTACGCCGCTGTTCGTGGCGCTTGCGCTTCCATGACTTAAAGTTGCCATCGACCCACATCGACAAGATGACGGTGTCTCGCGTCACCCGATGAAACTCTCTCAGCATCGCCAATCGATGCGCAGATTCACCGATATGATGAATCAACCGCATGCTGAAAATACTGTCGACCGAATTACCAGGTAGATCGATGGCAAACGCTGAAGTCTCGAGCGTCTTCACGCGTTTGACTATATCGGCAGGTTGATTCTCAAGAGCGGTGTTAATCATATCCGGCGAATTGTCTGCGCCGATGATGATTCGATTAGGATTTTCTGCAAGCAAAGGCCAGAACCGCCCCGCACCGCATGGAAGGTCGAGAACCAGCCCCGGGTCTCCCGCCTTGTGTAACGCATCTCGCGCCATCTGTACGTCCCGATAATGGGACAGTTTCCGCGATAGACCATCCTGATGCTTCAGGTAGTATTGTTTTGCGTGATCTTTATCGTATTTTTCGGAAAATTTAAGTTTGACAGGGGCGCTCATTGGCGTTCTCCAGTGGCCAGAATTGTAGGCTAATCATCCACCTGTCGCTGAAAGGTCAACGTGATGTGAATTTTCTGTAGATCGATTTTTAACGTAAGGCTGGACCCATTGCATGCCAGCAATGGGCAATCCTATCCCTGTAATACACAGACTCCAGATCAGGCCTTCAACACCAAAAGCAATCAACGCCCCGCCAATAAATGTCGCGGGCAACATTGGGAACAACAGAACACAAATCATCAATGCGTGGGCACCCAAGAGGCTTTTCAGACGGCCCCTTGCATTGAAAATGCAAACCATCCAAAACAACACCCAAAAGGCAATGGTCATCAAATAAAGGGCCAAGTGGAGCAAGTCCCCTACCAATCCGCATCCATGCATATCCCTATCTCCTTTTTTGAATCGAGCTTTCCCTGCTGACCGCTCAAGCGTAGCCGACTCTGCTGAATAACGGCGTTCCATCTAACGCAAGCGCGAAAAGACTACACGAATCATTCGTGCGCAATCGCTGAACGCGGCAGAATACAAAAATGAGGCTTTCGCTCGGGCATCGAATATGCAGTTAGCCGAGAGAGAAGATTGATCCTCCCTGCACGACCGTCGGAGTTTGTTTAACTTGATTAGAAGCATAAAGGCTATGCAGTGAATATTTTGATTATCGAGGACAACCGTGACATTCACGACAATCTGATGGAGTTTTTCACGCTAAAGGGCCACAACGTCGAGGGAGCACTGGATGGACTGAGCGGGCTTCATCTCGCTGCCTCGAAAGACTTTGATGCGATTGTTCTGGACGTCATGCTCCCAGGCATCGATGGCAACCAGATCTGCCGCAGCTTGCGCGAGAATTCCAAATCTGACATTGCCA